>JAEEGI010023330.1_pt1 | contig 12159 bp, 8 predicted proteins | sample 8958751 | NCBI WGS metagenome assembly JAEEGI01 (sample SAMN16246545, study PRJNA631951) | gut metagenome | biome: gut microbiome; feature: rumen; material: KS-attached | host: Bos | place: Iran: Karaj | collected 2018-10 | reverse complement strand
TGAATATAAATTACATATATTAATTGAACCGTCTTCAAAAGAAATGAAAATAACACTATAATCATTGTTTGAAATAAATTTTAGTTTAGTTATTCTTTTCTCAATTTCAACTTTTTTAATTATTTTAATTTCATATTCAAATTTATCATTATAATATAAATTACATATAATCAACTCACTTGAATATTTAGGTGAACTATAAAAAAAAGAACTAAAAAAGGAAATATTATCTTTATTTGCAGCAATAAATAATAAACTATCTTCAATAAAGAAATCAATAATATTATTAAATTCTTGAGAAGAAGGTAAAAAATCAATTTTTTTAATAGGTAAACAATTATCAATATTATCTATTAAATTATTTAATTCAAAAAAATCAATAGTTAATTTACTATTTAAAATATGTTCTTTTTCTAAAAGTTGATGAAAATATTTATCAAGAATTAATAAATAAGAATTTAAATATGTTTCATTAGTATTTAATAAAGGAGGAATAGGATAATTATCTAATAAATTTCTTTCAAATAATTCATTAAAATAATCTTTTATTATATATTGTGATTTTTTTACTTTCCATTTTTTATTTGCAAATTCACTGTTTAAAAAAATAGTAAAAAAAACTATTTCTTCATTATTTATATTATTTTTTTCCCATTTTATAACTTGAAACTATAAAATTTTATTTATATATTCTTACTTTAAAATTAAATTCATTCTTTTTTTCCATAATAAAAAAATAAATAATTAAAATTAGTTAAGTTTAATATATTAAAATTAGAAAATAATTAATTGTTATTTACATATAATATATTTTATTATCCAACTAACAAAGCTAAATGAATTAAAATTAAATATTTAAAAAATGAATAATTATTGATGCATAAAAATAAATAAAAAAGCATTTGGCTTTTGTTCTATTGGATTATCTTAAAAATGTTTAAAATTAAATTACATATCATAATTTTAACATAATAAAAAATTTTCATAATTTTTTTATATTCAAAATATCAATTTTTCCAAAATTCACTTTTTTGCATGTTTTTTTTCTATTATAATTTCTACTTTTTAAAATAGATTTAATTGGATAAATAATTTTATTTTTTTCATTATTTTTTCTTTTCAAACCTAAATTTAAAAAAGAAACAAAATTATTTTTTTTTTTTGGATATTCAAAACTTTCATTTGAACTTTTACTTGTTTTTGAATTTGTTTCCGAAGAAGAATTTGAAGTATAATATTCTTCAATTTCTTTATCATATTCATTTTCTAAAAAAAATTCTTTTTCTTGAATTTTTCGAAAATTTAAAATATTAACATAATCATTTTTTATTTTTATAAATTGATACTTTTGATCTATTGTTTTTATTCCATCTACAATAAAAAAAAATTTATAATAAAATTTCTTTATGAAATTTCTCGGAATGTCAAAAATAAATTCTTTTCTTATTGAACAATATTTCACATTATAAATTTTTTCCTCTTTTCCTAATTTAATTGATATTTTTATATTTTTTGAATTTTGAATTGAAGGAATTATTGAATAATAATCTTTTAACTTTTGAATTAATTTTTTCACTTTTATTCTAAACAAATAATTCTTTATATAAAAACATATTTTCTTTTCTGCTTTTATTCTATTTTCCAAAATCTGTTTTATAAAATTTGTTTTTTTAGTTTTTAATTTGTTTAAATATGCTATTTAAGTTATTTTATATTATTTTACCTTTAAAAGTTCTTTGTATTAAGGAAACTGATTTTTCCCTTTCTTTTATAATTTTTTTGATTAACATAAAATGAATTAGTTGTTGAGAATAATTTTCCATTTTCTTTTATGAATGAAAAACAATTAAAATAGAAATCTTAAATATAGAAATTTCCAAATAAATAATTATGAATAAATATAAAAATTAAAAAAAACATTAAAAAAAAAAAATAATGTCTGAACATTCTTTTTTTTCGGTGTTACCTAGAAATCAACTTCGTCATTGTCATACGACAGTAATGATTTCAAAAAGAGATTATTCAGAAATATTATTTGAACCAATAGATATTCCAATAAAAAATGAAATAAAACAAAAATCAAAAATAAACTTAAAAAAATCTTTTTATGTAGATTTAAGTTCTTTTAAAACGGAAGAAGATGAATCTAATGAATTTATTAAAAGAGAAAATGAAGATGAAATTTTATATAAGAAACAAAATATGATTAGAAAAATTTATTTAAGCAGAAATGAATATCAAAAAAGAAGAAGAAGTAAAATTAATATTACTCCTTTAAAAATTTTTGATGAATCTACTAATGATGATATACATAATTCTATAGTTAATATATATAAACGAGTTTCCAAAAATTATTTAACTTTGTTAAATTATGAAAATGATGAAAAATATTCAGATGAAAATAATTATGAAGATGATAATAAAATTATTGAAGAAAATAAAGAAGAAACTACAGAAAGAAAAATAGACATTCAAGTTAAAGATGAAAAAGACAAAATTTACCTTCAAAATAATAAAAATAATGAGTATGATAATAAAGAGAGTATTAATGATAATTGTGATAATAAGGAAAATAAGGAAAATATTAATAATACTATTAATACTAATGAAGATAATATTAATATTAATATTAATATTAATAATAATATTAATGAAGATAATATTAATATTAAAAAAAATATTAATGAAGATAATATTAATATTCAAAAAAATATTAAGATAAATAATAAGATTATCAATGATAATATAAAGTATTATTACAATAAGAATAATGATGATAATAATGATGATAATAAAGAAGATATTACTATTAAAAAACTAATTAATAATGGAAAAAAAATGAGTTATAAAAAGAAAAGTAATACAAGTGTTGACAACAAAAATTTTGTTAGAGATAATAAAAGAAGAAAAAGTTCAATAAAATATCCTCTCATAGTAAAAATTACAAAAGTAAATAATGAAAAAGATGAGGAAAAAATAGATGACAATCAAAATAAAAAAGAAAATAATAATAAAGACACAATAAAAAAAAACAAAAAAGAACCATCAAAAAAAAATAAAACCCGAAAAAAGAAAACATCAAGTAAAGAACACAATATAGATAAACAAAATAAAGATAAACAAAATAAAAAACAAAACACAACATGTTCCTGTGTGTGTACAATATTTTAAATTATCTTCAAAAAAAAATTTTTTTATAAATATAAAATTAAATTATTATAATTTAAAAAAAACTTCAAAAAAAAAAAAATTTCTATGGAAAATAAAAAATAATAAAAAACCCTACCAAATTGAAAAAAAAAAAAATCCACAACATTATTATTGATCATCTTCAACAACTTTAATAACTTCAGCTTCAGCAGTTAAAGTATAAACATTAATTCCACAAGCACCAGTTCCTCTAATAAGTCTAAAATAACCATTTTCTCCCCAATCATCACCCCAAGAATTTTGAACTTTCCAAAATTTTTTTCCATTTTCTTCTCCATAACCTACAATAACAATAGCATGATTAATCATAGGAGGACAGAACCAACTGAATGAAGGTTCATAAATACCTTCAGAATAAAACATTAAAGGATAAGAATTAACAGCTCCTGCTAAAGGACCATATTTAATTAAAGCTTTTTTCATTTCTACTTCTTTATCAGAAATAAATTGAAAATTTTTAACTTTCACAACTGCATTTTCATCTTTTCTTCTACATGGTAATTCATCTCTTTCTTCAAATTTATAATGTTTTTCTAAACCAACTCCAGTTGTCATTAAATATTTAAAAGATTTTTCCATTGCTCCTCCTTTACATCCATTATTTGTTGTAGAACAATCTATTAATTCTTGTTCTGAAAGACTTATTGTTTTATTTGTTATATTCTTATATTTTGCTTCTAATAATGAATTTGTTGAAAATGCCCAACAACCACCACAATCTCCTTGTCTTTTTATCTTTGTTTTTAATCCTTTCTCTGTCCAATCAAAATTTTCTGGAAGTTCTTCTTCTGATAGATCTATTTCTGGAATTTTTAATATTTTTTCTTTTAAAGATACTAATTCTTCATTCATTTTCATATTTAACTTTTTGTCAATAAATTCTTCCTCTGTCATATCTGCAAATTCATTTATTTTATATTTTACTCCCTTTGAATTCTCATTTAATGAAGATATTCTATATTTGTTCTTTCTATATGTCTCCAAACGATTTTCGAATTCGCTCTCTGATGAATAGTGCTTATTGTATTTTTTCATAAAGGCTTTAAATTCATCTATGAGAAGATCTTTTTCTTTTGAAAAAGATATTATAATTAGGAATATTAGGAAAAATATTTTATTTTGAATCTTTTTTTTCATTTTTTTAAATGTTTTTATTTTGTTTTTATTATTTTATTTTTTATCCTTCAAAAAAAAAATAAAATCTTTGTTCTAATTCTTAAAATAAAACAACAAATTATCTAATTATTTCCTTAATATATTATAAAAATTAAATATTTAAAATAAAAAATGGAAAACAGAGAAAAAATGAAACAAATATTAAAATGTCCATTATGTTTTGGAATAGTAACAAATCCAATAACATGTCCTAGATGTAGTGTTTTCATATGCAAAAATTGTTTAAAAGATTTTTATATTATTAAAAAAAAAACATATTGTCCTGCTTGTAAAGAAATACAAAGATTCGATGAATATTATCCAATTCCTATAATGGACCATTTATCAAATGTTTTTATAAAAAATCAAAATGAAAAATTTATTCATGAAAATAAAAATGAATTAAATCATAACATTCAAAAAGAAATGTGTGAAAAACATAATTATGAACTTTTATTTTATTGTTTAGATTGTGATAAGAAACTTTGTGGTGAATGCATTGAAACTTTTAATAAAAAATTAAATGCGCATGCTTCTCATAATGTTTATAATATAAAAGATTTAAACAAATATAATTTATTTGAACCAATTGAGTTATATAAAAAATTAAATGAAAATAAAAATAGTTATAAAGAATATATTGATAAATGTGATTATAAATTAAATTTTTTAAATGTTATTGATGAAATAAGGAAAAATCATTTAAATCAATTTCAAGATTTTATAAATGAACAATTTGAAAAAATAATTCAAAAAAAAGCAAAAATAAAAGAAAATATCAAGAAAGAAAAAAAACAATTAGGAGAAGATTTTCCTCCTTTAAATTCTTTTATAAATGAAATATTAAAAGAAAAAGGAAATAACACGTATAATAATTTAATAAATAAAATAAATGAATATAAATTAAAAGCAGATGATATTTTTAATGAAAAAACTGAATCTATAAAAACTGAAGAAATAAATATTTTATCTATTGATTTATTTGAAAGTCAACAATTTTCAATTGAAAATATTAATATTAACATTGATAAATTAGGAGAAAAACATTTAATAATTTCTAATTTAGAAGTTGACTTTTCTTTGGAAATTATCGCTGAAAATAAAATTACTATTGAAACTAAAATTAAAAGAAATGATGACAAGATAGGAATGACTTCCAAATATTTAGTGGCTGTAATTATTAAAAATTACTCTAAAAATCAAAATGATAAAATTTTCTTAAGAGAATATGTGTCTTCGAATATTTCTTATTATTCTTTTTCTGAATTATATAGTAAACAATTATTTTTTAATTCTCTTGGTCCTAATAGAACAATTTATTTAAATATTATCATTTCAAGAATGACATTGACTTTTAAATAAATATATAAGTTTATTAAATTTATATAAAATTTTAACTATGATTTTTATTTAAATTATTTGGAGAAGGAATAAATTGTTCTTCACTTAATTTATTTTTTTCAATAGAATTAATATCAATTTGAAACATTTTAAAAAATTTAAGTAAATCATTTGGATCTATGGGAATATTATAATCAACTTTTTTATTTTTTGCATTAATTAATTCATTAGAAACAGAATGAGAAATGTATAAAATAATTTGAATATCAAAATCACTTAATTTTCCATTGTTTTTTAATTTAAATCCTAAATCATTTAATATTTGACTATTAAATTGTTTAAAAGAAATGATATTATTATCGTCTTTTTCTTTATTATCTTCTTTTTTTTCATTATTTATTTCATTTAATAAAAAATCTTCAAATTGAATTTTATTAAAATTATTTTGAAACAATTGAGAAATTTTAATTTTAGAATCATCATTATGAAATTCACTTTCATAAGAATCAATTTCACTATTTTCTTTATTTTCATTCATAAAATTATCATTTTCAAAATTAGAAATAGCATTAATTTTTTCTTCAACAATATCATTTTGAGTGGCTTTAAGAACTAAATCTTTTTCATATTTTTTTATTTCATCTTTAGTATTTAAATAAGTATTATTATCAACAACTCTATAATTAAACTTATTAGAATCACTAATAATTTTTTTTAAAACTTCAATTTGATTTTCATGTCTTTTAATATTTAATTTTTCATCGTCTTCTTCAGTTAAATTAAAATGATTTTCTAATTCTTTCATATTTTCTTCATTAATATTATATTTCATTTGAATTTTATTTAATATTTTTTTTCTTATTATACTTAAAGGCTCAAATCCAATCATATGACAAGCAGCTAATTTTAATATTGTATCTTGATAAATTTGATTTAATTTTATTTTTTCATTATTTTCTATTATTTTACTTTCTTCCATATGAATTTTCTCTTGCAAATTAAATTTTTTTAATGTGTACCATTGTTTTTTTACTAAATATTCACAATTCTTTATTTTTATATATAGTTCATTTATTATGTTTTTTATATCTTGATCACTTTTAAATTTCTCTTCTAATTTTTCATATAAGGATTCTTCTTCAAAAGTTATTTTCTGGTCAAATGCTTTATTTATCATTCTATCCCATTTTCTCATTTTTTTGTCTTCAATATCAGATGCTATATTTTTTAATTTTATTTATTCTTACAATATGAATTTTTCCTTATTTGACCAATTTCTTTTAAATTTGGATTTTTCTTCTTTCTTCCCATTTTTTTTAATTTTTATAATTTTCCATTTATTATTTATTTTTTATTCAGAAATTTTTATATAAAATAAATATAAAATTTTATAATTTGATTATTAGTTATTATATAAATCAGTAAATTTCAGAATAAAATATTTGTTTTTTTTAAATTATAATCTTATTTTTTATGTAAATAATTTATGATGTTTTTAGAAATGATGAAAAAAAAACAATTTCAAATGATAAAAAACATAAAAGAGTAAATACCTAATATATTTTAATCAAAAAAACAAATTAAGCTTATATAGGAAACTAAAATTATATTAAAATAATAAACTTAACATAAGAATAATATAATAAACATAGAAAATATTTTTTTTAAAATGAAATATTTCCAACTGAAAAAAAAAAAACAATTAAAAAAAATCAATTATCTTTATTTAAATTAAAAAAAAATAATAAAAAACAAACTTAAAAAACAATTAATTCAATTATAAATAACTTTAATATAAGAAAAAATGTCAATAGACTCAGAAATAACTGAATTCTACAAATCATCAAAAAATTTTTATGACGAATACATAAAAAATTTCACTCCAGATATTTCATCGGAAGAATTTAATAAATTTAGAATTCACTTTATAAACTTATTATCAGAAGTAAAAAATCATATAATAGGAATAGGATTTATCTGATTTTTTTGACAATGAAAGATTATTTCAGCTAGTAATAAACACAATGCAAATAGGGTTGAATATATGGAACAAAACATCTAATAAAGAAAAGCTTAAAAATGATATTTTTATCTTTTTTTTCCTTGCTTCTTGTTTTATAATTATTAAAGTAAATTTTTTTTTCATTTTTAACTTTAGTTAGAAAATCCACAAAAATTAAAAAAACTAAAAAATTATATTTGTGAACATCAAATTGATTTCACTTTTATAATTTGGGCTGAAAGACTAATTTTAAAACAATGTTCTTTTATCGTTTGTAGAATTACTCCAAATGATATTTTAGAATATTTTTTTTTTACTTATTTCTCAGAAGAAATTAAAAATAGTTTTTATAACATAATTAAAAATTTGGTTCAATTTGTTATTTGTGAAAATATAATTTATTTTAAATATGATATGCTAATTATAGTTTTTTCATCAATCTATTTTTCAATCATTAACGCAGAAGGAATTGATAATAAAATTAGGGAAAAAGCATATTCAATTTTTTGTGAAAAAATTAAAAATTTTAATATAGATATGAATCAACTTGAAAATTGCACTAATGATATTATTAATTTAATTAAAGAAGATGAAAATGAAGTTGTCGTTAAAGAAATTGATATTTTTTATGATAGATCCTTAACTAGAAGTAGTTCTTCTTCGTCTTTAGTTCAGTTATTTAATTCTTTTGATCAAAATCATAAAAATTCTCCAAAATTGAAATCTAATGATTTTTTAATTGAAGAAAAAGATAAAAATAAATATATTGGAAAAAAAAGAACAAAAGAAAAATCTCTTTAATTAATCTTATTTTTTATTTTAAATTTTGCAATTAGTTGTAAATAATTTTGTTATATTTATTATTAAATGGAAAGTAAATCAATTGGTACAAAGAATAGTAAACAATTGATTATATATAAATTATTTATGATTTGATATTTATAAAAATGATCCTACTTAGACAAGCAAATTATTTTTTTCATTAATAAATAAATAAATAAATAAATAAAAAAAAAAAAAATAAATTAAAAAATTTTTTGTAAAAAAAATGTCTTCTCCAATAATAGGAATAGATTTAGGAACTACATATTCATGTTGTGCAATATATCATAACAACAAAGTAGATATAATTCCAAACGATATAGGAGAACGAACGACTCCATCAGTAGTATCTTTTACATCAACAGATCGTTTAATAGGGAAACAAGCAAAAAATCAAATAACAAGAAATTACGAAAACACAATCTATAATACAAAACGTTTAATAGGTCGTTCATATAATGATCCAATATTAAAATTAGATAAGAAACTTTTTCCATTTAAAATAATAAATGATTCAAAAGATAAGCCATTAATTATAGTAACATATAAGAAAGAAGAGCATAAATTTTATCCAGAACAAATATCATCAATGATTCTAGAAAAATTAAAAGAAGATTCAGAAGTTTTTTTAGGAACAAAAATAACAAAATGTGTAATAACAGTTCCAGCTTATTTTAATAATTCTCAAAGACAAAGTACAATAGATGCAGGAAAAATTGCAGGATTAGAAGTATTAAAAATTATTAATGAACCAACTGCTGCTGCTTTAGCATATGGATTAGAAAAAAATTCCAATGAAAAAAATAATGTCTGTGTTTTCGATTTAGGAGGAGGAACCTTCGATGTTACTATCCTTGAAATTGTTAATAAAAATTTCACAGTTAAAGCTACTGGAGGTGATACACATTTAGGAGGAGAAGATTTCGACAATGAGTTAATTAATTACTGTGATAAATTATTTTTTGAAAAAAATGGAACTCATATTTTAGATAATCAAAAAGCTTTAAGAAGACTTAAATTAACATGTGAAGATGTTAAAAAAGAATTAAGCTTTCAAAATGATACTTTTATTGATATTCAATCTTTGACTGATGGAAAAGATTTTTATTGTGATATTACAAGAAATGAATTTGAAAATTTATGTTTACCATATTTTGAAAAATGTATAGAAATTTTAGATAAAGTGATAAAAGATTCAAAATTAAATAAAAATGAAATTAACGAAATTGTTTTAGTAGGAGGGTCAACAAGAATACCAAAAATACAAGAAATGATAAGTGAATATTTTGGAAAAGAAAAGAAAATATATAAAATAATAAATGTAGATGAAGCAGTAGCATACGGAGCAGCAATTCAAGCATCATTATTAAATGATGAAATTGAAGAAGGATTAGATGAATTAATCTTAGTAGATGTTTGTCCTCTTTCATTAGGAACTGGAGTTGAAGGAGGATTAATGTCTGTTATTATTCCAAGAAATACTCCTATTCCTTGTGAAAAAACAGTAGGATATGTTACAGTTGATGATGATCAAGATTATTTCAGAATTGGTATTTATGAAGGAGAAAGAGAATTTTATTATGATAATTCAAAATTAGATTCTTATTATATTGGAAATTTAACTAAAGCTCCTAGAGGAGATTTATGTGTTAAAGTTACTTTAAAATTAGATGAAAATTCTATTTTAACTGTAACTGCAAAGGAAAAAGGAAAAGATGATATTTTAATTGACAAAGTTGTGGAAAGAAAAAAAAGAAATGAGGAAGAAATTGAACAAATGATTCAAGAAGCGTTAAAAATGAAAAAAGATGATTTGAAAAAAAGAAAAAAAGTAGAAGTTAAAAACAAACTTGATGAAGTTTTATATCAAATTTCTAAAAAAGATAATATTATATACGAAAATAATAAAGATATAATTGATGAAAAAGTAAAAGAAATTAAAAAGTGGATGATAAATCATAAAGAAGAAGAAGTTGAAGTTTATGAAAATAAAATAAAAGAAATTAATATTTTTATTTCTGAATTAAAAGAAACTATGAATAATTATTAAAACAAAAATATAAATATGAAATAAAATTTAAATAAATTAAATTGTTTTAAAATATACAATACAAATAAACAAAAAATGGGAATTTGTTATTCAACAAAAACAAGAGAAGATCGAGATGAAATGAAAAAGAGTTTACCAAATCCGATAATGACATTTGATAAAAATGAAAAGATGAAAATTAATAAATGTGAACCAAGAATCAGTGAAAATATCAAAAAAAAAGAAAATACAATCAGAGAAAATTCAAATAATGAAAAAAAAGAATTAATTGAATTAGAATTATTTTTTTCAATTTATGATATTATTGATATTGCTGGAAAATATAAAATTAAATTTTCGTTGAGCGAAAATGATGAAATAAATCAATCAGATGAAACAGAAGAACAAAAAGGAGGAAAAATAGAATTTAAAAAAAGTTTAATTTTTAATTATTTTTTTGAAAAAGAACAAATTATAAAAATAGAGATTTATGAAAAAAATAAAAAAAAAACCGAAACGAATATTGCAATTGCAAACATACTTCAAAGAATAAATTTCATTTATTCTGTAAAAATTGAAATTGAAGAAGAAATTTTTGGAATTCTGGAATTAACTTTAGAAGAAACAGAAAAATATAAATTTCAAAAATTAATTTCTGAATTTTCATTTGAATTTGAATTATATAATAATAATAATGAAGAATATAATGTTCAATTTGTAAAAAAAACAAATAAAATTAATGTAAAAAAAGTAGATTCAAAAAATGGAAAATATAAAATAGAAAAATTCCAAATACAAACATCATCAATATGTGACTCAAAAAAAGATAAAATTAACTTAGTATTAAATAATACAAATCAAAATAATCATATAGAATATTATTGTACATTTACAATAGAAGAAACAGAAAAAAAGAAAAAATTCAAAATAAAGAAAAAATCATTTATTGATGAAGAAATAGGAATAATTACATTAATTCATAATGAAACAGAAAAAATAACATTTTTAGATTTATTAAAAAAAAAACTTAAAATTAAATTAAATATTGCAATAGATTATACAGATTCAAATTTAGACCCACAAGATGAAAATTCATATCATTATATAAAAAATAATTATGAAAATAATTATGAAAAATCATTATATTCAATAGGAAATATATTAAAAAATTATAATTTTGAAGAAGTTTTTAAAGTTTTTGGTCATGGGGCAATTTTAAATTATGAAGATAAAGTTAATCATTGTTTTAATATTAATTTACAAGAATCACCAAACATTCAATTTTTAGATTCTGTTATCAGAGTTTATAAACAATCTTTAAATTTAATAACATTATTTCATCCTTGTTGTTTGTCTCAAATTCTAAAAAAAAATCTGGATTTAATTAATAAATCTTTATTTGAAAAACAATTTGAATATAATTATTTTGTTTTACTCTTTTTAAATAAAGGATATGTTATTAATGATTTTATTGAAACTAAAGAATTATTAGATGAATGCTCTTTTAAACCTTTAAGTATTATTTTTATTAATATTGAAAAAGAAAAGTCTAACAAAAAAGACATTGAAATTGATTTATTGAATGAAAGAGATTTTATTC
>JAEEGI010023324.1_pt1 | contig 12161 bp, 8 predicted proteins | sample 8958751 | NCBI WGS metagenome assembly JAEEGI01 (sample SAMN16246545, study PRJNA631951) | gut metagenome | biome: gut microbiome; feature: rumen; material: KS-attached | host: Bos | place: Iran: Karaj | collected 2018-10 | reverse complement strand
AATTTAAAAAGAATAATCTAATTATTCAAAAAATAAATTAATCAATAAATAATTAAACTAATTCTCTATTATACTAAAAAAAAAATAAATAAAAAATTTTAAAATTTCAAAAATAAAATATTAATTTTCAAACATTAAAAAAATCTAAAAAAAAAGATAAAAAAAAGAAAACCAAACAAAATCGCATTACCCAAAAAAAATAATATATTTAACTATCATAAATAGGATCATCATCTTGTTCATTACATACACCAGGAGTGACAATAAAATCAATATTATTTCTATTAAAACTAAGAGTTTTAGGTTGATTTCTAGGATGATAATAAGCAGGACCAGGAACTTTAAATTCATATTCATTCTTTTTCCATCTGGGAGAAGATAATTCAAATAAATCTGGTTTTTGAGGTTTATGTAATATTTTATGAATATATTCCATTCCTTGATCATTTGATAATCCTCCATTTGCCATGATATAATTTTCATTCTTACTATCACTTCTTTTAATATTATCTTTCATAAATGTTTTATTTCTTAATTTATATAAATCTTTTTTTGTTATAGCTAAAGGATTATTAAATCCTGATTTTATACTTTGTAAAAAATCAAAATCTGAATTCTGTTGTAAAGTATTATATATTTTCCCTTTTTTATCCATTAATTTAAATTTAGCATCTTCTGGATTTTGTTTAGTTTTAATTTCATATTTTTCTAACATATCAACTTTCTTTTTATGAGGTTCTTTAAAAAAATAACTTTGAGTTTGTGGTTTATTCTTTTCATTAATATCAATATAATATTCATCTTTATAATATTTTCCAGGTCCAGGAAAATTAACTTCTTTCATTTTAAAAAATTTAGGAACAGTACTTTTAAAAACAGCATCTTCTTTTTTTTCTTTAATATTATTGTTATTATAATTCCAAAGAGCATCAAAAGTATTATAAATAGGATTATAACTTCCAGGTCCAGGGAAATCTTTTTTAACTTTTAAACTTTGAGTTTTCTTATTATTATATAAGCTTTTAGCTAATAATTTTTTATTAATATCATGAACAATAGTTTTAGTTTCTTGAGGTTGATATTGTCCAGGTCCAGGAGCATATTTACTATAATATAAATTAGAATCATTAAATCTTTCACTTTGAGAAATAAATCCATTTCCAAAACCTTTACTTGAATAAAATGATGTATTTGTTCTTGTAAAATCTAAATCTTGACTTACATTATATGATCCTGGACCTGGATTATTTTTTTCATTATTAAATTTAGGGAAAAATCTCTCTGTTTGAGTCGAAAATCCTATTTTAGATAATCCTTTTTTATCCTCTACTAAGGTCTTCTCAATTTGACGAGGAATACTACCCAAATTTTCCTTGTTATATGCTGTCCAGTTTGGACCTCTAAATAATTTACCTTTTGGTGTTGTTTTACGAAATAAATTCTCGTTTATATCATTTAAGTTTTCTAAGGTCACTATATTCGAATTTATTGATATGTTGGATTTGGAGCGTTTCAGCTCTGACATTTTTTTATTTTTTGGTTTTTTTTAATATTTTTTTTTTTTGGGTTTTTTATTTTTGATTTTAAAAATGTTTTGAATAATATATTTATTTTTGGTTAAAGGTCAATTTTAGATTTTCTTTTTTTGTTTAAATTTTATTTTTTTTTATTTTATAATTAAATATAAAATGTCATATCATTTCCTTCCATTAATTTTCATCACTTTATTTAATTTTTCATATTCTCAAAATATTGTAACTGCATGGCATTATGATAAAGTATTAATGTATATACATAAAAACATTCAAAATTACTTTGAAAATGAATTTCTAGAAACAATAAAAGAAATATCGATAAAAGGAAAAAAAGAAGGAGATATAGAAATAACAGAAATAAAACCAACATCAACATCATTAACAACTGCAGATTCATATGGTAATTTAAATTCAGGATTATTTCTTTATACTCCAAATAAATTAAATATTAATTATGATATAAATTATAAAAATAAAGAAGAAGCAAAAACAGCAACAATGGAATTAAGTATATATGATCTTAAAATTAATATTTATTCATCAAATACTGTTATTGAAATAAAAGAAAAAGATTTTGTTATTTATGATGTAGATAAATCAATATTAGACACATTTAAAAGATTAGTAATAAATACTTTTGATGATAATTCAGTTATGACAAAATATTCAGAAAAAATTAATATAGTAAATTACTATAAAGAATTAATGAAACAACATAAAAGTTTTTCTTATCAATCAAGTAAACTTTTAGGACATAAAAATGTAGAAATTCCTTTAAATAGATATATTGATTTTTGTTACGAAAAAGATTTAAAATTTGAAAATGCAATGTGTTATTTTTCCGGAGAATTAAATGGAGAAGAATCAGAAGATAAAAAAAAAGATCCCTTGATTTTTGAAAATTTTATAGAAGCAAATGATAATTATCATATGTTTATAAATAGAAAATTATTTAATGAGGTTATGGAATATTTAGTTAAAGAAAATGTTAAAAATATTTATAAAAAAGGTTCTACTAGTATTAAATTACCTTATGAATTTACTTCAAAATATTTAAAAGAAATATTTGATTTTTCTTTTGAAAAAGATGATGCAAGTTTTAGTGTTGAAGTTCAAGTTAAAAATATTACTTTCAATGAAAAAGATTATCATTTACTTTCTTTAAATAATGTTATTATGTTAGAGGGTTTAAGTAATAATATTACTTTTTCAAATGATTTCAATTTTAAAGTAGATAAAAAAATTATTAAATCCACAAAATTTGATATTTGTGTAAGTGAAATTAATGTTAAAGAAGTTAAAAGTGAAGGAACTATAAAAATTAAAGATGAAAATAAAATTAAAGAATGGATTAATAAATCTTTTAATGTAGAATCTTATCCTCTTTGTTTAAGTGATAATGGAATTACTTTAAGAGATTATTTTAGTTATTTAACAAATGTTACAATCGGTGAAAAAGGTGTTTTTATTCAAGGAATGCATTTATATCAATAATAGTGAAATTTAAATATTATTAAATATATAAAAAACAAAATAAAAAAAATCTTTATTTTGATATGTTTTAATATAATTTAGATATTAAATTAGGAATTTAAAATATTTAAATAGATTAATTATAAAAAGAAAAAGATTAGTTTGGGATTAATTGAGAAGTTTGTTGAATAGATTCAGCATCCGCTTCTTTTTTTTTGCATTTTTTTATCATCAAAAAAATAAATAAAAAAATTACAAGAATAGAAGAAACAATAATAATAATATATATAATAAGATTATCATTATTGTTTTTTGAAAAACAAGTATCAAATTTACATTTCTTTTCATAATAATCAAAATAATATTTATAATCACAATAATAAGGCTTACAAATTTGACTCCATTTGCCTTCATTATTACATTGAAAACCTCCATGAGCGAATTTATCATTTTTAAAAGAACATTTATCATTCTTTAAAAGTAAATTCAAATTATCAGGATTACATTCATTTAAATATTTTTTAAAAATTCTTTTTCCTTCATTTACAAATTCTAAATATCTATCATCATTATATTTCCCATAAATATTACTTCTTTCATCAATTTTTTCAACAGTATATTCTCTTGGAATTTTTAAAGAAGATTGGTAACTATCATTATAAGAAGCTCCAATAGGAATAGATAAAAAAAAACCAGCATTAAATAAATTTTCAATATCTTTATTATCTTTAATTTGAGTATATATTCCTAATAAGACAATTGAAGGGGATTGACTAGCATTAAATTTTTCATTTTTTTTTTCTTTTGTAGGGATTCCATTATAACCAACTATTATTCCATTTCCAGATTCTTGAATATCTTTAATAAAAAAACTTGTTGCACTATAAGAATAACCATCAGTAAATATTATTATATCCGTAGGTTTTCTCTCTTTATATTTATATTTTTTTAAAGGTTCTTCAATTGAAGTATTTGAATTTATTAACAAAAATAAATCACTTCTATAAATTTTGATTCCATCTCCCAAATCATCAATATTTATTTCACTGGAAGATAAATTTTCTTTTTCACATGTTTTTATATTATATAATGACATAAAGGGATCTATAATTGTACTTATATTTTTATTTTTTCTAAAACTTGTTATTGGTTTAGTTTTTGAAGAATTAAAATTTAATATTTTTTGAAAGATTGTTGTATAGTTGATTAGTCCTCCTGAATTTAATGATTCTATAATTATTATTGGATAATCATTTTTTGACATTTCTTCCATTATTTGACCAAAAACTTCAATAGTACTCAAATTTAAAAATAAAAATGAATTCTGATATATTACATTTACTTTATTTTCATTGTCAACTTTAAATTTTAAAAGATTATTATGATTTATATCCCAAGTTAAACCATTATTTACATTATTAATATTATTAATTAAATTAAATTTTTCTTCTATTTCTATTAAATTTGGTGGTATCATTGAATTTTGAAGATAATTATTAATTTCTTTTTCAAAAAATAATTTATAATCATTTGTTTGAATTTGGGCATAAATTATTTTATAATCATATTTTATAGTTGTATTATCTATAAATTTAATTTCTATATTCTTAAATTTTTCAGGATTAAAAGTATAAAATATTCCTCTTTGAATAGTATGAAGATTAAATGTAAATTGAGCATGTTCATCTTTAAAATATAAGAGAATAAAATTTTGAACATAAGTAAAAGGATCTTCTTTATTTATTTCTAATATTTTCATACCTTCTTTTTCTTTAAATGATTGTATTAAACTTTCATTAAAGACTTCAATTATTTTTTGATTTTTTGATACATTATAATATAAATAATTTTCTGTTTTATTTGTACCCACATTAAATTCAATTGGAATTAAATAATTATATAAGAGAAAATTCAAATAATAAGTATTTAAATGGTAATCTTTTGGTAATGAGAAAATCTTTCCAATAATATTAAGAAAATCCAAAAAATTTTCTATATTTGATGTGTTAATTAAACTTAGTTCTTTTATTAAATCTATTGGTTCATTATAAAATTTTGAAGAATTAGTTAGATTTATATAAACATAGAAATCTGATAATACATTTTTTAAACTTAATATTAAAGAATCATATTTAGATTTATCAAATTTTTTTTTATTAATCTCATTAGCAAATTCATCTATTGACATAGAAATATAATTAACTTGTTTTTGTGAATTAATTTGATGAAATAAATATGTTACAAACAAAAATAAAACTTCAAAAAAAAATTTCATTTTTTTAAAAATAAAAAATATTGTTTTGTTTGAATTTAAACAAACTTTTTTTTTCTTTATATTATATTCTAAATAAATTTAAGTCAAAAATATTTTAATTTTGAAAATTAAATTAAATAATTATTGAAAATATTAATTTCTATCAAAAAAAATAAAAAAAATAATGGAAGAATTAAGTGAAGAACAAATAGAAGAATTTAGAGAAGCATTTTCATTGTTTGATCCAGATAATAAAGGTTATATCCAAACAAAAGAATTAGGAACAGTTTTAAGAAGTCTTGGAATTCATGCAACAGATGAAGAAAAAAATGAATATATTGAAAAATATGATCAAGAACAAGAAGATAATATTTATTTTAATGATTTTCTTGAAATTGTAATTAAAAAAATTTCAGAGTCAAAACCTGAAGATGAATTATTAGAAGCTTTTAATTTATTTGACACTGAAAAAAGACATGAATTAGATATAGAACAATTTAAAGAAGAATTTAAAGAACATTTACCTGGAGTTTCTGAGAATGAAATTGCTGATATTTGTGATTTTTTAAAACATGAAAATGGTAATACTATAAATATTCAAGAAGCTGTTCAGAAATTAAGTCAAAAAGTTAAATCTCATTTGAATTAAAAAAAATATATTTTTTTATGTAATAAAATTGCTTTAAATTTTTAAAAATTTAAACTGCATAATATTAATCCATTATTTTAAATAAAATAATTTTTATCCAAATATATCCTAATAATATCTTTACTTAATCATATATAAAAAGAAGTTATTCATTTATTTTATCACATAATCAATATACTCCTCAAGAAAAAATTCAAAATTTTTTTTGATTATAAATTTATTTAATTGATGATAATAATTTTTAATCAACAACAATTATAATTATTTTAATCCATTCATTTTATTACTTCTGATGAAATCAATGATTGATTGATTAAAAAATTAATGAAATCAAGAAAATTATTCAAATAGAATTCTTTTTTGTGAAATAACAAAACTTCAGCTTAAAAAAAGTAAAATGATTGACTATATTTCATTTTAAAACAAATTAATCTTTATTACTTTTTTTGATTGTAATGTAATTCTTTATTTTTTTATTTAAATTAAATACCTAAGTATACTATTTTTAACTTAGATAATTAGTAAATAAGTAATATTTTAAAAGAAATATAAATAAATAAAGAAATTAAAAATTGAATTTTTTAACAATACTTTTAATTCTTATTTCAATAAAAAATATCATTTTTTCTCTGTTTATAATTAATAAAAATATTCAAAAAATCAAAAAAAATATAAACAAAATATCACAAAAAAATTTATAAATTATAAAATATATCAATAACAAAATTTCTGCTATAAAAACCTTGATTTAAAAAACAATAAAAACCAAAAACAAAGAAAACCAAAATTCCAATTTTAAATATCTTTGAAAGCAATCAACAACAACTCCTTTATAACCTTGATTTTTCATATCTTTAACAGCTTGTTTTAAACTATCAATATCTTTCTTATTAGCAGCAAAGCACTTTTTAGCAGCACTTCCATCTTTTTCATCATAATTCATTAAACAACAAGAATCATAACTTCCAGATTCTTCAGGATTTAATTGATATTTACTACAAATTTCAGCATTAAGTGCATTTCCACCAGCACAATTTAAATAACCATAATTAATACATTTATTCATTTTTAAATCTTTAATAAGAGAAAATTGGTCTTTAATACCATCGAAATATGCTTGAAAAGTATAATTCATTAAAGTTTGTAAACATATTATTATTGGAGTAGATATAAGTGGGTTTTCTACTGGAGTTAATGTTCCTGCACAACATGTTTGACCTGCTGGAGGATTCATTGACATACATGTTTCTACTGATGGAACCACTGCTCCTGCTAATTCTCCGAAAATATCCTGCATTGTTCCTGTTGCTGCTAAAGTCATTAATTGTTGTAAGTCTACATTACATGGACTTGAAACTGATTTTATTTTTGTCATGGAAATTTGGAAAATAATAATAGAGAGGATGAACATTTTTTGTTTTTTTAAATTTTTTTTATTTTTTTTTTGAACTTTTTAAGGCTTTTAATATTATTTAATTGGTTTTTTTATTTTTTTTTCTTACGTCATTAAGAATTGATATATTTTTAATTTTTTTTGATGGGTTTTTTAATTAATTTATTTTATTTTTAATTATAATAAATAACAGGAAAATTTATAATAAATAAGATAATAATTTATTTAAAAAAGATGAGGATTTATATATAAAATATTAATTAATATTGACATTATTATTTAATTTATATATATCAACTATTGGTTTTGACAAAGATTAAAAATTAAAATAATAAAAGAAATACAATTGAATGTTGTAATTTGTATAAAAATGTAATTAAAATAAAATTTCAAACTTAATTAAATTCATAAACTAATCAAGTATGTTAACAATCTTTAGGTTTTTTTCATAAAAATAATGGTAATTTTAAGTATTATAAATTTTCCTCATATTTAAATTAAAAGGGTTCAAAAAAAATCAGAAAAAATATAAAAAGAAAAAAATAAAAATAAGTATCACATATGAGGGCTTTAAAAAAAACAATTCTCAACTACCATATCAAGACAAAATGTAATGTAAATCATTTGATCATTTTTTAATATAATTAATTTTGTTCTAGGCATTTTATTTTTCTTATAATTATTATTAATTTCAAAATTATTCTTTGAGATATTCTTTAATATTTGGATTGTTGAAATCTTTTTCCACAAATCCAGACCAATGAATCTGACAACACTTAACAAGTTATATGATTTCAACCTCCATATTTTAAAGTAATTATATTAAAATATGATATTCTTTAAATTTTAGATTATTTTTATATTTTTCAAATAATTTTTCTATTTCTTTTCATTTTTATATTTTTCTTTATTCTGCCAATTATTACTGCAATTAAAACAAAATTTATGTCCTTTTTCACATTTAACAAATAAAAATTTTCAATTTTTATTGCATAACTTTCACACTTTTCATATAATAACTATCTTATATTTTTATTTATTAATATTATTTTTCTTAAAATAGTTTTTAGAATAATTTCTGTAGATAAATTTAATATTTCTGATTCATTAGAAAATTCATATAATTTTTGAATTATATAAATTTTTGAAGTATAATAAACAATTGTTATAGCATTCATCACAAAAATATTCTAAGCAATTTTGGAATCATAGATTTCATTTCAAAATGAATTAATTTCACTGTTTTTATTGAATTATGCTCTTGTTTTTCCTTTTTATATATTTTTCATTTTATTTTATTTTATATAATTTATTTTCTTTTGATAAATAATAAAGTAATATAAATTTTTTAATAATTTTTTTTTATCATAGCTTGTATTCACTCAATAAAAAATTCCTTTATTAATGTTTAATTATTTGATTATCATAACCTTTTTTAAAAAAAAAATTCTAAAATATTTCTAATTTTTTATTCTTTTCCAGCACTTAAAATTGTTACTTCATTTTTTTTATTAGATTTGAAATTCTTTATAAATATCTTCATTATGATTTTTTTCTATTTCGCATTTTTTAATTTCGAAAATTAAAGAGATTGTCTAAAGATATTTATCATATTATATAGATTATTGAAGTATATTTTATATTTTTTTTATACTTTTATTTTTCATTTGATAATTTTTATTTTTACTTTTTTTCAAAAAAAGAAAAAAATAATTTCAAAATTAAAATAAATAAAATGATATATTTTAAATGAAATCTTAATGATATAAATAATAATATTTCCATTAATATACTTTTCAAAGAAAAAAAAATTAAGATATACCTTTATTTTTATAAATTATCCTATTTAATAATAAATTATTATACCTTAATCTTAGTTATTCGTAAAAAATATAAAAAAAACAATTTATAAAAGAAATATAAATTAAAAATTTTACAAAAAATATATAAAATTGTTTTATTTCCAATTTGATATTTATTTTAACTTAATAATCATTTCAAAAAAATCTTTTAAACAATCATAATCATTTATTGCTTTTTCTTGTAAAGAAATGATAAAGCTTTGCTTTAAATGTATTTTATCAAATATTATTTGATTCACTCCAAAATATTTAAATAATCTTAATTTAAAAATTTTTTTTTTATTGGAAGTTAAGTAAAATTCTAAAATCCTATTATTATATGAAATAATATTAAATCCATCTTTTTCAGAATATAAGTGTTCTTTAATAAATTTTTCATTTCAAACAATTAAAATAAATAAAAATTACCGTCAATATATTTATAATTAATATTCTTACAGACTAAAATTTATTATTAATGTGTCTTACAAACTATTATTTTATAATATTTTATATAATAATTATATCTTTACAGACTATTTATTAATTATTGATTTCTTACTCACTTTCATTTTTTATTTAAATATCTTACCGACTTTTTATACATTATATTTATTTTACTTACTATTTATTATTAATAATCTTACAATACAATTTCTATTATCTCATTTTCTTCATACTCTTTTAGTCCTCTTAAATTTATTATATTGAAATTTTCAACTTCTTTTAACTTATCTTTTATTGTTTCTAAACTTTTAATATAAAAATTTTTGAAATTATTATTTTCATCATTTTTATATATCAAAGTATTATCTTTGATTTTTTTAATTTGATTAAAAAATAAAATCATTTCTTCTTTGATTTTATTAATTTTGCTTATATTTGTTTCTAAATCATTAATCAAATTTTGAGTTTTATTCATTTCTTCTTCACTCATTCCTATTTCAGAGATTGAAATAAAATTATGATTTAAATGATTATTATGACAATCTTCACATATATTATTTTTACAAGTAGTACAATAATCAGAAATATTTTTTGAATGAATTTTACAATTAAAATTATATTCAGGATTTTTTATATTATCTTCAATTTTAAAAAATAAATGATCATAATATTCTTCCCATGATATCCTTTCATTTAGATCATTACATATCATTCTATTTAATAAATCATTTAAATATTTATTATTAGTTTCTTTTAATTGTTTATTAGATTCAATATTTTTGATTAATTGATAATCTCTTTTTCCTTCATAAGGATATTCTTTAAATAAAAGATAATAAATTATTATTCCTAAGCTCCATAAATCGCTTTTATTATTTATTTTTCCTTCTTTCATAATTTCAGGAGGTTCCGACAAACAAATTTGTGTTTTAGTTTTTGATGTTTCATAATCATTATTATAATCATTTAAACCAGATAATTTAATTGAAATTTTATTTATTTTATTCAATGATATAAATATATTTGATAATCTTAAGTTTTGATATATTATTTTATTTTCATTGATTTTTTTTAATATCTTATTAAGTTGAATTAAAATATCTTTAACTTCTTCAATTGATAATCCTTCTTTTCTTAATTTCATATATTCTTCTAAATTTAATATACAAAATTCCATAATAATATAAAAATAGTATTTTGTATCAATTGTTTCAATAATAGAAATATTATTCTCTGTATTTAATAATTTCATTTTTTTGATTTGAGATAAAAATTCTTTTTCCATTGGAAATTTTATTTTTGATATTTCTTTAATACAAACATAATTCCCTGTTTCTTTATTTATTCCTTTGTATATATCTCCATTAACTCCTGAATGAATCTTTATAATTTTTTCATATTTATTTATATTATTTTTATTTTTAATTTCATTATTTTTCTTGGGTTTTAATTTCAATTCCTCAGATTCTTTTTTTTTTATATATTGTTCTTTAAATTGTATAATTTCTTTTTGAGCATTTTCTTCAATATCAGTAGATAAATGAATTTCATTTGTATTTAAGTCAACATATAATAATTGATTATCTACTTTAGTAAAGGCTCTTATCCAATCAGAAGGAATTTCTATTTTTAAATATGAATATGCTATTTTCAATATATCCTCTGGATCATTATCTTTATCAAAGCCTAATTGTTCTGCATATGCTATGATTTGTTCTTGTGATGGTTCCCAGTTTTTTGGATCAGTTATTAGCAATAAATCTTTAGGATCAATAAGTTGTTCTTCTTCTTCTTCTTCTTCTTCTTCTTTGTTCATTATAAATTATTTTTTTTTTTCAATTTTCCTTTTTTTAATGAAATTCCTTTTTTCACTTTATATTATGAAAAAATATTTATTTTTGTACAAAAATAAAATTTGATGATAATAAAACAATATTAATATGAAAAGAAAATCTTCACAAAGAAATATTTTTCAAAATATATATTCAAAATCATTAACAAAATTTTGATTATATAATTCTATTTAATTTAATTTTTTATTTTTTTATATTCATATTTTTAATTGAACTAATTTCTAATGACAATTTTTATTCAATTGTTTAAATGTAAAATATTTTAGATATATTTTGAGAATCTCTTCAAAGGAATATAGTATCAAGTATTTTCAGGAGGTATTAAAACCTTAAAGAAAGAGTATTTGAAATAAAATTAGTTAAAATATAGGATTTAATTGGATGAAAATTATTCTCAAAATAATCTTTTCAAATTAAATGAAATAATTATTTTTGATTTCTTGCAAATTTTTTCAATTTTTTCCCTAAATTTTGAATTACAATTTTTAATTTTTGAAAAAATAAGGAGAAAAAAATTATTTTAGATAAATATTTATTTTTCAAATATTTTCTCATAAATCAAATTTTTCAAAATTAATTTTTAAATTATCATAATTTATTGATTGGAAATAATTGTTATGATAGAAATTGGTTTTTCTCTTTTTAAAATAAATATCTATTCCATTTTTGTTTTCAGCAACAATTTTTATTAAAAATTTTCCAAACCCCCCTTTATA
>JAEEGI010023318.1_pt1 | contig 12163 bp, 7 predicted proteins | sample 8958751 | NCBI WGS metagenome assembly JAEEGI01 (sample SAMN16246545, study PRJNA631951) | gut metagenome | biome: gut microbiome; feature: rumen; material: KS-attached | host: Bos | place: Iran: Karaj | collected 2018-10 | reverse complement strand
GGCACGTACTGTGCTGTTCCATAAACTTCTGATGTAGATGTAACAAGGACTCTTGCTGTGCCAAGGTCTCTTGCTGCCTGAAGGATATTAAGAGTTCCCTTAATATTTGTATCTACATATGCATCTGGGCTGTGGTATGAAAATGGAATAGCGATAAGTGCTGCCAAATGGAATACAGCGTCGCATCCCTTCATAGCCTCTCTTACACCATTAGGGTCTCTTACATCACCTGCAAAGACCTCTACATGATCCATAATATCCTTTGGAAGTGTGTCTAACCAACCCCAGTTATTGAAGGAATTGTAGTACACAAATGCCTTTACTTCATATCCTTTTTTTACAAGCTCCTCAACTAAATGTGAGCCAATAAATCCATCTGAACCTGTAACTAAAACTTTACTCATCTATTTGTTTCCTCCACTCTAAATCTCCGGCAGCATCTAATATTTCATGCTCCCGCAGGGCACCCTCCATACTGCGCTAGGCAACTTTCCGCTTCGCGGCGCCCTCCTAGCTTGCATGGCACTCCCCTGCTCGCGCTTACCAAGACTACTTAGCTGCCTTAAATTCACTAAAGTAATCAACCATAGATTTCGCTAGTAACGAAATATTCTCCGGTTTGAAGCGATCGTCGGAAAGTAAATATGTATTGCCTGGGCGAGCGCATGACATATACGCTGCCAGGTATTGAACGATTTCGTCGCGGCTAGGCTGTTTCCAATTCTCCATAGCCTCCACGTAGTTTTCAAAGATATCCTCTATACGCATAATGCCTGGGGCATTTTCATAGAGAATGTCGCCACCCATGATAACTGGTCGACGAAGCATCATAGCCTCCTGCCCTGCAGTACCTGTAAGTGTTGCCACACACTGACATTTTTCAATGAGGGCAAATGAATCTTCCCATGGATCGATAAGCTCGATGTTAGGGTACTGCTTCAAAGCCTCATAGAAACTGTTGTCACGGCTACCAAGGAATGAATAATGCTCCTTGGCGTAGATAACTGTATCTGCTGGCACTGACTTTGCCAGATTATCAAGGAAGTACAACTGCTTCTCATACTTCTGAGCACACACAATTGTGGATGCCTCTGGCTGCAAATGAAGTGGGAAGTACACGAACTTCTTGGTCATGTCAGCCTTTTTATAGTATTTCCTACTCTTCTTATATCTGAAGTAGAACTTGATAGACTCCATTGTGCGCTCGTATGCTCTGTAATAAATGTAAGAGCCCTTGTCGCGAGTGTATGGATTGAAAAATCTCTGTCTCACCCAGAAAAGTGGCAAGATAAAGAATCTAGCCTTCCATTTTGGCTTTTTACCTGAAAAACGCATAAAAGCAGGCTTTGAATGTTTCTCCTCAAAACCTGATAAAAACTCATCAGCCTCTTTTAGCTGCTCCTCAGAAAACTGGATATCCTTGTAGTTCTCTGGGAAGTTATAAATCATCTCAAAAGGATCATTTAAAATGTAGTGATGGGTCAAATCCATGCCGACTGAACGCATCAGAAGCATTGAAAAATACTTGGCCCCTGTTTTCTTACCTACTAAATAAGCTGAGTATGTAAGAAGTGTGCCTACTACCTCATCCCAGTAGAAATCTATATTGTAAGTGGTAAACACATGCTCCCAGAATGAAAACAATCCTGCGGCTGTGTGAACGCAATAATCATAATCACGATAAATCAAAAATCTATCGGTGTAGATGTATTTCCACATTGGAGAAGCGTCGTATTTCTTCTCAAACTCTACTAATTTATCTAATGTAAACTCGTCCCAGTGCTCATTAATATATGAGGCAAAATCGCATACTGCAATCTGAGAACGGTCCTCAAACTTGCTGTAAACATAGTCAGCCTCCTGCTTATCGCAGGTGATGAAAACGCCAAAAGCGTCCTTATCGTATTCTTTTTGTATCTCTTTGAAAGATGCTATGGCTACGTCATTGAATGCACGACGGGCCATAAAACAAATATTGTACATGTTGTCTCCTCTCCCGCAAAATCGGGAAAAAGCGCCATCAAAATAAAGTTTAAAACAGCGCAATAAATAAACTATTTCTTAAAAAATAGTCTACTAATGATACCACAAACTAAAAGTATAGTAAATAAAGCCAATCCTGCGGCAACATAGATGTTCTCAATGAAAATATAGAACAACACGCTTGGGATAATAATGCCTAAAACAGGAAGCCAGCTTCTTGAAAACAATTTGATAAAAGAATAATCAAATTTCCTAGAAAGCTTTATCATCAAAAGCAGCGAGTAAAGGGTATAAGAAAGTCCTGTACCAATAGCTACCATGTTGACGCTTCGCTCTATAAATAAAACTAGGGCACTTGAAAAAATCATATTGAAAATACAAAGAGCCACTGAGTTTGCAATCAATGATTTGTTCAGTTTTACAACGCTGAAAATATTTCCAAACAACATGGTTGTGGAATAAATCGCAACACCGATAATAAGAATCTGAGTTGCCACATTACCATTTGTATATTTAGGCATAAATACCCCAACAAATATTGGCATTATATAAAATACAAATGCACAGGCTGCACCTGAAATCAGTGATGTTAGGCAAGTGAAATGTCCTGCCTTATCGAGAAGCTCCTGCTCGTCCTTATTTGCACCATATAAGTGGGAAATCTTGATATAAAAAACCTGAGAAATGGTCTGTGGAACAAGCACCATTGTGGTAAATCCCATTGTAGGTACTGTATAAATTCCAAGGGCATCTTCTGGGTCCTTAAAAAACAGCTGAATAACATGCTTATCCACATTCTGAACGATGGTCCATATTAAGCTATTGATTAGAAGAGGAAGACCTCCTAAAATCATCAGCTTCATATATTTGAAATCAAAATCAAGTTTTACGCCCTTAAAAGCATCCTTGTAGAAAAAAACAATCCCAAGAAATGCTGATGAAATCATCATGGCATAAAGGCCATAGTAACCAAACAATTTAATAAAAACTGCACCAATGCCAAATGCCAACACAGTTCTGATAAATCCGATAAGCGCTGACTTATTATATTTGCCCTGCATTCTAACAGTGGAATTGGCCATATCATCAAAACTCTTTAGGAGAATCATAATAGGACAAAGACCATATCCAAATGCATAGAAGGTTCCCTTTTGGCTTACGCCAATCTGACCGTTATATTTGAAAAACACCCATGCTTCAAACCCTACTAAAATCAGTGCATAAATCATCAGCATAAATGTAACTGTTATATTTCTCTGCTTATTGGCCTCATCGAAATCCTTGCGACCAAGGGCCTGTGGATAGTCTCTATTGTAGGCGTTTAATACTCCAAGCTGAGCATAGTTCATATAGGCAAGTACAATAAGACACGCACTATATATACCCATCGGTTTAGAATCCACCTCATGCTTTGAGTATACATTAAGCACAAATGAAAGGGCCGAACAGACCACAGTCGAAAGTGTCACCAATATAAAGTCTGCACTTTTAATTTTGTTGAACAGTTTTGTAAGCATCTTCATATATTTTAATTACTTCTTCCATGTATGTGTCAAAGTTGTTTAAATCTTTGGCACGTTTTCTAGCCCCCTCAGACTTCATTCTATAAATCTCACTATTATCAAGTAACTCATTTATGTTGGCTACAAATGCTTCTCTATCAAGTGGCTTCTTGTCATTTCCACAAATCTTGCCGCAATCATCATTAACAGAGACCTTGAATCCACCCACCTTGCTGGTAAGCACAGGCTTTCCAAAAGCCATAGCCTCCACTGCCGCCATTCCAAAACCTTCAAATTTGGATGGTGCCACCAGAATCTTTGTCTGGTTCATATATATATATGGATTGTGCTGGAAGCCTACCATTTTAATATTATCTGCAAGTCCCAGCTTTCCAATTAATTTCAAACATTCGCTTCCCAAGTCTCCGCCGCCTACCATGACAGCCTTTACCTTAGGATGTGTTTTAGAAACCTCCTTAACGATTTGTATGAACTCGTAAGGATTTTTATTGTCTGTGAGATATCCAACAAAAAGCATGTCTGATTTATAAGCTTCCAGCTTTTCCTTGGTCATCTCTGTGCCAGCTAAATACCCCTTTTCAAATGTAGCTACTGCATTAAAAGGCATGCCAAGCACAACAGTCTTGCCTTCCATTTTATCCTTGAACCAAGCCTTTTCCTCTACCACTTTGGCAGGGATAATTATCTTGGAGAAATTTTTACATGCTCCACCGTAAATAACAGATTTCGGTCCAATCTTTTGCACCCACTTTGGAATAGAATACAGATGACTGATAATCGGAATTGTGTCCGTTACCTTTGTGCACATAAGGCTACAATCATACTCATAGGCATGAATAATATCAGGCTTTACCTCGTCGATAGCTTCCTTGATAGCCTTCTCATCTACCTTTTCCACAGCGATATACTCGATGCCCTTATCCAATAGCTTGGTCTCAATAGGACCTGTAGCTGTCAGGTAAACGCACCTAATATCCTCTGGCATGGCAGCAATTGTGTTGATTGCTACGTTTTCCATGCCACTATACTTACCAGACTTTGAAACATGCAATATAATCATAATTTCTCCTAGTCCGCAATTGTTACAGTGACATGCATTTACGCAATCAGTTACGCTAACAAGCATTAGATTCTCTTCCGATGACTATATGTCATTCTCCAGAGAACTAATAGCTTGTTACCTACCGATTGCTGATTTACATCTTCAAAAGTAACAATTGCTCATATAAAACTATAATATATCAACTTATCCAAATGTTTCTATAAGTGAAGAATCAGCAAATTATTTACGGATTGCTTACCGCTCCCACTATGTTTGTATATAATTCTTTCATTACCGCATTTACGGTTTGTTTGTCGAAGGCTTTCATGGTTTCCATGTTGATTTCACCCATGTTCTGTCTAACTTCTGGTAAATCCGCAAGCGATTTCTTCAGAGCAAGCACTAATGATTGAGGATCCTTGGAGTCGAATAGATATCCGCCCTCACCCTCGGTAATCAAATCAGTATTGCCACGAATCTTGCTACATACAACAGGAAGTCCTACTGACATAGCCTCCATCAAAGCAACTGGAAGTCCCTCCTGATGAGAAGGGAAAACATAAATATCACTGGCAGCAAAAACATCTGCCACATCTCTTCTAAATCCAAGCATCTGAACATAGTCTGAAAGGCCCAAGTCCTTGATGGCCTCCTGAAGCTCTGCCTCGATTTTTCCACGGCCTGCAATCAGATACTTAAGCTTATATTTTGGTTCCACACGCTCGTCGCTATCTGGACCCACAAGCATTCCCTGGTCTTTCATAATCTTGAGAGCCTTTAAAACCTGAATATGATTCTTTCTAGTAATCAACTCACCAACAGAAAGAAGTACGCAGGCATCATCATCTATACCAAGCTCTGCTCTGATTTTTCCTCTTGCTCCATCGCTAGCCACAAATTTATGAGTGTCTACACCGGCACCTGGTACATAGGCAACCTGCTTAGCATGGAACTTCTGAGCATTCTTATAATCCTCCTTATTGATAGTTATCAACAAGTCTGTGAATCTGCTGCAGTGTTTTTCCACATTGTAATACACGAGCCAGTTCTTAAGTGGAGCCCCTTCAAAAAAGTGGAAACCGTGGGCTGCATAGATAACCTTGGTTCCATAGAGCTTTCTAGCCTTGCGGCAAGCAAGACGACAAATAACTACACCTATAGGAGACTGAGTGTGGACTATTTCGTACTTGTTCTCCTCCACCTCAGACTTAAGCTGCTTATAGGCCTTTCTCAACTCTGAAATATTAAAAATCTTTCTAAGGCTGGCTGTTTCAATAACTCGGCAACCCATCTCATCCAACTTTTTCCTGCGATCCTTTAAAGCCTCCGGACTGAGGGCGCTGTCATCATCATGCCAGCAGCAGGCCACATCAACTGTGTAGCCTAGGTCTTGCAAAATTTTTATATTATCTAAATTAAACTGGGTCACCATATAAGCAGTGTGACCATGCATCAAAGCTTTTTTCATAGTTTTTCACCTCGCTTGTTACATTAACAAGCAATCCACTCTCTTCCAGTCACTACATGTTCCTTCCAGAGAGGAATTAGCTTGTTAATTACAAGCTATTTGTACATATCTAATAGCTTTTCTTTTGTTCACAACGGTGGGCTTTTCTCCTGGTCATGCCTCAAATGTCTATTTGTGAACTTTAGCGGTGGTTTCGCCCTCGGCTACACCTTCGGTAGCGTCTTTAGTGAAGATAACGCGAAGAGTCATAAGTATCAGTTGAATATCAAGAAGTACAGAGCACTTCTCACAGTAAATCATGTCAAGCTTAAGCTTGTCGTATGAGGTGGTGTTGTACTTGCCGTAAACCTGTGCGTAGCCAGTGAGGCCAGCCTTTACGTGAGTACGAAAAGCAAATTCCGGAACCTCTTTTACATACTCGGCAATAATCTCAGGGCGCTCAGGACGTGGTCCTACAATTGACATCTCGCCTTTTAGGATATTGAAGAACTGTGGAAGCTCATCAATACGTGTAGCACGAATGAAATGTCCGATAGGTGTGATTCTATCGTCATTCTCGCTGGCAAGTCGCGCCTTTCCATCTTTTTCCGCATCAGTAATCATTGAGCGGAACTTCATAATCTTGTATTCTTTTCCACCAATTGTACAGCGCACCTGTTTATAAAATACTGGGCCTCCATCGTATTTGTGGATAAGTATAGCTGTCACCAGCATGATTGGGCTGGTAAGAATAATTCCAATAGCGGAAATAATAATATCGCCCATTCTCTTAATTGCTGCTGAAATGCCATCCATTCCAACATTCTTGCAGAGATAAAGAGGTGTATCGAAAAGGTTTACCTCCTCTGAGCCCTTAATCAAAATATCCGAAATCTTTGGTGTAAAATAAACTCGCTTATCTGCTGCAAAGCAAGCCTTTACAATGTCATTTCTAATCTCAGATGGAACATCGTTAATTAAAACTGCGTCATACTTTGCAAGTTCCTCAACAATTTTCTCATGAGGCTCCCTGCAACTAATCTCACCATCGATAGAATACTTGTCATCGCGACGATTCATCTTTATAACGAGATCGTTTTCATAGTCACCATAGATATTTAGAATTGAAAATGGTGGAAATAATCTTCGATACAGCTTGGTACTAATGTATGTAATCACCAGCACTGCCACAGCCTCTGCAAACGTGAGAGCTGCAATATATCCAAGTGTACGCCATGTGTGCTTGAGAATTCGAATCATCAAAATAATGATTACATATTCCATTGCATTAACTAGTCCCACCGCAATAGCCTGAGACATAGTAAGAATTGATATTCTGGCACTGCCGAACTCAAATCCATTAAATGTATTAATAACAAGCACTGAGAGCACCATGTAAAGAGCAATCATTACATAGTTTCCTTTGCCCTCAAAACGGTTAGCATTCATCAGGTTCTGCAAACGCAAATACCACATAACGCCAAAGAGCGTAGCTAGTGTAACCACTAGAACTACGCTACTAAAAAATCTAAATACCTTTTTTTGTGTTTCTACGTTAGTATTATTATTCATATATTTTATCAACCTATATTCAAAATGTAGCTAACAAGCTATTAGCTCTCTGGAGAATGACGTGCTGTCATCGAAAGAGAGACTAATGCTTGTGAGCGTAACATTTTGTCATTGTCTAGAAAAATGATTTATTAACGTCTACGTTGCCCTTAATTCCTGGGATTGAGCCCTTGCTTGAGTACTGCCACATTGAATACCTGCCTGAATATGAGCATGCTGTGTTGTACTGTGCAACCCAAATATGGCATGAACCAGGAAGGCTCGATGCGTTAATATATTTTGTCATCCAAGTCTTGTTGGCATATACACCTGACTTGTAACCTGCTGACTGAACTGTGCTGCAGAAAGCATTAATAATTGCATTTCTCTGATCATTAGTAAGATTCTTCTGGCCTCTTACGCTATCCTCCATATCGATGTAGATTGGAAGCGAACATCCGCCAGCTTTCTTTGCCATAGCAACTGCCATAGATGCCTCAGCTACAGCCTCGCCTTCATTTAAAGCAGTAGAGTAAATGTAGATACCTGTTGTTACTCCATTTGCCTTAGCTCCACTCATGTTCTTGTAGAAGAATGGGTCCTCATGAAGCTGTCCATCGTACATTCCTCTATAGCCGCATCTGATAATTGCAAATGAAACTGCAGGTCCTGCCTGTGACCAATCAATTGTACCCTGGTGCTTTGATACGTCGATACCTACTCCATTTACAAGAAGAGCGCCATCGCTACCAAAGTTATATTTAACACCCTGAATTACCTGCTCACCAGTTACATAGTCACCGTTGCCATTGAAGAACTTTGTCTTACCATCTATTGTCTGCCAACCATAGTACTTATAGCTAGCTTCCTTGTAATAATATGTCTTACCCTTCTGGTAATCTGCTGCTGTAGCCTCTTTCTTACCCTCAGCATCAAGATAGAGCTGGTTGCCCTTTGAATCCTTAAGCTTCTCATTTGAGCCGCCTGTCATACCTGAAACTGTATAAGTTACTGCAAGAGAATTGTCTGTAGCACCATCTGAGAATGTTGCCACACCTGCAAGCTTGTAATCACCATTTGCTGTAGCTGTATATGTACCCTTGCCATTTGAAAGAGTAACAGCTGCACCGTTGACAGTTACAGAACTTACATTACCAGAAGCGGAAATTGTAAATACACCCTTTGAATATGACATATCAAGAGTTGCTGTCTCTTTTTTTACATTAGACTGAGCACGAGTTCTATTTACATTGTTTCTAGCAACAGTTCTTCTTGCCTCTGTAGTTGTTGGCTCAGCTCCATTATCTGTCTGTCCATCACCAGCATTATTATTGTCTGTCTGTTCCTGATTGTTGTTCTGCTCAGGCTGTTCCTGCTGCTGATTATCCTGATTATTGTCCTGATTATTGTTATTTTGGCTGTTGTTATTCTGGTTATTATCCTGCTGCTGTTCCTGTGGTGGCTCCTGCTGCTTTTTCTTGTAGTGGAATGTCACATTCTTGTTGTTTGCGCTTGCCTTTACAGCAGAATCGCTACATGTGTAATTCTCAACTGATGGAGGATTGATTGAATCTCCATCCTTTACATCGTTGATTGTAGCTGTGTGGATTGTCTTTCCACCTTCATCAACACATGTAATTGAAACCGAATATGTCTTTGGAGCTTCTGGCTCAGCCTTATATGTGTATGTGTAAGTAGCATTAGCTGTTGCAGCTGCAAATGCTGGGTTAGGACCAGACTGAAGCTTATAAGTTACATTGTTGTATCCATATGTCTGATCAGCTGTAAATGAAGGTGCTGCATTAGCATTTACAGTTAAATCAGTCTTCTTTACAGTTGTAACTTCCTTACCATTTGCATCCAAAAGCTTGTAGTTGATAGTAATTGTGTACTGGCTTGGAGCAACTGCTACATCATGAGTAACTGATGTCTTGCCTTCTTTTTTAGTAGCAGTACTCTTGCTAGCATCTGTCTTTGGAGCAACTACGTCAGTTGTCTCCTTGTAAGAACCGCCTGTCTCTTCCTTCTTAGAATCAACATACTCAACTGTATTTGTAAGTGTCGCCTCTACAGGAGCAGCCTCTGCTGGCTGTCCGTCCTCTTTGGCGTCATCCTTTTTAACCTGTTTGATAATCTCTTTTTCTACCTTGTACTCGACCTTGTCCTTTACATTGACCTCAGTCTCATAGCTATCTGTATTGTAAGAAACACCATTATCGAGAGAATTAACAATACATGCAACGTAATCACCTGGCTCCACCTCTGTCTCAGTGATAACGCCATCCATATCCTCATCTGTATAAACAACACCTTCAGCATCATTAAGTGCTACAGTGTATGCCTGTACAGCTGTCTCTTTGTCCAAGTATAAAAGATAAAGTGGGTCAGATTCGATATCTCCGTTGACAGTCTCAACCACCTCATTATTCTCGTCAGTTACTGTCACAGGAACATTTCTTTCCTCGAGAATTGTTGCGATATTTACTGAGTCATCATAAGAAGCGGTATACTCGTTAATCTGTGAATCTATATCCTGAATTGCTGATACGTATGGCTGAAGTGTCTCCATTGCGTCAGGTGAAACCAGCTTAACCTGGAAAGGAACTCCAGTAACGCAGCTTTCTCCTTCTTCTGTATCTGAAATATAGATTGTTAAATCCTTTTCAATTGATGAGCTTGTAAGAAATACCTTTTTAAACTCTGGAATATAAACATCAGCTGCTGATACCGCTGCCTGCTGCTCCACCTCAACTGTTTCTAACTCAGGTTCTTCCCCCGGTCCCTTGAAAAACTTGTTGTAGGCTGCATAAGCACCGCCTCCAACTGCAGAAACACCTAATATACTTGCAAGTCCCAAACTTATAGCACGGTTTCTGCTTACAAGAAACGCAATATTCTTAAATAATCTAGACATTCGACTATTCTCCCAATAAACAATTATTTATAGATTTCAATTGCATATAGCTCCTGAAAAACTATTTGTAGAACCCTTTATATCAACTTGTTTAAAACAAGTTATAAACTAATTAATACCATGCTCCTTGCAATATTCCTTGTATGAAGCATTTACCTTATCTTTGTCAGATAAAATCAAATCATCCTTTGTCATTCCCGCTGGAATTGGCCACTGAACATTAATATCTGGATCATCAAATGCAAGTCCGCCCTCATCATTTGGATGATAGAAATCAGTAACCTTGTAGCAGAACTCTGCATATTCGCTGACAACTAAAAATCCATGAGCAAATCCCTTTGGAATCATGAACTGCTTTTTATTCTCAGCTGAAAGAAGAATACCATAGTGCTTACCAAATGTAGGTGAGCCCTCTCTCAAATCAACTGCCACATCATAAACCTCGCCAGAGATAACTCTAACAAGCTTATCCTGTGGAAAATTCTTCTGGAAATGAAGACCACGAAGGACACCCTTTTTGCTTGCGGACTGATTATCCTGTACAAAGACATAATCAAGCCCCTCTGCCTTCATGTCATTCTCATTGTATGTCTCCATGAAGTAACCTCTGTCGTCACCAAAAACCTTAGGAGTGATAACGCAAAGGCCCTCAATACCATTTACATTTTTCTCAACTGTAATTGCCATTTTCTAAACCTCTAATCTGTGTACAAAAGCTCTCGTTCGAGCTTTCAAATATAAGCGCTTGACACGCTTTCGCTCTTGTCGTGCTGGTTACGTTACGTAAGAAGCCACTTCGTGCCTTCTAAGTAACGACCGCACTTTAAGGTCAATCTTATTATATTTGAATCTCTCACTTAGCTTTTGCTCATTATTTTTTATAATTACGAAGTGAAAAAATTCAATGAATTTCCACCACGTTTTTATAGTCCGTTGGCTACGTCTACGAGATACTGGCCGTAGGCTGTTTTCATAAGTGGCTCAGCAAGCTTAAGGAGCTGGTCCTTATTGATGAAGCCACGCTTGTATGCGATTTCTTCGATGCAAGAAATGTACATCCCCTGGCGCTTCTGGAATGTGCTAACAAACTCAGCTGCCTGAAGAAGCATGTCATGGTTACCTGTATCTAGCCATGCAAATCCACGACCAAGTGTCTCTACATGTAAGTTACCACGGTTCAAATACTCGTTATTAACTGCTGTAATCTCAAGCTCGCCACGAGCTGATGGCTTGATTGTCTTAGCGATTTCTACTACTGAGTTGTCGTAGAAGTAAAGACCTGGAACTGCGTAATTGCTCTTTGGCTCAGCTGGCTTTTCCTCGATAGAAATTGCCACACCATTTTCATCAAACTCTACAACGCCGTACTCTCTTGGGTCACGTACGTAGTAACCAAAGATTGTAGCGCCTGGCTCAGACTCTGTTCTAGTTGCTGCTGAAAGAAGCACCTTTGAGAATGACTGACCATAGAAAATATTGTCGCCAAGTACAAGTGCTACTGCATCGCTTCCGATGAAATCTGCACCAATAATAAATGCCTCAGCAAGTCCGTTTGGAGCTTCCTGAACTGCATACTGAATATCCATACCAAGCTGCTTGCCATCACCTAAAAGTTCCTCGAATACAGGAAGATCTCTTGGTGTTGAAATGATAAGCACTTCTCTGATGCCTGCAAGCATAAGAGTTGAAAGTGGATAGTAAAT
>JAEEGI010023316.1_pt1 | contig 12163 bp, 12 predicted proteins | sample 8958751 | NCBI WGS metagenome assembly JAEEGI01 (sample SAMN16246545, study PRJNA631951) | gut metagenome | biome: gut microbiome; feature: rumen; material: KS-attached | host: Bos | place: Iran: Karaj | collected 2018-10 | reverse complement strand
TCCCCTTCGCACAGGGCAAAGCAGGCTTTCGGTTCCTGACCAGGCTTGAGCTCTTTCCGCTGGTTCCCTTTCTTGGTCTGCAGAGAGATCCACTGGATATAGTGCTCCTCTGTCATAGGATGAATAGCTGAGCCCACAGTTACGACAACCTTGTTGTCCCTGACTTCATATACTGGGACATGCTTTTCCACCGATGCATCGGTGGTGCCGGGGATAATCTCTTTCATAGGCTTCCCGCAGCATGAGACAGGAGCTCCGCTTGAGTGCACCATGGCAATGATGTTGCCGCACACCTCACACTTGAAAAATCTCATTTCCATACCTTTCCTCCTTGTTAAAGTATACAATCGTTCTTGAGGAAAGGCAAAGAAATTTTATCTTATATTTACCGGTCTTCCCGGAAGTAGTTCAGACCCAGGTGGGCCGGGGGCTGGTTCTCCCTCTTGTTCTTGATGCTGGTGATGATGAGCACCAGGATTGTCACCACATATGGTGCCATGGTTATGAGCTCCTTTGCGGCAGAGCTGAGGCCAGGTATCAGGATGCAGCAGATGTAGAGGCCGCCGAAGAGGAATGAGCAGAAGATGCCAAGCACCGGCTTCCACAAGGCGAAGATTACGATAGCGATGGCCAGCCAGCCTCGGTCCCCGAAGCCGTTGTTGGTCCAGGTTCCGCCGGTGTAGTCCATTACCCAGTAGAGGCCGCCCAGTCCGGCGATTATTCCCCCTATGATGGTGGAGAGGTACTGATACTTGGTCACGTTTATACCGGCGGCATCGGCAGTGGCCGGGTTCTCGCCCACAGCCCTCATGTTGAGGCCGGCTCTGGTCCTGTTGAGATAGAAGCTTACCGCAATGGCGATGATCACCGCCAGGTAAGCCAGGAATCCGAAGTCCAGGAAGGGAATCAGCTTAGCCTTGTACCACCCTCCGATGGTGAGGAGGGAGATGGAGCCGCTGTCGCCGAAGAAGCTCAGGAGGGAGGCACCGAAGAAGTTTCCGATACCTATACCGAATGTGGTCAAGGTAAGTCCTGTGACGTTCTGGTTTGCCCGCAGTGTCACAGTAAGGAAGCTGAAGATCAGCGCCATGAGGCCACTGCCGATGATTGTTGCCAGCAGCGGTATGAGGATGCACAGGGCAGGATTAGGGTTGGCGCAGAAATGCTCGTACAGATAGCCGCCGATAATGCCGGAGATGCCGCCTACATACATGATGCCCGGGATTCCCAGGTTCAGGTGGCCTCCTTTCTCGGTGAGAATCTCGCCGGTGGCACCGAAGAGGAGGGGTATGCCCTGCCGGATGGAAGAGCCCAGAAGATACGCAATAGTCCCGAACATCACTTCCTCCTCAGATGAATCTTATAATTGATGAAGAACTCGCTTCCAATTATGAAGAACAGAATAATACCGGTGGTGACATCCGATATGTTGTCAGAGAGCCGGAAGGCCTGGGCAATCTCGCCGCTACCTTTCTGCAGGAACACGATGAGGAGGCTGGTGAGTATCATGCCGAAGGGGTTGAACTTGGCAAGCCAGGATACCAGGACAGCGGTGAAGCCGTTGCCGCCGGCCAGGGTGGCAGACACAGTGTGGCCAGTTCCCGCACAGAGCAGGAAACCTGCCAGGCCGCCGATAGCACCGCTTATGCAGGCAGTGCGCAGTATTACTTTCTTTACGTTGATACCGATGTAGAGGGCAGTCTTCTCGCTTTCGCCCACCACCGATATCTCGTAGCCCTGCTTGCTGTATTTAAGATAGATGTACATAAGCACAGTAAGAAGTGCCACAATAAGAATATTTATAAGGTATTTCTGCCCGAAGAGGGGCGGAATCCAGCCACACTGTGTCTGCCGGTTCAGCACACCCATGACGCTGGAACCGTTTGGAACCCACACGGCGATGCAGAACTTGACCAGCTGGATTGCAACGTAGTTCATCATAAGGGTGAACAGTGTCTCGTTGGTGCCGAACCTGGCCTTGAAGTAGCCCGGGATTCCTGCCCAGATGAGCCCGGCTGCAACGGAGGCTACCAGCATCACCAGAATAAGAAGCCAGCTGGGCCAGCTGTCCTGGATATAGAACATGAAGGTGGCGCTCACCAGAGCACCTATGAGCACCTGGCCCTCGGCACCCAGGTTCCAGAATTTCATCTTGAAGGCCGGGGTCACAGCCAGGGAAATGCACAACAGGATTGCAGTGTTCTGGAGCAGCGCCCAGAACTTCCGCTGGGTGGAGAAGCTTCCCTTGAACATGGCGATATAGATGTCCAGGGGGTTAAGGCGGGTCATGACAAAGAGCACCAGAGCACAGACCACCAAGGAAAGCAGTATGGCGAAGGCCTTTATTGTCACAGCTTTTTTCAGCGGCACATCGGTGCGGCGGGAAATATAGATCATGCTTTGACACCTCCCAGCCGGGTCATAAGGGCACCTACCGTGTGCTTGTCGGTGTTCCGGCAGTCAACCATGCCCGACACCTTGCCGCCGCACAGCACCAGCACCTTGTCGCAGAGTTCAAGAAGAACGTCCAGGTCCTCGCCTACATAGAGGACAGCCACCTGCCGATCCTTCTGCATATTTATCATGTCATAGATTGTGTATGACGAATTTATATCAAGTCCACGGGTTGCATAGGCTGTCATGAGCACTGAAGGGGCATTGGATATCTCCCGACCCACCAGCACTTTCTGCACATTGCCCCCCGAAAGTTTCCGCACCGGGGTGAACACATTCGGAGTTATGACCTCCAGGAAGTCTACAACCTGCTTTGCCAGCTTGGTTGGGGATTTCCTGTCTGTGAACATACTCTTCCCATTGGTGTATGATCTCAGCATCATGTTGTCCACCAGGTCCATGTTTGCCACCAGGCCCATGCCCAGTCTGTCCTCGGGTACAAAGGAGAGGGCCACACCCAGCTCCTTGATCTTGAGAGGCTCAAGCCCTATCAGCTGTTCCCGCTCTCCATCATTTTTTATAAAGTAGATATTGCCTGACTCAACAGGCTGGAGCCCTGCTATGGACTCAAGAAGCTCCTTCTGTCCGCAGCCAGAGATTCCAGCTATTCCCAGTATCTCGCCGGAGTTTGCGGTAAAGGATACATTGTCCAGCTTCTTAATGCCGTCCTGGTCCACCACAGTAAGGTTTTCCACCACAAGCCGCGGTTTTGGGTCCAGGGGTTCTGGCCGTTCGATGTTCAGTGATACCTGATGTCCCACCATCATATTGGTCATCTCCTGGGCATCGGTCTCGCTGGTCTTGAGAGTGCCTATGAACTGTCCTTTCCGGAGCACGGCCACCCGGTCGGAAAGGGCCTCCACCTCGTGCATCTTGTGGGTGATGATCACTATAGCCTTGCCGTCGTTCCTCATGTTCCTGAGCACTGCAAAGAGGCGGTCTGTCTCCTGGGGTGTCAGTACTGCGGTAGGCTCATCCAGAATAAGGATGTCGGCACCCCGGTAAAGCACTTTGACAATCTCCACAGTCTGCTTCTGGGAGACAGTCATGTCATAAATCTTCTGGTCCGGGTTCACCTCGAATCCATACTTTCTGCATATCTCCTGAATCTTCTTCTTGGTGCCTGCCAGATCCAGGGTCTTGCGGATTCCTAAGACAATATTTTCCGCAGCTGTGAAGACATCCACCAGCTTGAAGTGCTGATGTATCATGCCGATCTTGTAGTCAAAGGCATCCTTAGGAGAATTGATGACAGCTTCCTTGCCATCGATGAAGATCTCGCCGGAATCCTGATGATAGATGCCGGAGATCATGTTCATCAGCGTAGTCTTGCCGCTTCCGTTCTCTCCCAGAAGAGCAAGTATCTCTCCCCGGTAGACAGAGAGAGATACATTGTCGTTGGCTACAACACTGCCAAAGGTCTTGGTAATGTTTCTAAGCTCGATTGCCGGTACAGCCACGGATAATCCTTTGATCACTCGTACTTCTTAACGCCGTCGATGAGCATGTCGAAGTATGGGGCGGAGCGGAACTGCTCGCCGGACTCAACAAACACACCGTTTACGATAACGTTGGTCTCTGGCTGGAAGTCGCCCTTGTCGATAACGTCGGCAAGATACTCTGTAAGGTGCTTTCCACCTACAGTGAATGCCTTGGTGTCGAATACGTGGAGCTTGCCTGACTTAAGGTCAGCCATTGCCTGCTGGAGTGCTTCCTTGGTTCCCTTTGCTGCGATCTTCTCGTTGAGCTCGGTAAGCTCTACAGAGCCTGTGTCTACAGTACCGCACCAGTCGGTTGCGAAGCTCTCGCCCTTGGCAACTGCCTTGATGATCATCTCGTAGTATGGAGCCCAGTTGATCTTGGAAGAGATAAGAGCTGTGTTTGGTCCCAGGTTGATTGTGCTTACGTTGTAAGCTACGTTTGGAATCCCTTTCTCCTCACATGCCTTAGGAGCGCCCTCGGAGTCAGCGTGCTGGCTGATGAAGATACATCCGTCGTTGATGAGAGTCTCGGCACCTGTCTTCTCCTTTGCGATATCAAACCAGGAGTTGGTGTATGTTACTTCCATTGTAGCTGTAGGACATACATGGCGTGCTCCCAGGAAGAATGATGTGTATCCTGAAATTACCTCTGCATATGGATATGCTGCGATGTAACCGATCTTTGCCTTGTCTGCGGTGAACTTGCCTGCTGCAATCATCTCGTTGATCTTCATACCAGCTGCAATACCAGCCAGGAAGCGGCCTTCGTAGATGGAAGCGAATGCGTTGTGGAAGTTTGCTACGCCCTCTGTTCTGGACTTGGTTCCTGTAGCGTGGCAGAACTGTACGTTTGGATACTCCCGGGCAGCCTGGATCATATATGTCTCGTGGCCGAAGCTGTCTGCAACTACAATGTTGCATCCTGCGTCTGCCATATCACATGCGGTCTCGTAGCAAGGAGCGCCTTCCTCTACATTCCACTTGAAGATAACCTGGCTGTCGGAAAGTCCCAGTTTCTTCTGTACCTGGAGCGCTGCCTGATAGAAGTTGTTGTCGTAAGTTGAAGATGCCGGATCGTGCAGGAAAATAAATCCGATCTTGATGTTAGCATATTCACCCTCTGCAGCACAAGCTGCCTTTTCCTTGGATCCGCCTGCGAAAGCAGAAACTGCAACAAGTGCAATTAAACAGATCATTAAAAACCTTTTCATTTTTCCCCTCTTTAATTTTTTGGTCTTTATTTGAATGTGACAGAGCTGTCTGTCATTGATTCCACAGTTGCCAGGGACTCAACCCTGATTCCTCTTGCCCTTATACGCTTGCCCCCATCCTGGAAGCTCTTCTCTATGGCGATTGCGGCCCCCACCACCACAGCCTTTGCCTGCTCAGCTATCGAGATAAGCCCCTCCAAAGCTGCCCCTTTGGCCAGAAAGTCATCCACCAGCAGCACCCGCTCTCCCTCCTTTAGGAATTCAGCGGAAACTACTGCAGTATAGTCTTTGTTGTAGGTATAGGAGTGAATGGGTGCGGAAAGCACTTTCCCGGTGATATTGGAGGATTTATTCTTCTTTGCATAGAGCACCGGAACCCCTATCTGCAAAGCCGCGGCTAATGCAATTGCAATGCCCGAGGACTCTATTGTGAGTATCTTGTCGATTTTTTCATTTGAATATATAGAAGCGATTTCTTTCCCCATTTCCACAAGGAAAGCAGTGTCGATATTCTGGTTGAGAAATGAGTTTACCTTGATGATGCCGCCTGGAAGAATTGTCCCCTCTTCCAATATCTTCTTTTCCAGCGCTTTCATAGAAATATTATATTTATATAGAGTGCCAAAATCAAGTGGATTGAAGCATTGAGGCAAAAATTTCTGCCGCGTCCCCCACTAATTCTATACAGGGCCGTTTTTTAAGATATTCGGCAGTGCGGGGTGCGGCGCAGTTGGCGTCGGCCTCCACCGGTGCCTTCTTTGGAGCTAGGCCTAAAAGCTCTCGGCATATGATGGAGCCGCCACTTCTTTCGGCAAACTGGGCTGCCATCTGCTGTATCCGCTGGTAGTGCTCCTTCTTCTTGGCCAGGGCATCGGGGGCAGTCATATCTGCTGTGCCGAACTTGAGGCCGGCGCACATGAACATGCCGCTGGCAGCCCCGCACACCTCCCGGAGCCCGCCCATGCCGGCCCCGAAGGAGAGGGAAAGCCTAGAGGCAGTCTCCCTGTCCATGCCCAGCTCCTCTGCAAAGGTGACCAGGACGGCTTGGGCGCAGTTGTAACCTGCCTTGAAGTTGGCCATAGCCTCTTTTCTATATTCTTCTGGTGTTTTCATGTTGTTCCTCCGTCAATGGCAGAATATGAGCACAGCGATTCCCAGCAGGATGCGGTAGACTGCGAAGGGTCTAAGGCTGTATTTCTTCAGATAGCTCATGAAGAATTTAACCACCACCAGGGCTGTTATGAAGGATACGACTGTCCCAAGGGCCAGAATAACCCACTGATATGCAGAGAAATCGAAGCCTGCTTTTAAAAGTTTAAAGAATGAGGCTCCCATTATGGTGGGGATGCCAAGAAGGAAGGAGAACTCAGCAGCCAGAGGGCGGGCAAAGCCGCAGAATACGGCGCCGATTATGGTTGATGCCGAGCGGGACATGCCAGGCCACATGGCAAGGCACTGGAAAAGGCCTACGGCCAGGGCCAGCCTTACGGAGATCTGAGCCGGTTCGGCAACCAGCCCCTGCCGGCTGCTCTTCGCCTCGGCGATAAATATGAGCACAGCTCCGGTGATAAGGGCAATAGCCACGCTGACAGGGTTGAAAAGGTGGGCCTCCATCCAGTCGTCTATGCACACCCCGATTACCGCAGCCGGCAGGAAGGCTATTACAATAAGTCCCCACAGCTTCCATATCCTCTTGTTTTTCTGGGCATCCCGGGTAAAGGGGAAGATATCGTGCCAGAAATAGAAGACCACAGCCAGGATTGCCCCGAACTGGATAACTATGTTGAACATGTTCTCAAAGGCAGGGTCGGAGAAGGTGAGCCAGCGGCCTGCAATAATCAGATGACCGGTAGATGATACCGGGAGGAATTCGGTGAGTCCCTCGATAATGCCCAGGAAAAAGGCGACAAGTGCGTCCAAAGTATGCTCCTTAGCCTAAGCTGGCCAGCTTTTTCTGCAGTGCCAGAACCTGGGAACGGAGATACCGCTGCACAGCAGGTTTCTCCATGACTCCGCAGGCTATGCCATCCTTGTCCACCACAGGGATTGCCTCTGTGTCGTAGGTCTCATACAGTTTGTAGAGCTCGGGTATAGACATGTCAGGGGTGCAGGTGACAGGGCTCTCCTCCATTATGTCAAAGGCCATGACAGCCTGGGAGAACTCCAGCATCTGGATGGATTCCTGCAGGTTCTGCAGTGTGATTATTCCGGCAAGCTTTCCATCATCATCCTTGACCACAAAGTTCTGGTTATGGTGCTTTGAGAAGGTGTCAAGCAAGGTGGTGAGCTTCTCGTATTCAGGCACTACTGTGAAGTGGTCCCTGTCGCATACTCTGATACCGCCCGACTCAACCTGGTATACATAGCACCCTTTCATGATGTCTTCCTCAGTTATATCCAGATTGCATTCTCCGGCTTTGGTCACACCGTACTTCACGCAGATAGGGCCTACCAGCTGCACCACAAAGGTTGTGGCTGTGATTATGAGCATGACGGTAGGGCCGATAGTGTCGGCAAAGTCCTGCCCTGCGGCGATGGAAAGACCGATGGCTACACCGGCCTGGGAAAGGAGACAGTAGGGGAGGTACTTGTATACAGCCTCGGGGGCTTTTGTCAGCTTGGAGCCGATTCTTGCACCTATGGATTTACCCAGGGTGCGGCAGAAAATGTAAAGAACGGCGATGAAGCCTATGTAGGCTGTGACATTCCAGATATTGAGCTTCGCCCCCACCAGCACGAAGAAAAGTACATAGATAGGTGGGGTGAACTTCTCGGTCAGGGAGAAGACGGGCCGGGTCTTGGCCGGGGCGAAATTCACCATGAAGAAGCCCAGGGACATAGCCGCCAGTATATTGTCCAGGTTGAAGAATTCACAAAGTCCTGTGGAAAGAAGCAGGGAACCCAGGGAGAAGGCCAGGATGCGCCCCTCGTCCTTCATCACGTTGCGGATGAACATGGAGAGTACGAACCCGAAGATGGAGCCCACTATGATGGAGGCAAATACGTCGTAGCCCAGCAGTGCGATCTGGTACAGGAAAGACCCGGCCCGGCTGCCCAGCAGGGCAGAGGCCACCGAGGCAGCCACCGCGTAAAGGATAAGGGCCACTGCGTCGTCCATGGCCACAATGCCGTATACTATGGTGGTAAGGGGACCCTTGGTTCTGTTCTCCCTGAGTACGTCGGTGGTGGCTGCCGGGGCGGTGGCTGAGGATATGGCACCCAGTATGGCGCCCATGGCTATGGATACCGGCACATTGCCGGTTACTGCGATGGAGATGGCTGTGACAAGGATGGTCACCACGATGAAGGGGACAATAGCCTCCATTATCAGGATGCCCACAAACTGCTTTCCATATTTCTTTATGGTGGCCATCTTAAGCTCCCCGCCGATCATAAAGCCGATGAGAGTAAGAGCCATGTTGGAAAGGGGAGTGAGGGTGGTGACAACGTCGGCGTTCAGCACCTGGAGGCCAGACTGGCCTATGAGGATGCCGATTACAATATATCCAACCACCTGAGGAATCTTGAGCTTCTGGAACAGCCTTCCCCCTATGGCTCCCAGGAACAGGATTGTTCCCAGCATAAGGATCAGGTTTGCACTTTCCACAGAGTCAAAGTGCATGAAGTTCGGAAGCAGTTCCCCAAGTGTTCCCATAATTATTTTTTAGGTGCGATCCTGTCGAATCCGGTGTATGGAACCAGGTTCTTCGGAATAAGGATGGAGCCGTCGGCCTGCTGGTTGTTCTCGATGATGGCGATCATAGCCCGGGTAAGAGCCATGGCTGTGCCGTTCAGCATGTGCAGGTAGTTGGTTCCGTTCTCGTCCTTGTATTTGATTCCCAGACGGCGTGCCTGGAAGTCGGTGCAGTTGGAGGTGCTGGTGATCTCGCCATAGTCGCCCCGGCCAGGCATCCAAGCCTCAAGGTCGTACTTGCGGTATGCAGAGGCGCCCAGGTCTCCGGTGCAGGTGTCAACAACTCTGTATGGAACATCCAGACCCTGGAAGATCTTCTCCTCCACAGAGCGGATGTACTGGTGCATCTCGTCAGATTTCTCAGGCAGGCAGTAGATGAACATCTCCACCTTGGAGAACTGATGCACTCTGTAAAGTCCTTTGGAGAACTGGCCGGCGGCTCCTGCCTCCCGGCGGAAGCAGTGGGAAAGTCCTGCCATCTTTATAGGGAGCTTGCTGGCATCGATAGTCTTGCCTGCAAAGTAGCCGCCCAGTGTTATCTCGGCAGTTCCGACAAGACATGTGCCGGTTCCCTCAACTGTATAGATATTGCTTTCCTCGCCCCTCGGGTTGAATCCGATGCCGGCAGCCACCTCTTCCTTGGCCACATCCGGAGTGATGAATGGGGTAAAGCCTTCCTTCATGATTATGTCCATGACATAGCGGGTCAGGGCCAGCTCCAGGATCACAGCCTCGTTCTTAAGATAGTAGAACTTGGTGCCGGAAACCCGTGTGGCAGTCTCAAAGTCCACCAGATCCAGGGCCTCGCACAGCTCCACATGATCCTTTGGCTGGAAGTCGAACTGGGGGATGTTGCCCCACTTCTTCACCTCAAGGTTCTCCTTGTCCTCTTTGCCGATAGGGGCATCGGGGTGGGCCATGTTAGGAATGTCCATCATGGCGACCTTGAAGGCTTTTTCAGCCTCTTCGTAATCCTTCTCCAGGGTCGCGATGTCCTCCTTAAGCTTCTTGCCTTCTGCAATCAGTGCATTGCGCACATCCTGCTCCAGCTTGCCCTTCATCTTGGCTGCGTTCTCGTTCCGCTGCTGCCGCAGTGAATCCAGCTTCTGCTGAAGTGCGGTCTTCTCGTCATAAAGCTTGACAACAAGGTCGGCATCGGCCACCATGTTCCTGTCTGTGATATTCTTCTTAACCTGCTCAAGGTGTTCCTTGATGAATCTGATGTCTAACATGACATCTATTTTACTACTTTTTTTTTATTATTGAAAGACCCTATCCCCTCCACAGAGGCTCCTTATTCAGTGCATCTCCTTATGTCGATGACCCTTCCGGTCTTGCTCAGGATGATGACTGTGTATTCATCGGGGATTTTGGCAACGCCTATGGCAGATTCTTTTACAGACCCGACGGCAGAGCTTTTTGCGGCCCCTGCCACAGTGCCTTTTGCAGCGCCAGTGACGGACCCTTTTGACACACCTTTAGTTCCACTTGTTCCATAATACAGGGATCTGTTCCTGCTGGAGAGATAGGAGCAGGGGCAGGGGTAAAGCTTCCAGGCGATTACCGCAAAGCCTAATGTATTCAGACATGTGCAGATCAGGATAAGAATCAGTATTTTTTTCATATTGTCTCCTAACGGTGAATTTGTGATAGGAGTTTAAAGGGAGATATGGGGTGTAAATGGCACATATTTAAAAAAATGTGAAAAAATTACCACTCATGGTCAGCCCTATGATTCCGCCTCCGATGATAAATGGCGTAGGATTAAATTCAATATTGGTATATACAATATTTGCGACTGAGATTTTGCTAAGATATAATAACTTGGCGATGGCGTATCCGGAATAAGCTCCTGCCATAAGGCCAGAAAGGTGCTTGATAATTCCCATTTTATTCTCCTATAGTCAGTCATCAACTGATAGACATAGCACATGCCGCAGCCTAAGCTGGTTATCATAATTCGCATGTGGTTACTCCTCATGATAAAGTCTATATGGGGATATGTGGGATAATTACCACCTAATTTATTTTATTCTTTGGGTTGTTTCTTGGATCATGCTCTTAGGATTGCAGACCAGGTTCAGGCCATGAGTCCCTACGAACGGCGCCTTTTATCTGCCCTGATCAAGGCTATGGCCGAGAAATAGAATTATAACTCTTTTAGAATCAAAAAAATAAACGAAGAGTCCATCATATTGAATGCAAAGCATTTCTTTCCTAAATCCTTGATGGAAGCTCCTATAAAATAAATCTCACTGTCATCGATTATCAGGAACCTATCGTGTATAGATGTTGTAAACTTCAAGGTCAGGGTGGGGTATTGGTCATTGAACTTTTTTATATCAAGCTTGGTCACTGGAGTATCTTGCCTGGTATAGATGGTTGCTTTTACATCCTTGTTCTTCTTGGAAAGCCTTTCTAATACTGTTAAATCAATATAGTTATCTATAAGAATTATCTCTTTCTGAGCTTTCTGTATTAATCCTTGAAAGAAAGCATAGGCATCAAAAATCTGACCTTGGGCAAAGATATCTTGTTTAATTGGTTTAGGACAAGAATCTAATATGTTGAATATCTTTGAAAAATTTATATCATACTCTAAAAGTTTTATATCAACTTTGTTCTCTAAACTATTTACTCTGTTTACGATGTAAGCATTCTTATGAAGATAATGGCGTATATTAACAAATGCGTTCATAATCTCAATACTGATTTTGATAGCTGTTTCGCTATGCAATACTGCAGATAACATTGCGACACCCTGCTCAGTGAACGCAAATGGAGCATGACGCAACCCCATTTTGTCAGCATTGGAGGTCACAAATTGTGACCTCCAATTTTCAAACTCATTTTTAGTAAGCTGAAACATAAAATTCTCAGGGAATCTTTCAATATTTCTTTTTACAGCCTGTTTTAGCACTTTTGTCTCTATTCCATATAATTCTGCCAGATCACGGTCTATCATCACTTGATGATTCCTGATTGCTAATATTTTGTTTTCGATGCTTATAAGGTCCTTCATTCTCTTCCTCCTTGAAGTCATTACTCTTATTACTCAAAAATTTTTCATTTTGATTTGCGTTTGGAGAAAAAAATGAAAAAAAATCAGAAAATATTACGCCTGGATTCCTTTCAGCTGCTGGCGGCGGCGCTGCTGATGCGTGTAAAGATATGGTTTCCGCAGGCACTGTGGATGGAGCAGTATATAGAGCCAGCGCCTTCTGCGGTGGCGCCTGTAGTTGGAGACTTTCACATCTTTGAATATGTCGGTGTATACATCCTGCTTCATGGCCCGCAGGTTGAAGAGCATGGAGGCCTGCAGG
>JAEEGI010023314.1_pt1 | contig 12163 bp, 10 predicted proteins | sample 8958751 | NCBI WGS metagenome assembly JAEEGI01 (sample SAMN16246545, study PRJNA631951) | gut metagenome | biome: gut microbiome; feature: rumen; material: KS-attached | host: Bos | place: Iran: Karaj | collected 2018-10 | reverse complement strand
TAGATTCTATTTGGAAAAGTAACAGTATCAATATCGACAGCACCCACATGCATGTCGATATTGTCGAAGCTATCCCCGAAAAAGGATCTTACGGCACGACAGAAGACCCGTTTCCCGGAACCGGCAACGTCGCCGGTTTCAGCAATTTTGTCTTTTGGACCGACGACAGCATGAAAATCGCACTTTCCGACATTACGGAATCTTCGGACAAGGAATATGTCTCTTTCAATGTGGATATGACCGTCAAATCGTCTTCGTCCTCGGAAATCATCGAATCCAGTTCCAGCGAACATCCCGTTTTCGCGATGCGTCCTTCGCGGTCGCCAAACGTCCATGTTCAAACGCATAATGGCGATATTTTCATTTACGCGCCACAACATGGGCAAAAAAACGTTCAAATTTTCTCGCCCATCGGAACGCTGTTATTAGAAACGACAATGGACGGTCACGAGCTGAAGATTGAGAATATGCACCAGATGCAAGGCGCAAATGTCATCCTGTCCGTAACACAAGGCCGCAAACAACTCTTCACGGGGCTTATCTCTTTGAAAAATTTTTAGTTTTCGTTTCATAGGAGATGCTTATGGAACAGCAAACTGCAGAAGTCGTTTCGTTATTTCACGGCACGTTTTGGGCGTTGGTGCCCTCTGTCGTCGCCATTGTTCTAGCCCTTATTACCAAGGAAGCCTATTCGTCCCTTTTTGTCGGAATCGTGATAGGCGGACTTTTTATTAGCCAAGGGAGTTTCCCGCAGTTTCTAGATGCTGTTTTCAAGAATGGAATGGTCAAGCAGGTGTCCGATCCGTGGAATGTGGGGATACTCTTTTTCCTGGTGATGCTCGGGGCGATGGTTGCGTTGATGAACAAGTCGGGTGCGGCAGCCGCTTTTGGTAATTGGGCAAAACTGCATATAAAGTCTAAAGTCGGTGCGCAGGTTGCGACTATTATTCTTGGAATCCTGATTTTTGTCGATGACTACTTCAACTGCCTTACGGTGGGCAGCGTCATGCGCCCTGTCACGGACAAATTCAAGGTTAGCCATGAAAAATTGGCATACCTGATAGATGCAACGGCGGCCCCGATTTGCATTATTGCGCCGGTCAGTTCGTGGGCAGCGGCGGTGACCGGCTTTGTCGAAGGCGAAGACGGTTTGGGACTGTTCGTCAAGTCCATTCCGTACAACTTCTATGCGTTGTTGACGATTGTCGCCCTGTTTGCCTTGGTCCTCCTTAAAGTCGATTTTGGTCCCATGAAAAAATACGAATCTGCAGCCGAGATGATCGATGCAAAAATGGAAGAATTGAATGTGGAACAGGCACGCGGGACCATGCTCGATTTGGTATTCCCGATCGTGATGCTGATTTTCTTCTGCGTGATCGGGCTAGTTTATACGGGCGGATTTTTCTCGAGCGGCGATGCGCACAAGGGCTTTGTCGCAGCCTTTGGCGGGAGCGATGCGTCCGTCGGGCTTGTGTATGGTAGTTTTACAGCCTTTATCGTGACGGTGATTTGGTATCTCGGGCGCCGAGTCCTGAAAATCGGGAAATGCCTCGAATGCTTGCCCGAAGGTTTCAAGGCGATGGTTCCCGCAATTATCATTCTGGTGCTCGCCTGGAGCTTGAAGGGCGTCACCGATACGCTTGGAGCAAAAGACTTTGTTGCAGGCATCGTGTCGGGAAAGGCAACCGCTCTCATGAACTTTATGCCAGCAATCATCTTCTTGGTCGGAATCGGTCTTGCGTTTTCGACGGGAACATCCTGGGGCACGTTTGGCATCTTGATTCCGATTGTTGTCGCGGCATTCTCCAGCGTCGATCCTGAGTTAATGATCATCTCGATTTCGGCTTGCATGGCGGGGGCCGTCTGTGGCGACCACATTTCTCCGATTTCAGATACGACAATTATGGCAAGTGCCGGTGCACAGTGTAACCACGTTAATCACGTAAACACGCAGTTGCCATACGCGCTGTCGGTCGCTTCTATCAGCTTTATCTGTTATGTCGTGGCTGGTTTTACGCGAAGCGCCCTGCTTTCGTTCGCCTTGGGAGTCGCTTTTGTTGTAGGAGCGCTCTTTATCGTCAGGAAAAAATTCTCCTAACAACGTTTTATCGCTTGATTTGTGCGGTCACGATGGCTACCATCATGATTGCGCAACCGATTAATTCACGAGCTGAAAGTTGTTCTCCCAGAACAGCCCATCCGGCAAATACCGCAAACACAGATTCAAGGCTCATAGTCAACGATGCGATAGTGGGCTTTACTTTATCTTGGGCGACGATTTGGAGTGTGTAGGCGATTCCGCTGGAACAAAGAGCTGCAAACAGGAGCCCTGCAACGGCGCGAGGGTTTGCGAATGCCGTGATGACGGTGCTAAAATTCAATGTTGGAAATTTCAGGTCAAAAACAATCATCAGGGGAGCCGTCAAGACACCGATGGTCAAAAATTGAATGCTCGAAACGCGAATCGGATCGATGTGGTTCACGAACTTGTCTATCACCAAAATGTGGATTGAAAATGCGAGTGCGCACAACAGTGAAACTCCGTCCGAAAGTTCGAACGAAAAGCCGTCTTTGATGCAGAGCAGGTAAAGCCCTACGGTGGTAATGGCAACGCAAATCCATGTCTTGACAGAAACGAGCTTGCCCAAGAACAAGCTAACTACAGGCACGAGTACGATGTAGCAGGCCGTCAGGAATCCGGACTTGCCGGCAGAAGTACCAAGGTACATTCCCAGTTGTTGCAAGTTCATGGCCGTGCACAAAGCAAGTCCGCAAAAAAATCCCGCTTTCCAATGAAGAATCGTTTCTTCGCGGTTTCGAGGTCTGCGAGAACTTTTTCCCAAGGCGTCGAGAATTTTGAAAACAAGAGCGAGGAATCCTGCGGCAATGAAGCACCGGATGCACGAGAAAGCGAATGGTCCAAATGCGTTCCCTTCGATTTGGGCGACAAAACCCGATCCCCAAATAAACGCCGTCAACACGAGCAAAAGACTGTAGCCAACACTTGCCATGCGTGCATATATAGCATTTTGCGCTAGAGTTCCAAGGCTGAAATTTTTGAGGCTGCTTCACTTTGGACTTTCGTAATTACAATAATCCTAAGCACTACCGCCTCCTAATAACCAATTTTTAAGCTCTAAGTTCTAAGTTCTACCAATATCCTATCATCTACTAATACTATATTTCCCGTGAAATTAAACATTTATGGAGCATTTATGCGTTGCTTGGTTACCGGTGGTGCTGGATTTTTAGGAAGTCATCTCTGTGAAAGACTTTTGAATGACGGTCACGAAGTCATTTGCCTGGATAATTACTTTACGGGCCGTATGGCGAATGTTGCCCACTTGCGCGATAACCGCAATTTTGAACTTATCCGACACGACGTAACTGAACCGATTCTTCTCGAAGTTGACCGGATTTTCAACTTGGCGTGCCCCGCAAGCCCGATTCATTACCAGTTCAATCCGGTTAAGACAATCAAGACAAGCGTCATGGGAGCCATCAATATGCTTGGTCTCGCCAAACGCGTCTATGCGCGCATTTTGCAGGCGAGTACGAGCGAAGTCTATGGCGACCCGGCCGTGCATCCGCAGACTGAAGACTATTGGGGAAACGTGAACCCCATCGGCATCCGCAGCTGCTACGACGAAGGCAAGCGCGTCGCCGAAACGCTTTTTATGGATTATCACCGCCAAAACAACGTTGATATCCGCATTGTCCGCATTTTTAATACGTACGGTCCGCGCATGCTCCCGAACGACGGTCGCGTCGTCAGTAACTTCATCGTCCAGGCGCTGAATGGCGAAGACCTCACCATCTACGGTGACGGCAGCCAGACCCGTAGCTTCTGTTACGTCGATGACCTCATTGAAGGCTTTGTTCGCATGATGAACCAGGACAAGATTATCGGCCCGGTAAACATCGGCAATCCCGGCGAATTCACGATGCTCGAACTTGCGAAAGAAGTTCTTGAACTCACCGGTTCCAAGAGCAAAATCGTTTATAAGCCGCTCCCCGGTGACGACCCCAAGATGCGCCGCCCAGACATTTCGCTTGCCAAGGAAGCCCTCGGCTGGGAACCGACCATCCCACTCCGCAAAGGTCTCGAAAAGACGATTGTCTATTTTGACAACTTGCTTAAGTCGAAGTAACCGTTTATCTTTATTATTTGTCGTTCATTCTCTACTTTTGGGGTGTCGTCGAGACGCCCCTTTAAATTTTTTCATAAAGATTTAGCTTTACGGAAGAGTGAAATTGTCATTGCTAGATCAATGAAGTAAAGAGTAGAAAATGCTTAGAAAATTATTGCTTGCATTATTGCTTTTGTCCTTAAGCGCTTTGGGCGCGAACTTTCCAAATGTCTCGAATACAGATCTTGTAAATCCAGTCCCGCAGGGCGTAGTTCCTTTGTTCTCGGTGTCTTCTCGTTCTTTGCCTGAAGATTCCATTGATATTGGTTACACCATAGTGAATACGACTTTCGAAGATTCTTTTGAAACGGATTCTTCGGATAAGCTAACTGCAGTCTCTCCTTTACTTGTCCTTGGTGAAGTCCTTGGCTTCAATGGTTTGATTTGGGCATGGGACCGCTATGTTCTTGACAAGGATTATGCTCGTACGGGGCCAAGCTACTGGAAACGTAATCTGAAAGAAGGGTGGGAGTGGGATCACAATCACTGGGCTATCAATTTTTACGGGCATCCTTATCAAGGTTCTGTTTATTACAACATTGCGCGTGGCTCCGGATATGGCTTTTATGCAAGCCTTATGTTTGCAGCGCTTGGAAGCTATACGTGGGAAATGTTTGCCGAGACGGAATACCCTTCCACCAATGACCTTATTACAACTTCGATTGGAGGTGCTGTTTATGGCGAAGTCCTTTACAGGCTTTCGCGTAAGTTCTATGGGACAGATGAATCCTCTTGGTATAAGCAGGTTGGTGCTTTTGGACTTGCGCACTCCGCTTACTTGCAAAGGAAAGTTTTCGGAAATCGCGACGATGTCACTGGAAATACACCGATGAAATTATCGGTATTCTTAGGTGCAGGATCGCACTTTGGAAATATTTACAGGTTCGGTGGCCGCAACGAAGATGATTTGGATCAAAGATGGGACGATAAGCATTTTATGTATGGTGGTGAAATTGAATATGGAAAACCGTTTAGAAAAGTCAATCGACCGTTTGATTACTTTACTTTGTTTACACGCGGCGAGGTTGGCCCCGATGGCACGCTTTTCCAATTAGATGTTACGGGAAAACTCACGAATGTCGGTGTTCATGGACGTGGTCATTGGGTTGATTTTGCAACGTATCTAGACTATTGTACTTTCTACGGCGACTTTGCGACCGTTGGTACAATCTCGGTTGGTACGGGTATTGACTTCTCGCTTTGGCTTTTGCCAACGCTTCGCTTCCGCATGTACCATCAGATTTACTTTATCTTGCTAGGTACAACGGATATGGGCTACGATGACCTGATTCAGGCTGTACATCCGGAATATGCGTCGGATATGGACAATTATCAGTACAATATGGGGGCGAAGTATGTCTTGGGCATGGAACTCATGGTAGGGAAAAAATTCCGTCTGAAGAACAAGACCATTGTCGATGCTTTGCATACAATCCCGGGATCGCTTCCGCACTATGGAGCCGATGGCTGGGATATGCTTTTGATGAATCATACTTCAATGGAATATGATTTGACGAAAAAATTTTCTCTAGGAGGTCGTCTGGATGTTTATGCAAAGATTGCGGCCTACTCCTCCGAGTTCTTTGAACCGATGAGTCGCGGCGTCTTTGCTTATACGCTCTACTTTAGCTATAAATTATTTTAGTAACCCCATACCTCAAAGCGTCGAAGGCGCGACCCCATAGCCCATAGCCCAATTGACGTTTCCTTCACTTTTTTCTAAGATGTTTTCATAATGAGTAATTATCCTTTAAACAAGAACGGAAACATCCGCACTGCGGATTTTTCAATACTGAATCTTTTACGCGAAGTAAGCTTGTTCCCCGACAAGATTGCCATGTTCAACAGCTTGAAGGAACTTGGACTAGAAAATTATATGAATGTCCAAGCTGCAGCGCTTCTCCTCGTAAGGCGCGGTTCTGTTGATGTTGAACTTGATTTAAAAAAATATAAACTTGAAGCAGGTTCCTTGTTCATCGTTTTTCCGGAGCAAGTGGTACGTGCTATGAACGTGTCAGAAGACTTTGATCCGATTTGCATTGCATGTTCCAAGAACATGATTGATGAACTGATTATTCGGTTTGACGATAACACGCGATTGATTTTAAAGTTCCGAGAAAACCCGCTACAACAGCTAGACAAGTTTAAATTTGAACAAATGAATGCAAGTTTCGAGTTCTTGAAACGTAAATTTGATTCGACAGAGACAAGTTCTTGCCGTCTGCAGGTCCTAAAAAACTATTTGATAGGACTCCTTTATGAATGTATCGGCTTGAAAAATAATTTGGTTGCAGCCGAAACTGTCAAGAGTCGTGGCCAGGTTCTTTTTTCTCAGTTTATCGACCTCGTTGTCGAACATCATCGCGAACAGCATTCCGTGAAGTTCTACGCCGATGAACTCGGCATCACGCCGAAGTATCTCTCTGCCGTTGCCGAAGAGCAGACTGGTAAGAACGCCAAGCGTTGGATTGACGAACATATTGCACTCGATGCGAAAGTGCTTTTGCGTTCGTCTTCCAGAGACATCCAGAAAGTCTCCAAGATTTTGAATTTCCCGGATGTATCGTTCTTTGGTAAGTTCTTCAAGCGCCTCGTCGGAGTCTCGCCCAAAGCCTACCGCAAAACGACAGAATAATTTAGACGAAAAGCGTTGTAAAGTCGATACTCTTATATTGTCATTCCCGGCGGAGCCTGTCCTGAGCATAGCCGAAGGAACCGGGAATCTCCATTTAATTAAACTTTCATCGAATCTACAAGATTCACGATGGCGGTGACTGCTTCGATGTACTTGTTGATGTTTGCGACAATCACGTCGTTGTCTTTTGACATTTCAGGAATGCGCACGCCCGGGAACATTTCATAAACTTGTTCGTGATTTTCGGGGTAATTGCCGGTCGAAAGGTAGTAGACTCCGTAAAGCAAGGGGAGGAGCGTCGTTGCGGAACGCACGTAAATCCCGTGCGGATTGCGGTCTTCCTTGAGGTAAAGGAATGCACGGCGTAAATGCACTAGCAGTCCGCGTAATTCGCGTTCACATTCCATACGAAGTTCTTCGAGATTCGGACTGAAATCTGCAAGCGGAGTCTCGCCACATAGCGTCACGTTTTTGCTCTTGATGTGCAAAAATTCCAACGGGAACACGTCTTGCGAAGTCTTGATTTCGTAACGGCTGAACACGTGATTGAACACGATGTTCTCGTGCTTTGCCTTTGCAGTGAGCTTTTGCAACGGGAGCAGGTCCTGTGCGGAATTGGACTTCAAGATGAAACTGACGGTCCACGGGGATTCCAGCGCGGAGTAACCTTCCATAAGGCAATCTCCGTGAACGAACGCCGAAACGAGATTGTCGCCGAGCGCTTCTTCAAAGAGCTTCGGCCATTCTGAGTTCTGCAATTCTGCTACGCTTAAAATTTTCTTCATAGTTACCATCCTCCGCCGGAGCCGCCACCGCCAAAGCTACCACCTCCGAATCCTCCGCCGAAGCCTCCACCAAAGCCGCCTCCGAACCCACCGCCGAAACCGCCGCGATGGTTGCCACGGCTGCTGTTGCTGAGCATAGATCCGAGCAAGAACCAAAGGCAACCGTTTCCGCGTCCGCCACCGTTTTTCGAGACGAATAGGAACAAAATCACAAGGATAACGAATACGAGCCCGAGCGGACTATTTTCCGGTTCTTGTGGGAGCTTTTCTGTATCGACATCGAGCGAAATGTTTTTTTCTTTAGCGACAACTTGTGCAATTTCCCAGACGAGCTGCATCACGCCTTGTCCGTATTTTTGAATCCTGAACGCCGGAACAATCGTCTTTTGTTGTAGCCGTTCTACGAGTACGTCGGGCAGGTAGCCTTCGGCACCGTAACCGACTTCGACGCTGCGCCTGCGCTGTTTCATTGCTGCAAAAATCAAGATGCCTTCGTTTGATTTTCCTCCGACACCCCAGCTTTCTGCAATCTTTAAGGCATAATCCCTAAAATCATAATAATCGATGTCGTGGACAAGAGCGACTGCAAGTCCTACGCCAGCCTTTTTGTAGAGTTGCTCGGCGATTTCGTTTACAAACTGCACTTCTTGCTTTGTTAGCAAACGGTCTTCGTCATACACGTAGCTGTTCTGCGGACGCTTCGGGAGCCCCTTCTTGTTCACGCCGAAACCTGCTGCAACAGGGATTGCAAGCAAAAGAATCAGCAGCAATGTCAAAGTTCTTTTATACATAGAAAAAAGCCGCCTAAATCGCGGCTTCGTAAAGATACATTTTTTATTGGAAGTTCTAAGTTCTACAAACTACTTCTTGCAATACGGCTCGAGTTGCTTTTGAAGCGGAGCAAAGTCCGTTTTCTTTATAGCGCTCAGAGTGGCATCGACTTCGCTTTTGCCGGCACCCTTCGACATCGAGAAGAAATCGACTCCCATCCCCTTGATGGAAATGGAAACATCATAAGACGACAGAGATCCGAGCTTGTTTCTGAGCGATGCGCTAACGTCGGTTTTCAGTTGAGGACCGTTCGTATCGTCTGTAGTGAAGATGTTCTTTTTCGAAAGAGCGTTTTCGATGGCCATGCAGACGTTGGATGGCTGACTGCACTGGAGATTGATGGCGCAACTGGAACGGCGTACGCTGTAGGGTACTTCAAATGCGTTCATCATGCCGGTCTTTCTCAGGAGTTCGTACGGCAAATTCGGTTCAATGATAATGACGTAAGGACCCTTTTCAAAATTCATGTTGCGCAGGTTGAATGTGGCGACTCCGTCACTCTGGGTGCGGCGTTCCGCAAGCGTCCTGCTTTGACGCGCCACCAGCGGGAAGCTGGGAACCGGACCGATGGAGTCCCTGACGATAATGTCCCAAGCGGGCATTTCGGGGCGTGCGATTTCAATGTTAGAAGCCGTTGTTTCGAATTTGAGGCTAGAAAGTCTTTCGACGAGTGCCTTTTCGATTTCAGGCAGTGAATGCTGGAGACGGTAAGTGTCGTCTATCGGATAAATGTCCGCAAGTTGTGCCAAGTAAAAGTTGTATTCGTTGACTTTTTCTTTTGCCTGTTCAAGGTCGTTTACGACATTGATGTAAATGCGGTCGCTAAATGCCTGCTTGCAAGATTTTTCGAGATCAGCGACATCTTGCTTAAGCGAGTTCAGGCGAAAACGCAAATCGGCGGTAAACTCGTCCATGTCGAGTGTTGCTGTTGCCTTGTAGCCTTTGCCTTTTTCCATCTTTACGGGAACGACCTTGACGCCCTTCAGGACAACGTTGCTCTTTACTGTGTTGTTCGCCCTGTAGGTTTCGCCGAGAGTGCTCTCGCCGTTGTAGATATCTTCGAACTTGGTTTGCTTTTGTGTCGCAGAAATCTTGGACTTGACCTGCTTAGCGACTCCGGCAATAGCGGAGTTGTTCGCTTCTTCTTGTGAAATTTTTGAGGTCGCCGTGTATGTGACAATCTTTCCTGCTATGGCGGGGATTACCGCGAGGCAGGTGCAAAGGAAAATTGATTTAATGTTCATTATTAATTCAACTCCATCAAAATCAGCTTACGGGTGATATTGATTTTCTTGGTTTCAGCAATGGGCTTGAAAATCTGTCTGAGTTTCGAATAGACTTCCTGGGAGTCCTTGTACTTGATTGGGCTTGCGTAGATGACGAAGTCCAAAGTCTTTGCGGTCATCACGTTCATCTTGACAGAACTGAAATTGCTCTTGAGTCCCTTCATGATGGCGTCATGAAGTTCTTCGGTCTGGCTGTCGGAGTATTCACCCTTGATGTTGGCGACAACCTTGTACTGGGTGCCCTTGGTGAGGTCGTTCTTCCAGTAGCTGAGAATCTTTGTCTCAAGACCGGGCATGGCCTTGCGGACTGCGGCCCCGAGGTTCGATGCGAGATTAATCTTAGACGTGTGGCCGTTGTTGCGGACGGTCGAAGACTGCGAACCGAGCAGACGGGAAGTCGAGGTCTCGTATGCAGATATTTCGACGGAGACTTCTTCGTTTGTCACGTCCTGCTTGAACTTGATGTAGATGTCGGCGTCGAGAGCGATACCTGCGAGGTACGAAAGATCGTCTTCCGTGTTCGCGATATCGTTTTGCATCTGGAGAATTTCGTTCAGCGTTTCCTGGCCTTCGACGGACTTGACCTCGTAGTTCTTCTTGGTGAGGTAGCTATGGATGGCTTCGGTCACGGCATGGGAATAATTGTCTGTCGCAATTTCAGGCGTTTCGCCCTTGGCGCTCATTGCCGGCGAGACCATGATTACAGGTTGCGTATAATCTTGCAGCACTTCTCTTGCGTTGTCGAGCGCTGTTTTTTCGGCGGTGTTCCCCAACGATATAGCTTCTGTGCCGGTGCTGGTAGCGGTTGACTGGAGCGAGTTTACGGTAGCGGTCATGTTACCGTCCAATTCTCTGTAAGCGTTATCCGCATTTTGGCGAGTAACGGCAGCTTTTTTGCGAGCATCGGCGTCCGAGTTGCGAGAAACAGCTTTCGGCGCAGAACAGGCTGTTTCGACCAGAAGAAGCGCTAGGCAGAGAGATGGCATCAAATGTTTCATTTTTTAGTCCCTTCTGAAGGTTTCCTATAAAAACTATACAGATAATATACAAAGTTTTGCTGAATTGAGTTGTGTTTTATTCCAATTTGTAAAATAGTTTTTTATAAGTAGTTGCTTTTATAAAGAAAATTGCGTATATATATCACTGAAAGGAGTCTTCACAGGTGTGAGGTTAACATGAACGAAAAATGGATTTGGTTACCTGATTGGGCCTCGAATCTTGGTGTTTGGGAAGACGACCTGGCTGATGTTGCGTCCGCTGCAAGCCATGATTATGTGCCTTATGGCCAAATGGCTGATTTTCTGGAGCATCCGATGGACCTTCCTGATTTTAAGAAGGCATCAACGGTTGTGGCTTGGGGACTTGGAGCCCTGTCGCTCTTGTGCTCTGCGGCTGGACCTCAAAAGGGGCAAAAGTGGATTCTACTTTCGCCCTATGCCGATTTTTGCGACGAAATTGGGCATTGGACCGTGCCAAACCTGCATTTCATGGCGCACCAACTTTCGACGACGACACAACCCGCTTTGAAGGCCTTTATGGAATTGTTCGAGGAGGACTTCGGCGACTGGCAGGATGACTGGTTCAATGATGCCAAAAAGTATAAAGCGGATGCTCTGGCGAAGGGACTTATGTATTTGGCTTCGCATCGTGTGACGTCCGTCGTTCCGAATAGCTCCAGCATACAGGTGCTTTATGGTCGGCTGGATACGACCGTTGAACCGAAACTCACGTTGAAACTCAAGGAATTTTTGCCTCAAGCGGAATTCAAGGAACGCCCCAAAGCTGGGCACTGGCCCCCGATGCTGTTGCTTTAAGTGGTTCTTAGTCATTGGTCAATGGTCGCTAGTTTTATAATCGCACCGAAGGTGCCAAACCTTTAAACTATTGACTAATGACCAGCTACTAATAACTCATTAAAATTTTTTCTGGATTCTTGATAAGGCAAATACTGCTATTAGATAAAACGCAAGGAACCACAGCAAAGCGTTTTCGACAAATTCACCAATAGCTGTATAGAATGTGCTTCTCGTCTTGAGAGGCATTTTTCTTTGTATGACGCGAATGTCAAAGATTTTGGTGTTCTGGTCGTAGTGACCGTACTGGTCGATGAATGCGGATACGCCGCTGTTCGCGAGTCTTGCGACCGGGTAGCCGTAAGTCACGGCGAGGAGTCGTACGATGTTCAGGTGCTGGTAAGGGGCGGTGCTCCGTCCGAACCATCCGTCATTTGTGATGTTCACCATGAGGCGCGAACCTGCATTCATGGCTTCGCGGATGAGGTCACCGAAGATGGCGTCGTAGCAGATGTAAGGCGTCCATTTGTAAGGCCCATAGACGGGTGTTTCTTTTCCAGGGACAAAGTCGCCTTCGCCAAGATCAACGTAGTTGAGGATGGGGAATACGTCGTCGAAGGGAATGCGCTCGCTAAAGGGAACG
>JAEEGI010023306.1_pt1 | contig 12168 bp, 12 predicted proteins | sample 8958751 | NCBI WGS metagenome assembly JAEEGI01 (sample SAMN16246545, study PRJNA631951) | gut metagenome | biome: gut microbiome; feature: rumen; material: KS-attached | host: Bos | place: Iran: Karaj | collected 2018-10 | reverse complement strand
AAAAAAAAACAATAAGTTTTTTTGCCTCGGTTTTGAAATTTTGCACAAATGTTACAAATCCAACGTTTCGTCAAGAAAAACAAAATCTCCTACACCCTCACAGAGGAAATGGGCCTTTACACCATCAAACTCTTTGGCCTCAAACCCAAAGAACTTGAGAAGTTCATCAAGGACTTCATCAAGACCAACCACCTCACCAAAGTCTAGCCGCAGGAGCCTTTGGCTCTTGCGGCATAAGGTTTTGTCGTTTTTTTATACAAATAGCTCTAATTTGAACTATTATTCGTATTTTTGCATCGTTAAAGTTTAATTTAGAGCTGTTATGAATGATATCTACATGCTTTCCGATACGGTAATCTTTGAAAAAATAGGGAACCGGTTGAAGCAAACCAGACTGAAGCAGAACATCACGCAGCAGAGCCTCTCGGAGGGTGCCGGAGTGTCGCTGTCATCGCTTAAGAAAATCGAAAAAGGCGAGTTCGGTTCGTTCGACTCGCTGATACGGGTGATGCGTACACTTGGACTGCTGGATGTATTGCAACCCTTGGTGGAGGAGGAACAGCTTAGCCCGAATGAATACTACGAGATGGTTCATTCCTCCAGAACAAAGGTCAGGAAGCGTGCCGCAAAAAAACTCCACCAACCTAATAAGGAGGAATCGACATGGTAATCGTAGCAAGAGCGAATATGTATGGTATCCCTGTCGGGACGTTCCGGTGGGACGAGCAATACGAGGTTGCCCGATTTGAATACGACCCCAATTTCATTGAGCGTGGTTTGGAGCCCTCGCCACTGATGATGCCCGTGCGTGAAGGACGCGTTTACTCGTTTGCTAGTCTGGACAGGGAGACCTTCAAAGGACTGCCAGGCTTGTTGGCTGACTCGCTGCCTGACACCTATGGACGAGCGCTGTTCGACAAATGGCTGGCGCTGACGGGCCGCACGAGCAGCAACTCTATCGAGACGCTTTGTTTCATGGGCAAGCGTTGCATGGGGGCTTTGGAATTTGAGCCAGCTATGGATGTCGCTTACGACCCCAATGCCCAATTCGAGATTGACTCGCTAGTGAGTGTGGCCAGCGACGCTTTGGCTGAAAAGTCGTCGTTTGGCACGAATCTTAATGAGGACAAAAAAGCGGCCATCGCCGAGATTCTCCGTTTGGGGACTTCGGCTGGGGGACAGCGTGCAAAGGCAATTATCGCCTATAACAAAGAAACGGGTGAGGTGCGTTCGGGACAGGTGGAAGTCCCCGAAGGTTTCGACTATTATCTGATTAAGTTGGACGGAGTGTCGGCTACGGCGGGTTTCAAAGAAACGGGCAACTATGGGCGTTTGGAATACTCTTTCTACAAACTGGCGAAAGCTTGTGGCATCGATATGACCGAGTGCTCGCTGATTGAGGAAAACGGACGGGCGCACTTCCTGACCAAACGCTTCGACCGTCAGAACGGGAAGAAAGTTCACATGCAGACGCTCTGCGGCATTGCCCATTTCGACTATCGTCTTCATAGGGCATATTCATACGAACAGGCTTTCAACGTAATGAGAGCTTTGCGTTTGCCTTATTCGGAGGCGCAGGAAATGTTTCGCCGCTTGGTGTTCAATGTTGTGGTTCGCAACCAGGACGACCACACCAAGAATATCTCGTTCTTGATGGACGAGAGCGGCAAATGGCGGCTTTCGCCTGCCTATGACATGGGATATGCCTACAATCCAAAGGGAGGCTGGACGGCCACTCACCAAATGTCGGTGAACGGCAAGTTTGACAATATCACCCGTGAGGACTTGCTTGTGTTTGCCCGTCAGAACAACATCAAGGATTCCGCATCAATAATCGATGGCATTTGTGAGGCCGCTTCAAATTGGCCTGCCTTGGCTGTCGGTTGCGGCGTTCCTCATAATACAACGGAAGCTATCTTCTCGAATTTGCTGCTAAATCTCTGATGGTGTATTAAACTCGAATCGTAGTGATAGGAGCCAGTTGGCGACTTTCCATGCCCATCAAGTTTTGTGTGTTTTGAAGGTTTTGTGATAAACCTATACGAAATTGACCTCGGGACTAATCTGAATCCCGAATTTCGCTTCCACGGAATCTTGGATTTTGTGGGCGAGTTCCACGATGTCTTGACCTTTTCCGCCACCGTAATGCACAAGGACAAGCGCTTGTTTTTCATACACGCCTACATGTTCATCGCGCCAGCCTTTCCAGCCCGCTTGTTCAATAAGCCATCCAGCGGGGATTTTCACCAAACCTTTTGCGTCAGAATAATGAGGCATGTCGGGATATTGTTGCTGCAAGTCTTCATATTGTTCCGCGCTGATGACGGGATTTTTGAAAAAACTACCCGCACTTCCTATCTGCTTTACATCAGGTAGTTTAGCGTCACGGATGGCGCAGATAGCATCGTGAAGTTGCTGCAGGGTCGGCGTTTCGATGTCATGTTCGGCAAGATACACCTTGATGTTGCCGTATTCCAACTTTAATTCAGCTTGTTTGTGTAACAAAAAGTCAACAGAAGTGATGACGAACTGTCCTTTTAACTCGTTCTTGAAAACGCTGTCGCGGTAACCGAAACGACATTCCTTTCCCGAGAAAACACGTCTGTCGCCCGTGTCTAGTTCAACGGCTTCACATTGTAAAAAACTGTCTTTCAATTCTATGCCGTAGGCTCCAATGTTTTGCACAGGTGCAGCCCCGACTTTCCCTGGAATGTGGGCGAGGTTCTCAACACCATGCCAGCCCTTGCTGACACAGAGTTGCACAAAGTCGGGCCAATCTTCACCAGCTTGGGCGCGGACGACGACATCGTTTTCACCCTCTGAAAGGATTTCTATGCCTTTTGTGTTGATGTAGACTACTAGGCCATCGAAATATTCCTCTTGGAACAGCACATTATTCCCTCCGCTGAGAATCAGGTGCTTTTCCTTTTTGAACACATCAGAACGAATCAATTCCTCAAGTTCTTGGATATCATTGATTTCGGTAAAATATTTCGCCACGGCATCAAAACCGAAGCTGTTGTATGGTCGCAAGCTGACATTAGTTTTCATAATTGCAAAAATAGCACTATTTCCCATACGTTGAGTCCATGAAAATTCGTTCAACTTTACAAAACCTCGGTTTTCCTGCAAAATCCTGCAAAATCTGCGCCTCTGCAAAGCCCATTTCCCCACACAGATGCAGCATCTCCTCCCCCATCCTCACGTTGATTTCGAACCAGACTTGTCCCTCGGGATTCAGTCGGTCTTTCGCCAAACGCAGAATCTGGCGGTAAAACATCAGCGGGTCATCATCGGGAACGAACAAAGCACTTTCAGGTTCCCAATCGAGGACATTCTTCTCCATGGCAGCACGTTCACTGTCGCAGACGTAGGGCGGATTGCTTACCACCAAATCCACTGGTTGACAGAGAAACTCGGATTGCGGATGCAACACATCATCCTGCACAAACGTCACCTTCACAACATTGCTTTCGGCGTTTTCCTTGGCCAACTGTAAAGCATTTTCCGAGACATCAAAACCAAAGACTTCAGCATTCATGAAATGCTTTGCCAAAGCAATGGCGATGCATCCCGAACCTGTACCAATGTCCCAAATGCGGATACTTTTTGCACCGCCTCCCATAGATTCCTTTCCATCACACATGCCCACACTGGAATGACATGGGAGGCTAGTTGTACAAATCTTTTGCACCAACTCCAACGTCTCGGGACGCGGGATAAGCACGGCAGGCGACACCTTAATCAATAAGTCGCCAAAACGCGCCACACCCGTAACATACTGTACCGGTTCGCCCTCCAACAACCGTTTAACGGCATGTTCAAGTCGGGCATATTGCTCCTCGTCGATGCGCAAGTGGGGTTCCATCAGTTGCCGCTTGAGGTCAAAATCGAAGAGATCCTCCAATAAGATGCGCATCAACTGTTCCGCCTCGCGCTGCGGGAAGGTTTCGGCCAACAACTCGGTAAAATGGTGTTTCGATTGCTGCAAATTAAATCCAATCATGGCGCAAAATTACGCAAAAACTCCGTACTTTTGCCGAATGTTTCATTTTGGCGGGCCACAGATCCGCCCCTACGATTATGATATACCTGATTCTCGCCATATTGTTTTCAACCGGCGTTTTTGTTGCCATGCGTCTCTTCGAACGCTTCAAACTCGACAACCACCAGGCGCTGATGTGGAACTACGTCTTCGCCGCTGGCACGGGTTTCCTGATGTGCAAGCAGTTTGACACGCTTCCGCAACTCGTTGCCGAGCCGTGGTTTGGCCTCTCGTTGGTGACGGGGTTTTGGTTCATCTTCACCTACCTGCTGATGACAGCCTCTACCCAACGCTCCGGTGTGACGGTCACCTCCCTATCAAGCAAACTATCGGTCGTTTTGCCAACTTTAGCGGGCGTGGTGCTGTTCAGCGAAAAACTGAACTTTGTGGCCACGATGGGCATTGTCTTGGCTTTAGTGGCTTTGGCGTTGGTGGTAGGCGGGAAAAACGATACGGTTAAATCACACAAAACCAATTGGTTACTTCCCGTTTTTATTTTCTTCGGCACAGGCACAGGCGACATCCTGATGAAACTCACCGAGCAACGTAATGGAAACGACAACATGAGTTTCATGATTGCCTTCATCTACCTGATTGCCATGTTGTTCGGTGTCATCATCGTGGCCTATGACCTTCTACGCAAAAAGTCGCAATGGCAGTGGAAGAATGCCCTTGGCGGGATAGGTTTGGGTGTCATCAACTTCTTCTCCACCTACTGCGTTTATCATGCCATGCGCCATTTCGACAACGTGGTGCTGTTCCCCGTCTACAACATTGGCGTGGTGAGCCTCACCGCACTCACGGGTTGGCTCCTCTTCAAGGAGAAGCTCACTTGGAAGAACTATCTGGGATTGGCCATCGCCATCATCGCCGTCATCCTCATCACACTCAAGCCATGAACGACGACACCTATTATATGTTGGCCACCTGCGGCGAGGGCCTATACAAGGAGAAAGGCAGCAAGTTCATCGCAGAAACCTTCGTCGTTATGAATGAGGACGAAGCCAAGGCAGCTGTCGCCTCCGTTAAGAAGAAATACTTCGATGCTCGACACCATTGTTATGCCTATATGATTGGTCCCGATAAGAAGGTTTTCCGCTCCAGCGACGACGGCGAGCCATCGGGAACCGCTGGCAAGCCCATCCTCAACCAGATTTTATCGAAAGACGTCACTAATATTTGCATCGTTGTGACAAGGTACTTCGGTGGCATCAAATTGGGCACTTCAGGACTGATTAACGCTTACAAAACTGCTGCTCGCGACGCGTTGGACAACAGCACGATAGCCGAAAAAACCATAAACGAAATTTACAGTCTTGAGTTTTCCTATCCCTTGATGAACGAGGTGATGCGCATCCTAAAAGAAGAAAATCTCGAGCAACGCAATCCTCGTTTTGAGTTGGACTGCTACTTGGAGTTTTCAACAAGAAAAAATGCCGCTTCAAGAATTTTTGAAAAATTCAGCAATTTGTACGGTGTAAAAATAACCAAAATCAACACTCTGTAAAACAATATTTTACAGAACACACTCTCAAAAATCGATGAAAAGCCTCGTAATTTTGAGAAAAGAAAATTAAAAATCAATAGGATTTTAATTTTTTTATGAACAATTAATCTTCTATTTTTGCGAGGTCAAAATGAGGCAAAAAACAGCCACTCGCGACTCCGAATTTTTACAAAAATCAACAATATCAAAGGATTTCAATGGTCAATCGCCATGTCGAAATATGGGATAAATGCCTCTCGGTGATTAAGGACAACACCGAGCCGCAGAGCTTTGCGACATGGTTCAAGCCCATCATCCCGTTGTCGCTCAACAAGAACGTGCTCACCATCCAGGTGCCAAGCCCATTTTACTATGAGTGGCTTGAAGAACACTATATCGATCTTTTGCGGATGACGCTGAAACGCTTCCTCGGTCCAGATGCCAAGTTGAACTACAGCATTGAGGCCGACAGTAGCGACAAATCGTTCACCATCATGATGCCTGGATCGAACCGCAACAACCCGAAAAATCCCGTCGGGCGGCCCGCACCTGAAAAGTTGTCGGACGGTCCTATTAATCCTTTCGTCATCCCCGGCCTGCAAAAACGCCAAATCGAGTCGCAACTCAATGAGAACTACACCTTCGACAACTTCATCGAAGGCGAGTGCAACCGTGTGGCACGACAGTGCGGCCTCGAGGTGGCCAAGAAACCAGGCGGCACGGCCTACAACCCGCTACTCATCTACAGCGGCACGGGCCTTGGCAAGACCCACCTTTGCCACGCCATCGGCCTTGAGGCCAAACGCCTTCACCCCGAACTGACCGTGTTGTATGTGCAAGCCGAACAGCTTTACAACCAATATTTTACGGCCACGAAAAACAACAACCGCGTCGACTTTATCCACTTCTACCAGATGATTGACGTGTTGCTCATCGACGACATCCAGTTCCTTGCGGGAAAGACAGCTACACAGGAGGCTTTCTTCCAGATTTTCAACTACTTGCATCAAAACAACAAGCAGATTGTCATCACAAGCGATAAGTTCCCGTCCGACTTGCAGAACATCGAGACGCGCCTGTTGTCGCGCTTTAAGTGGGGTCTTACCGCCGACCTTCAAATCCCAGACGTGGCCACCCGCACTGCCATCATCCGCGAAAAACTATACACCAACGGCATCAAACTGCCCGATGACGTAGTGCAATACCTTGCCAACAACCTGCGTACCAGCGTCCGCGAACTGGAAGGGGTTATGATATCGCTCATGGCACAGTCATCCATCAACAAAAAGGCCATCACCATTGAGATGACACAGCAAATCATCGAGCGTTTCGTACGCAACAGCGTCAAGGAACTGTCGGTGGAATACATCATCAACATCGTTTGCGACTATTTCAAAATCAGTGCCGACCAACTGGCCCTCAACACACGCAAACATCAGGTGGTGCAGGCTCGCCAAATCGCCATGTACCTCTCGAAAAAATACTCCAACGCCAGCCAGACAGCCATTGGCGAGCAATGCGGCAAGAAAGACCACGCCACCGTGCACCACGCCTGCAAGACTGTCTCCGACCGCCTTGCCACCGACAAGCAGTTTAAGGCAATGATGGCCGAAATCGAGAAAAAAATCGTATTATAACCCTCAAACCGATGATTTCCAACCATTTCGGAAAACTTTACTTGGTTCCCAACCTGCTTGGGGCCACTCGCCCTGAACACGTGTTGCCCCAAGGCACACTCGACATCGTGAAACGCCTGAAATAGTTCGTGGTTGAGAACACACGCACTTCACGCCGCGTGTTGAGCCGCATCGGGATGAACAATGCCATCGACGACATCAATTTCATCGAATTGGACAAGCACAACACCAAGAACCTCGACCTTATGGAGCATCTCGGTCCTTGCCTGCAAGGGGAAGACATGGGATTGATGTCGGAAGCCGGCACGCCCTGCGTCGCCGACCCAGGCGCTTTGGTCGTGGATTTGGCCCAAACCGCTGGCATACAGGTTATTCCCTTGGTCGGCCCTAATGCAATGATTCTTGCGCTGATGGCCTCGGGGTTCAATGGACAAGCGTTCGCTTTCCACGGCTACCTGCCTATCAAGAGTCCAGAAAGGCAAAACGCCATCAAGGACCTGGAACGCCGCTCGGCAACCCATGACGAAACGGAACTGTTTATTGAAACGCCTTTCCGAAACAACGCCATGTTGCAAGACCTCTGCCAGAACCTGCATCCCGCCACGAGGGTCTGCGTCGCCTCCAACCTCACCTGCGAAGACGAGCAAATCATCAGCCAAGACATCGCTTCATGGAAACAATTCAAAGGCGATTTGAATAAGAAACCGGCAGTGTTTCTGATTTATTGTGAGGCGAGAAGGAACTTCCAGCGGAAGAAATCCTAAATCTCCTTCCAAACGAAACCGTCACTTCTGAAGCATTTCCATGTCGCACTTCATCAAATTAAAATCATTTGTCAGAATATATAGGTCTTTGCTATCATATAGCAGTTGCTGGCAACCAATATCAAATAAGAGTATAAAGTTATCTACTCCTGTTAAAAGACAGATTTCTTCATCGGAAGCGAAAAGCAAACCTTTGCTTGTCATAATGGCAGTATGGACAGGTTTCCAAAAATCCATATACCTTATACATTCCTTGTCAGTGAACAAGTATATGTTCTCTGTTGTGACAATCATTGTCGCCTCTCCAAGGGCAGTTACGTAAACGACTTCTTCATTGAAAGCAATAAGCCTTTTCGCTCTTTTGAGTTTCAAATTCCCATAATAGACAATGTCTTTGCCTTCCCCGTGATACACAATGAATATTTTTTGTTCATTACAAGGAAAAACCTTGAATTCTTCTTCCTCGAAGACGAAGACCGGTGTTTCCACATCGTTGAGCATATAGATTTCGTGCTTCGATTTGACAACGAAGTTCTCTCCTGTCCAAATCATATCTTCGATATACATTTCCTCGGGGAAAGTAATGGTTGTGGTTGAATTGTCCTCCATCAAAGAATGCACTTCATTACCAGCAAGCATAAACAGACCTTGCGTAGGAATGGTCACTAGTTGTGTGTCGGTTAGGTCAATTTCGTCATTGGAAACGATAACACTGAAAAGATCGTTTTTTTGCGAATATGCCGCTTGTGTAAGTAACGCTAATAATATTGTTAACAGTTGGTGTCTCATGGGTATCTACAAGTTTTATCTAATTAAAATTGTTTCTTGTGTTTGAAGTTCAGGGCTGTTGGCTGCTTTCACAAGTTCGAGTTGGAGGTGACGCAATCTGTCCCACTCTGCTTTTGCCTTTTTGGTGTTCTCGCTCACAATGCTTCTAACTATTGGGGACATACGATGTCCTTCTGCTTTTTCACCCAACAAAGCGCCTCCAACAGCACCAACGCCAACGTCTCCAGGCACAGATACAAACGTGGTTCCAATCAGAGCTCCATTTACCATAGCTTTCCCCTTTTCTAACAATGTGGAGGGGTCTCCTATATCAACAGATTTTCCAATGGCAGGAGTGCCTGCGGCTTGCTGTGCCATTGTAAGTATGTCAGTTGAAGTATGATAAGCTGTAATGTTATTTGCATTTCGACCATTAATGCCGTGTTTTTCAAGAAAAGCAGCTGGTACACGGGCAGCATTGAATGTCTTTGTCTCGAGGCCCGTGGCCAAGCCAATTACACTAGCCACACCCCCTCCTAAAGAATGACCGACAATTTCTATGTTAAGTTTCGCTCTTTCCGCTTCAGGAATACTGTTTATTGCTTTTGCGATGTCCAGCGCCAAATCATATTGTGGTATTACATCATTATTAAGCAAATTCGGCAGATTATTATTCACCCAGTCTTTTTTATCCTTTGAGCCTTCTATAGAAATCATATATGTATCATTCTGTTCATTGTAATAGATTTCCGCATGAAAGCCTGTTTCACCACCGCTTCTATTGCCAATTAGGTGGATAGCCTCAGCTACCCCTCTCAAAGGATGGTCTTCAGAAAAAAAGACTTTTCTTTTATAATTTGTATGATAGGATTCCTTCCTATACGTATCATAAACATTGTCTGCTAATATGGCAGCATCGATTAGCTTTTTTTCTTCTGAATTATCAATGACACCATTTATGTCTTTCGCCATTTGATTCAACATTTCTTTCCTGTATGCCTGATAATCCCTCAATGCATGGTTCTCGGCTTCGGTTCTTTCAGATGGGAGTTTCTGCATAATGGCATCCACATCATATCCAGCAACGATTTTGAATTCATCATGGAGCAGCTGTGTTAAATCCTGTGGATATGTAATGTATAATTTGGTAAAACTTCTGCTTGAGCTAACATAATCTTTAATTCTATCCTCTAATTTTGTTTCATCCAACATTTCATCCCATTTTGAATTTGCTTTGTTGTGTTCGCTTTCCCCAAGTGCTATAGGCTTGCTGCCGCTTTTAGAGACTATTGCGGCGACGCTGTAAGTTGACTTGTCGGTAGAGGGGATATATCCTGACTCAAGTTGCTCTGTTCCTTTGAATTGATAATTGTACATGAAATCTCTTCCTTCCGTGGCACGAAATGCTATCTTTGCTTGTTGTTGTGCCGCATGTTGTGCCGTCCGTTGCATTTCTGAATCATAAAGCTTTTCGTACCTAATTTGTCTTCGTCTCTCTTCTTCCTCTCTCCTACGTTGTTCTTCCAAACGACGACGCTCGGCAGCCTGAGCTTCCGCTTGTCGTTTTTGTTCTAACCAGGCACGATGTTGAGCATCCCTTTGGGCTTTCTTGATTTGCTGGGCTTGCTGATAGGAGACATGATTGCTTGATGAACTCTTGTTTGAACAGGATGAGGTAATAATTCTAACCCCATTGCTTGTTGTTGGTTTAGTGACTGTCGTATTATTCTGTCCTATTAGTTTTTCCCAGTTAATTTCACGAATAGAGTTCAACTGTTGCTCTAATCTGCGATTTTGTTCTCCAATGTATTCATTGATTCTTTCATCGCGTTCGCGATCCATTTGCTCTATTTCACGCGCCCTGATTTCCTGTTCATTGACATCAATCATCACTTGTGCTTGTAGCAAGATTTGTCCATAAACAAAAGCGATAAGTAATATGTGTTTTCTTTTCATGGTATTTAGAATTGTACGTTGACTGTTGCGCCTATAGCATTATTCGTTGGATTATAACTTGGCGAGATGGAGAATTCTGCTCTGTATTTCTTTTGGAGTTTTTCTATATTCTTCTCATTAAGTTCCTTGTACAATTTATCTCTCTTTGTAATGGCTATTTTTGTTGGAACTATTGATGAAACCATAACTGTAGTAATACCTCCAAGATACAATGCAAAATATTTATCAAAATCATCATATTTTAACAATCTATCAATACCTGCATAAACCAAGTATGCTCCTGCCGCATTACCAACAAAAAAGGGTATTAAGTACTTGGGCTGCCAAAACGAGGTTTGTTTTTTGATAGCATTGTATTCGTCAAGTATTGGATCGTCTTTTGAAACCGGTTTTAATGTAATGGGATTCCCATTTGTAGATACAAAAACAATGTTATCGCTTTCTTCCCATCTGACAAATTTACACTCGTCATTTAAGTTACTTTCTTTAACATGTCCTTCGTTGTCAACAGTAGCCGACACATGTAACATGCGTGCTGACAAAACATTGTCTGAAAAAGGAGATAATGCAATATTGTATTGTTCTATTTTGCGTGTCGAATAGTTGATATTGCTAAAAAGGCTCTCCATACCAGCAACAAACAAACTTGTCGTTATTCCATAAAGAGCCTTGTCTCCTAAAGAAGCATTTGATGACCAAATGGTAGCATTCAATTCTGCCCCAAGTTTTCGAGTGTCTTCTACTCCCATCGAAGCAACATCCGTTAGCCATGTACGGTCTTTAATATCTTCAGATGCGAATTGAAGCTCTAATTAGTCTCTCCATTGAAGCAAATGCCTTGTGAGATACTGATAGGCTTATTGAATAATACGCTTCGTTTACCATTTGATTTTATCAGTTTCACAGATTGTCCTGCTTCAATGAGTTTTGCGCCTTCGGGTATTGCAATGCTGTCAATAAACAATACCATAGGATTAATAGCCCCATACTGAACTATTTCATAATTTATAATATTGACCCACGCTCCCTTTAGTCCATTCTCAAATCGTTTGGGATGAAGCAAATCGTAAGTTTCTTGTTTCAATTGTTCTATGTCTTCCTCAAATAAGTCGTCATTAACGATTGAATACAATTCAAATTCATTAATCAATTTTTCAACTTCTGTTTCATTGCCTTGAATGGCATACAATTTGGCGACCGTTGGAAGAACGGTTGAGAGTTCTGTTTCGCCTCCTGTTTTCAAGTAGGTCTCTCCGTATCTGATAATGTCATCACTGTTTTCCTCATCACATGATTGATAGTAACGTTCAAGATAGTATTGTTGGATGCAATCCCTGTTGACGCATGAAGGCAACTGATCAATATAGGGACGAATTCTGTCGGATGTGGAATTGGCATAAAAGTTGTCAATCTGCATCACTATCTCATTACCCGAAACACAATGATAATAATCAAAAGAAGGTTGGGAAGTTGAACTGCATATGGCGAAATCCCAAAACTCTCCTTCTTTGA
>JAEEGI010023303.1_pt1 | contig 12169 bp, 12 predicted proteins | sample 8958751 | NCBI WGS metagenome assembly JAEEGI01 (sample SAMN16246545, study PRJNA631951) | gut metagenome | biome: gut microbiome; feature: rumen; material: KS-attached | host: Bos | place: Iran: Karaj | collected 2018-10 | reverse complement strand
GGGGCGAGGACCGGAACGCGACCGTGATGTGGTTTGAGTTCGTGGAGATCAGGCCGTGACCGCGCTCAAATCTGGTGATCGAGGAGATCTCCGCATCGGTCAGATGCAGGTTCTCCTGAACGCGTCTGGCCTCATCGTCTTCAAGATTCAGAATGATTTTCGTTTTCGCCACATTGAGGATGCCTTTGCCTGTCCGGCTCCGGTCGAGATCGCCTATATCCTGCGTGGCAGCGATCGCAGCGCCGCCGTAACCCCGGATCGTCTTGAATATCTCCTGGACCCATTCGCCGGCAAGTGCTCTGCCGTTGCTGGTCGGGGACGCGGCGTTGACCTCGTCCGCACCGATCAGTTCCCACGCCTCGTCGATGAAGATCGCCTTCTCTTTCGTGCGGTCCTCTTTCGCTTTATCCCAGACGTAGTCCAGGGCGACGAACATGCCGACCGGGAGCAGTTCCCCGGTGAGTTCGGAAATGTCCAGGACAGTGTACAGATTATTCAGGTTCACATTCGTCGGCTGATTGAACGTGCGGGCGGAGCCGTTGACGAGCCGGTTCAGGATATTGCCCATCCGCCTCGTATCGGGCGCCTCCATGAGGATGTCGTAAACGTCTCCGAGCAGCGGCATTTCCCGGTATTTGTCAGGGTGCTCCGGATCGGCGAGAGAGTCATTGCTGTGCGTGATTCCTTTCTTTGCGTAGGCTTTGATTAGCGCTTCATCGAGCAGCTGACGCTCCTCGTGCGTAATGTCCGGGATCAGCAGTGAAAAGAAGATGTGGAGCTGCTGTATTTTCCGGGCCAGGATCGAATTGTCGTTTGCCACGCCGTCGATGATCTCGTTCGCCCTGAGGTCCTGCTTCCGGATCTGCATGATATTGATGCACTGCCGGGAGCCGGGACTGATGGAGATATATTCGCCTCCGATATTCCGGCACGCGCGCAGGAACTCGTGGCCCTTCAGAGGTGCGATAATAAAGACCTGAGTACCCTTGCGGCGCATCCGGAGCGCTATGAGCTGGAGGGTGAACGTCTTACCGGCCCCGCTGGTCCCGAGCAGGACCATGTTCGCGTTCTTGTAAGCCCTGCTGTCGAAGATGTCTACGATCACCAGACTGTTGTTGTGCTGGTTCACGCCCAGCAGGATGCCGTTTTCATCGGACATCTCATAACTGGTGAAGGGGTAGGCGCTGGCGGCTGCCGAAGTGAGCAGGTTCCGTTTGCTGCCCTCGAAAATGCGCTTGTCCAGCCGGCACAGAGGCAGAATGGACAAAAGCGCCTGTTCCTGATTGAACCGGCATAGCCGGAGGTCCATATCCTGGGATACAGCCAGCCGATGCAGTTCCGCGATCCGCCATTCCAGGTTCTCAAGGGTATCGGCAGTGATCGTCACAAGCGTGTTCATATAGTAAAAATCCTCATAATTCGCCAGGCCTTCCTTGAGGAAATAGCCAGACTGGATCGCGTTTTCAAAGTCATCGAAGTCCGTATTCGTGTCCGAGGCGTCTTTGATGCGGCTGCGATTGATCCTGATCTGCTGACCGAGTTTCGACTGGATCCGCTCTTTCGGTTGTCGTTCAAAGAAGAAGTCCACGTCGATCCCTTCGCCGGCATTTACAAGGATACTTGTCCAGCCTGCTGTGACCCGGGGATTGTACCCGCCGGAAGGGATCATGAGATACGCATGGTAAACGCCGTCCATAACGACGTAGGTACCGTGAGTCAGGTCGATGCTTTCCGGGGCAAGCGCCCGCCTGAGACTGACCGGCTTTGAGGGGTCTTCCGACACCGCCTGCAGTTCCCGGATCCGGTCCTCGACGGACTGAATCTCACTGGTGGCGCGCCGGAACATCGTATAGAGTATCTCAACCAGGAAAGCGTCCTCGTCATCGTGTGTAACGATCGCGTTGTCGCAGTGGAGAAGGTATTGTCTGGCAGCCTGAGCCGCCGTTTCCAGGGCGGAGATGATCTCTGTGTATTCCGGTTTCCTGTTGCTGATCGCTTCGTACTCGAAAACGAGAAGGAACCGCCGTGTGATCGCTTCCCGTGATCCGATCGTCTGGATCAGGCGGTAGTAATCCTGCTGGAGTTCACGGCATTTTTCGTTGGTTTCCGCTTCCATATCCCGTTCGATCGCGCGCAGATGCTTGCCGATATCCGCTTTCTTCGTAAGTACTTTCATCTGGACTTTGACCGGGGAGATCTTCATCCAACTGGCGAAGGAGAGAATGATGTTCTTCTGTTCGCGTTCGCTCCGTAAAAGGAAATTGATCGGCTCCACCTCCAGAATCTTGATGTAACGGCCGTCGGTCGTTTCAATGATCCCGTTCCGGATGTCCTTCACAGGGATGAAATCGTCCGCTGTCTGGGGAGCCTTTTTCCCGGTCGCGGCATGGCCGTCTGGCGATCTGTCCGAAGACTTGCGCTCGAACGGCGTTTTGAACCGGCGTGGCTGCGTCTTCACTTTGATTCCCAGATCCTGAGGCGGCGAATGCGGCTCCGTTTGCGGTCCCGGCCTGGCAAACCTGCGTTTCGCAGTCCTGATCCTGATCGTAGGGCCCATATCTGAGCGATACAGGATCCGCCTGTGGGCGAGCCATTTTGCCCAGTTCATGGCGAACTCGGAAAGAGAATCGCCTTCGAAACCTACAATACCGAAGATGCCGAGCGGCAGTGTGATCAGGCACAGCAGGATGATCCGTGTCATAAGAGGTAAGTGGGAACGAAAAAGCGGAACGCCCGTGCAGAGAACGAGGATCCCCGCCTCTATGGCATTCCGCATCCGTATGCTGCCGCCGAAAAGACGGCCGCCTGTCAGGAAGTTAGGCGGGATGAAATAGACATCCCGTTCTTCAGTTTTGCCTGCCATCTCTCCCTCCGCTCCCCGTGGTAGTATTTGCCTGTTTTCCTTCCAGGCTGTCGAAGTATTCCTGTTCTCTGCGCGCGACCGTGCCGCTCAGCTGGAGCATGCACGTGACGGCGATACCCAGCATGCAGCCGGCGAATGCGCCGATAAGGAACAACACCATTTTATCTTCACCTCAGTTTCCAATTATCCAGAAAGGGGACCGGTTGGCCGCGTAGCGGCTGGCCTCGTCCAGGAATATGGACAGGTCCCACTCCGCGTCCGACCGACTGTAACTGTACGGGTCGGCGACCAGGATCCTGCCCTCCGACGTCACGCCGCGCAGGACGATGAAGTGCCCGCTGCTGGTGAAATGACCCGGCCCCATTATTGCAACGACCAGCTTTCCGGAAGACAGGGCGTCGACTAGCTTCTGCGGCTCATCGCGGGAACAGGGATCACAGCTGAGCCCCCAGGCTTCCGCAGCACCGGGCACGATGGAATGGTAGGAGCCGCTCTTGCTGCACCAGTGTCCGTTCTCATATGCCCACTGCGCCATATGCGGCGGATCGACGGTTTCGCCCGTCAGACTGGAGACGACGATCGCCATGGAAGAGGGCCCGCAGGCGTAGTGGCCGATGTCGTCCGTACCGTAGGGAAGATCCTTCCAGCGCTCGTCCATCTGGTTATAGTAGACGACCTGCGTCTCCCCGTCGGTGAAAACGATACCTTCATAGGAGACGCCAAGGTCGGTGAATTCCGAAGCAGACAGGACCTGGTAGCTCCCGTCATGCAGCAGGAGAGACAGGTTCTGCGCGTACTGAGCAGCGAGATCCTTTTGCTCGTCGGTCACGCCGAACACTTCGTCGCCGAAGCAGGCTTCGCCGTTATAGGAGATCGTATAAGTGCGGGTCGTGACCGTGACGTATTCCGGCTCCGGCGGTTCAGCATCAGTGTCAGGATCGGAATCGTCTTCCGATTCGTCCGGTTCGGGAGTGACTTCCTCCTGACGGGACGAGTCGGAATACGTGAATGTGTAGAGCTTGCCTTTGTTCTCTTCCAGCGTTGCGATCAGGTCGTCAACGGAGATCGACATGACATCCTCGCTTTTGCTCGCGCAATAAAGGGAAATGAGATAGTTCGCGTTGAACCTCACATCGGACCCGTAGGGGTTGTTCACTTCCTTCTCGTCACAGCCGGAAGCCGCGAAGTCTTCGCTGATCCTTGCCAGTGTGTCTTCAAGACCGTCAGAAAGGGCTGCGCTGATCCGGTCGTTCAGATCCATCATGGTCTGCGTCAACACCTAGTCGCTGACAATGCCGCTCGGTGCGGTGCTTTCGGGATCCGTCGTCAGCGGTGAACCGAATATGATGGAAGGCAGCATGGCAACGAGGACGATCGGCAGGAACAGCAGCGCGATTACCGGAACCAGCCATTTCTTCGAAGATCTGGCTGCACTAAGGGCTGCCCCGTACAGTCCGCCGTGGGCAGCCCCTTTCGCAATATTCGCGATAGCCTTTCCGGTCTTTGCCGCGGCAGCCGCTGTCGACGCCGCGGAGCTCTTTTGCTCATTGTTCCTGCCGTCCATTAGACCTTGTCCTTTCTTTTCGGGATCTGAGGCATCTGCTGCACGATCCGTTCATCGTACGTGATTTTGCCGTTGCCCTCCTTGTGTGGCGTTTTCTTGACGACTGGCTCCGCGTACTGCTTGTACCAGCTGGCCCCGTCAACGGTCGTCACGACCGAGTGGTCACCGGACGGTTCCATATACTGATCCGTACTGTACATGGCGAACTGGCGCTCCCCGGAAGATCCGGGTGCGGTCTCATAACCGGTGATCCGGCCGCCGCCGATCTCCACGTTCCGGTATTTCGGAATGCATGCCGATGTTTCTGTCCCGGCAGCAGGTGAGCCGTCTGCCGGGTTTCCGGCGTTTAAACCCTGGCTGAAACCAAGGTAACTGTTCAGCGCATCAGACGCACGGGCCCCGGTAATAGACCCGTTATTCGCAATACTGCCCAGTGCTATCGAACTGATCACTCCGGCAGCGAGCGCACCGCCTCTGTTCATGCTGGAGTCGAAGATCGCTTCGCCTACACGGCCGCCGATACCGCGCCCGGCACCGGTCGCACCGGCAGCGGCTGCCCGGCTGATCGTGCGGCTTGCTGCCCCAATCAGCCCGTGGCCGCCTGCGGGTGCCGTTCCACTTCCGCTGTTCACAGAGTTTCGGTTATTAACGGTAGTCCGTGAACTGGCCGTGCCGCCGAAAATGCTCGCAGCGCCTTTGACGGCTCGTCCGGCCAGCAGAAGCTCGGTCAGCATACTGCCGCCGGTCCTGCCTACATTGATTCCCAGGGAGGCCATGAAACTGTCGATTTTCTGGCTGACTTTCAAAAAGCCGATGGCGCAGAGGAACCAGATGAAGATGTTCCCGGCGACCTCTTCCTTGCTTGAGGCCGAGATCGCGCTCTGCACGTCGCCCTCGTCTATGGCTGCGGCGGGAACGGCCAGGATAACCGTCAGGATCAGAACAGATACAATGAGTGCAATCGTTTTGTGCGTTTTCATGTTCTACCTCCTTAAACGGATAGCGGATTGGCCAGGAATGTACCGACCATACTGACGAAGAGCCTGAGGCACCACGCGTTCATGATCAGAAGCACAAGCTGACCGCCGAGCATCCTGCACCAGGAACTGAAAATGTTCGACGTGCTCTCGGACGCGCCGGCAGCGAAGGCCAGCGGCGCTGTGAATATGAGTACGCCGAGCAGGATATAGCGCTCCGCTGCTTCAAACAGGAGCTTGATGTAATTCCAGGCGATCAACAGGACCAGAATGATGACGATCAGGCCGACGGAGCCGGATGCGATACAGCCGACAATCACGGTCAGGACACTGGCGAAGTTCGCAAACTCGATAGGGGGGAGGGCCGTATTGACGACCCAGCTGTACGGCGTGCCGGCAATATTCAGGATGATCTCCAAGATCTGATCGGAGTAATACGCCAGGAAAATGAAAAGAATGGACTTCACTGTCAGCTTGACGGGGTCCTCCGCACTGAGGCCCACGCCAAGCCCAAAGTTCTTGAGTAGCTGCCACGCCAGGTTCAGGAGAGTGAATCCGATCGCGATGGCAACGAAAACGACGTACAGTGTCTCGGCTGCCGGAAAATAACGCAGGAAAGTGCTCATGTCGCATCCCAAAGCACCGAGTACCGAGCCGGTGACCAGGTCCAGCAGATTCATTATCTGCGTGGCGAGCCATTCGACTATACTGTCCAGGATACCCATGCAGCACTTCCTTCCTCAGTCAGAAGAAGACGGGCCAGTCGGTCTCGTCGTCCTTCCTGACCGGGAGGTGGAGCGCTGCAAACAGGCAGAGCACAACGCCCGCCGCGATACCGGATACCAGGAACAGAATGTTCTTCTTCATGTTTTATCCTCCTTAATCAGGGCGTCCAGGTCCCGCCCGTGAAGAACGGGGTAACGTACGCCAGAATGAAACCGAGGGAATTCAGAATCGCCCAGGTGATGATGATCCGCTTGAGCCATGCCCTGGACTCATCCACAGTCCTCCCGGACTTGGAGAAGTTCATCAGCAGGAGCGCGACAGCGGCGGTCACTACCGCGGCGATCGTGGAAATACCGAGGATCTGGGTGTAAACGTCCCGCATGATATCCGACGCTTTGGTCCAGATATTGACGCCCCCGTTCGCCGCATGGGCTGGAATAGAAGCGGAAACGGCCATGATCGGCGTCAGGAACGCACTGTAGAGCAGCTGGCCGATCCTCGGATTCCGAGCTCCGCCGGGTCTCTTGAGTTTCATAAACGGTCCTCCTTTTCTGATAGTATGCCGAAGGGACTCCGGAAGTCCGTTGAGTGCGCGCCGGTATCCGGTTTCCGGGCACAAAAAAAGCCGCCACGATTACGTGGCGGTCTTCCTTCGCGCTATTTTCGACGATAGCATCGTACCATATGCAAAAGACAGGTTCAAGCGAATAGCCGGACAAGTACAGGACAATAACCGGCTAACTTTCAGCTAAGCCCCTTTTCGGACTGCACATGCTTGGTGTTGAGGAGTTATCTTCGCACGGTATCACGGCAGGAAGTTCCGGATGATCTCCATGCAGTCCAGGGTGGTATAGCCCCAGAGTATGTGGTCTATGGCACGGATGCCCTTACGCAGATAGTTGGTGTACGACGCGACCGACATCGGATATCCCAGACGGTCCAGTTCATCCAGGATCGCCTCCCTGTTCTTGAACGGCCGTTCTGAAAAGTATGTGAGCTCAAGAAGATGATAAAGCAGGTCGCCGTGGTCCGGATCCTGCCGTACCGTTTCCAGAGCGTTCCTGATGATCGTGAGCATTTTCCGGCTCCGGACAACGCTCCTGGTGTAACTTTCCAGCTTTGTGCCGGAAAGGTCAATGCCAGCCAGCTCCGCGTTTAATTCAAACGGGGAGAGCTGCGTGCTGTGCTCGATCTCCATTCTCAGGTTAAGGTCTTCTTCCGAGACCTTCGTGGCGAAAGAGACCCGCCGGTATTGCCTGAGCAGTTCTCTTGTATTGTGGAAATGATCTTCTCTCTTTTCGGGTTCCTTGCCGTGAAGCCTGCTGACTCCATCCATCAGTCCGTTTTCCACGTCGGTCTGTATAGCTCCCTTCTCCAGCTCAAAGGCCGGGATAGTGCCTCTGTTCATACTGCGTCAACTCCTCTCTTCACGACGGCCGTGGCGGTGCCCGTTTGTAAGTCTCTTCTTTGATCCTGCCCCAGCCTAATGAACTGTAGAAGATTAAAGGAACCTGGCGGGCAAAAAAAGAACCGGAAGCGGTCCGGAACACCTGTATTTTCAATGCCTCCCGGGCTTCGGGCATGGCGGGCTGCGGTGGGACGCGGGTCTCGACGCTGATCTGGAGTTCCGCATCGCTCTCAGGCAGCTTTTCGATCACCCTGCTGAGCCCGAGTATCTCGCCGATCCGCCGGAGCTGCAGTTCCTCCGCGTCTTCACCGTAGATCATCTCGCGGTACCTGCACATGGATATGACCGAGCCATGTGAACTGGAAAAACTGATCCTGCTGATGATCCCGTACGCGCCTGCCTTCAGCATGAACCGTCCGACTCTCGATTTCGACCAGCCCCAGCGTTTGGCGAGGTACGTGTAGGACAGAAGGGGGAGGCCACACATATTCGGGTAATAGACGACCGGCATGTACTCGGAACCAAGGACGGTCGGATCGTTGAAGACAGTGTGAAGCCATAGGTCCATTACGGCGTCAAGCTCCGAGAAAACAAGCTTGCCAGCAGCTCTGCAGGCAGCGATCAGCTGGCGTCCGACAGGCAGAGGGAAAAAGAAGAATCCGCTGCCCTTGTAGCTGTAGTAATTGTAATTCAGGTGTGTGCAGTGCCTTTTCCAGTCTGTGATCTCGTATCTGATGATCTCCTGCTTCCCGGAGAGGTAATCGAAGGAAATGAAGCCCTGTTCCTGGAACCAAACCAACAGGTCCAGCGCCTGGGCTTTTGAATGAACTCTGAGAATACGGGGCAGAGAACCGAGTTTGCAGATCCACTGGCCCGGGCTTTCCATGAACCGCCATCCGTTTATGGTCTGGGTGTTCGACCGGAAATTCGCATAGCTGTACAGAGACATGAGACTGAAGAGGTGGAGCGTGCCGTCATTATGGATTTCTTTGTGGTCATTGAAGTGTCTGAACCAATTCTTCAGAATCCGCACTTTCGGAAAACTAACGAGCTGACATTCCTGTGTGCACTTCATAAAGGCACCTCCTTCCTATAGGATCGGCCGGGCAGCAGGTCACGCTGAAGCGGATCGGCCTGAGATGCCCGGCACGTTAATTGCGGGGAAGAATCCAAGTCTCTTTGCCGGAGAGACACAGGCATTTCAGCCTCGGCCCATGCTTATGGGTGCGACGCTCCTCGGCGTGCAGCCTAGCCGAGCGTGAGTATCATTGTTTTCCCGTGCTGTCTTCGCTGTGCGTCCGGCCGGACGCTTTCACTCTGCCTGAGTGGCTCAAACACGGTAACGTCTTGGATTCGTATTCATTTGTCAAGGTCCTTTGCGGAATAATCGAGAGTGTTCAGGTTGGGGATGTGTGAAACACATACAAGGCCTTCTCTCGCAATGAATGTACAAAAACAGGCCTTTTGACCATGCGACCGGAAGAAAAAAATAAAAAAAGCCCTGCCAGTAGACGACTGACAGGGCTTCACGGCGAAAATGGCATTCAGTTATGGAGATGATAGACTGGTCCGTTCATTGACCTGAACGAGTGATTCCTATATAATATTTGAAGATAGAATGGGCCGGCTTAGAAGATCTATATAATCAAGAAGAGCACCTCTGCGGACAGAAAACAATAATGGACATCCACTTCAGATATAATAAAGGAGTACCTCGATAGATGGAAAGCGGTAATAAAGCCTGGGACAGTCTCACGTATGAAGAGAAGAATCATCGCCTGTTTTTGGAGCAGAAGGAGATTCTGGATAGATTCCTGGCGACCGGTGCGATAACAAAAGCACAGCACGACAAGAGCCTTCAGGACTTGAAAGAGAAGATGAATGAAGGGTGATTTCACCATGCTGATCAAGTTAGAAGTTCATACAGCGAAACACACGCAGATGCTGGATATAACGCGCCAGATACAGAAAGCCGTCGCTGACAGCGGGGTTTCTGACGGTATCTGCACCGTCTTTATTCCGCACACTACCGCCGCTGTGACGATCAATGAGAACGCCGATCCGGATGTCGTTCGAGATTTCACGACTGAGATCGACAAGATCGTTCCCTGGGATGACGGATATCACCATGTTGAGGGCAATTCCGCCGCTCATCTAAAGGCCAGCATGATTGGCTTCTCAGAGCAGATTATCATAGACAGCGGGAAACTGGTCCTGGGAACCTGGCAGGGCATCTACTTTTGCGAATTCGACGGACCGCGTTACAGAAATGTATATGTGAAGGTTATGGGTCCGTGTGCGGATGCTCCGGAACCGGGCTAATACAATTGAGAAGAATATAGTCGTGAAAAGGAAAGACAGCAACGCCTGTATGCAGACAAAGAAAAAGGCCTCGATCCCGCAGACATAACGGGACCGAGGCCTTCATAATAGAAAGGTTAATAGAATTGAATCAAAAAACGGTTTATCCACCATAAAAATGCCGGGGTGGATGTTTTTTTTCATTTCTCCTCCTTGGTGGGTGGTCAAAACCCCCTTTTTTGTACATTCATTATGGAAGAAGAAATAGTGCCAGAGAGGAGAAAACAAATCACTCGAAGGCGCAACTCAAAAAAGGAGGACACTATGAACCAGTATATTAAGGAGAACGAAATGAAACCTGAAAACAACATTGATGATGAACTCCCGATGACGGAATTCCGTTTTGAGAGCGAACTGCCGATCATGATGACCGTCCAGGAACTCGCACAGTTTCTTCGCATCAGTAAGAACACCGCATATATCTTCGTTAAAAGCGGCGTGATTCCATCAGTCAAGGTCGGCAGGCAAACCCGTATTTATCGGGAAGATGTGATGCGCTTTGTTAATCGCGCAGAAGATTGAAAAAACCTGAATTTGTAGTATACTCTCCTCAGCAGATGCTTCTTGACCATGAGAGCAGGTTTAGGAGGGCCGATGTCAGCTTCTCATTGGAAAGGAGCGAACAAATGAAAGCAAAACAACGCTGGAATCGCTGGGAAATCGTCTATCGGGTTCCTGGCTATGACCGCATTTTTTCTGAGCGTTTTGATACTGAAGAAGCAGCTAATCTTCGAATCGCGGAAATCGAACTGGCGAAGCGGCAGGGCAAATTGAAGCCTCCCGGAAAACTGGCAAAAACCCGTCCGATTACTCTCGGTGAGTTTTTGGACGAGTTTGTTGAAAAGTATGGTTCAAACCACTGGGGAGACTCTTATTACAGTGTCAGTCTCCATCGGATTGAACACTATATCAAGCCTCTGATCGGAGATTTGCTGCTCCGGGACGTATCAGCGCTGGACCTGGACAATTTCTACACTCAGCTTCTTGCCACACCCGCAGTGCTGCTCAAGGGCCACCAAAGCGAAGGCAAGACGGTATCGCACAACGTAATCGAGAAGATCGACGATCTGCTTGGTACTGCATTCAATCAAGCAATCAAATGGGAATACGTCTCTAAGAATCCGGTGTTGTCCGCAACGGTTCCTAAGGCACCGAAGAAGAAACGTTCCGTATGGACGCCGGCACAGGCTGCCGCCGCCATCAATGCATGTAACGAACCGTTGCTGAAGGTATGCCTGTTGTTGGGCATCGGCTGCTCGATGCGTGCGGGAGAGATTCTTGGCCTGCAATGGTCGCAAGTCCACATTACCGATGAAAGCATCAAGAATAACTGTTCGGTACTGGAAATCCGTCAGGAACTGAAACGCTGTGACAAAAAAGCGCTGGAGGTGCTGGAATCGCGCAAGCGGTCAACGGTTTACTTCGTTTTTCCAGAAATGAAAGATAACTGTAAGACATCTCTCGTACTGAAGTCTCCAAAGACAGAGAGCAGCGTCCGGACGGTCTATCTGCCGAATACGGTTGCATTGGAACTCCTGAAACTGAAAGAAGCCCAGCAGACGCGGAAAGAACGTCTGCATGGGCTGTATCAGGACTTCGATATGGTAATCGCACAGGATGACGGGAGACCCACGGAGGAGCGGCTGCTGGCAAAGTATTTCAAAGAACTGGTAAAGGAGACAGGGTTGCCGGAGGTGGTATTCCACTCTCTGCGGCATCTCAGCACCTCTATGAAACTCCAGCTCAGCGGGGGAGATATCAAGGCGGTGCAAGGCGATACAGGGCATGCCCAGTCGAATATGGTGACCGATGTTTATTCCCACACCTTCGACGAAAACCGACAGCGGATCGCAGGACAGATGGAAACCACGTTTTTCGATAAGCTCGGTGCGGTGGATGTCCCGGTAAGCCCTGAACAGGATCAAGTGCTTAAACTGCTGAACGCAAAACCGGAGCTGGTGACCCTGCTTTTGGCAATGGCAAAATAACTGGATCGCATTCCCAAAATAACAAAGAAAAACACTGTTTTTCCTGATAAATACCAGATATTGTGTTAGAGATTTGTTAGAGACGGACGTTGCATCAAAGAGAAAATCGGAGAAAATGTAGCAAAAAGTCCGGTTTTCGTTTGAAAACCGGACTTTTTTGGAGCTGCTGCCCGGATTCGGACCGGGGACCTCATCCTTACCAAGGATGCGCTCTACCGACTGAGCTACAGCAGCGTTGGCGACCCGGAACGGGCTCGAACCGTCGACCTCCAGCGTGACAGG
>JAEEGI010023295.1_pt1 | contig 12175 bp, 13 predicted proteins | sample 8958751 | NCBI WGS metagenome assembly JAEEGI01 (sample SAMN16246545, study PRJNA631951) | gut metagenome | biome: gut microbiome; feature: rumen; material: KS-attached | host: Bos | place: Iran: Karaj | collected 2018-10 | reverse complement strand
AGCTAACCAGTCGAGAGTAAAGAGGCAACTCTTTTCCCTATACAATGCCCTGACAGCCCCATGCCTACAAGGCTCGTGCACTGTCAGGGCATTAATAAAATATGTATATTTGCAGACGGTTCTTCGGGGGCGAACCATACGCATGCCCCATCTTTTCAAGGTGGATTTGAACGGTGATAAACTCGTCGTCATACCAGAGTGAAAATCCCACTCTGGCTGCGGTGTCTGGTTTTTCATCGGCTTGTATCTCACATTTACGTCGATGTTGTGGAGAACGAAGGTGAAAACTAAAAATTTCGCAAAAATGAAGGAATTATGGTTGTTATTCCTTTTTTTGGAGTAACTTTGCGGCCATGAAAAGACTTTTTGCAACCTTCTTGTGCATAGCAATAGGACTGTGTGCTGCCACTGCCCAGGAGGACAACGGCTCGCCAGTGCTCACACCCTCTGTGAAGGTGGGCAAGGTACTGGTGGATGGCGACTCGATTCAGTATATGGAGATGTCGAGCGTCTTTGTCTATCCAGAGCTCACCTTCAAGGACAAACGACAGCAGAAGGCTTATATGCGATTGGTGCAGAACGTGAAGAAGGTGCTGCCCATAGCCAAGGAGGCGCGGCAGATGCTGATAGAGACGGCAGAATATATAGAGACACTGCCCACTCAGAAAGAGCGCGACGAACACCTGAAACGTGTGGAGGCTGCCATCGTGAAGGAGTATAAGCCTAAGATGAAGAAGTTAACATTCGCGCAGGGCAAACTGCTCATCAAGCTCATTGACCGCGAGTGCCACAGCACTGCTTTCGAGGCTATCCAGGCGTTCATAGGACCTGTGCGCTCGGGCATGTGGCAGGCTTTTGCCTGGATGTTCGGTGCCTCGCTGAAGAAGGGCTACGAACCGGAGGGCGTTGACCGGCTGACGGAGCGTGTGGTGCTTCAGGTGGAGGCAGGACAACTGTGAGAGGTGAGAAGCAGCCTACTCACAGGCAGGGAGAGAAAAAAAGAATAGTATTAGTATAAGGGAAAAATATGGAAATTATCAGGAAACAGCACTTCGAGGGAGAACGACCACTGTTCGAATGTCACGAGGTGCGACTGGAACAAGTGACGATAGGCGATGGCGAGAGCGCCATCAAGGAGTGTTCCGACATTGAGGCTGAGAACTGCCACTTCTGGGGCAAGTACCCCTTCTGGCACGTGCATGGCTTCAAAATCAATAACTGCCAGTTCGATGCCGGAGCGCGCTCGGCCTTGTGGTATTCCGACCACATGACAATGACCAACACGCGCATTGATGCACCCAAGATGTTTCGAGAGATGCATGATTTGACGTTGGAGAACGTGGTGGTGAACGATGCCGACGAGACCTTCTGGCGTTGTCGCGACATCGAGGCCCGCAATCTGGAACTGCACGAGGGAACCTATCCCTTCATGTTCTCGGAGAACATACGCATCGACGGACTGAAGAGCGATTCGAAATATGTGTTCCAATACTGCAAGAACATTGAACTGCACCACGCTCACATCGTGACCAAGGACTCGTTCTGGGAGTGCGAGAACGTGACCATCTACGACTCCGTGCTCGACGGCGAGTACCTGGCATGGCACTCGAAGAATGTACGCCTCGTGAACTGTCACCTGGCTGGCGAACAGCTGTTGTGCTATGCCGACCAACTGGTACTTGAGAACTGTACCTTCGACCCAGCCTGCGACCGCGTGTTCGAATACTCTGACGTGGAGGCCGACATCAGGGGGCACATCGAGAACATCAAGAACCCCACGAGCGGACACATCGTAGCCGACTCTATAGGCTCTGTCACCATAGACGAGAACGTAAGGCAGCCTGCCAACTGCGTGATAGAGACAAGGGGATAGGCAATAGACATGATCATCATCCCAATAACATAAATCGAAAACAATTATGAAGAACATCTATGACTTTGACACACCTTTGGTAAGACGCGGCTCAGGCTGCGTGAAGTGGGATCAGCTGCCAACGGAGCTCGAAAGCGGCAATGCCGACGACATCCTGCCCTTCTGGGTGGCCGACATGGACTTCCGCACGGCACCAGCCATCGTAGAAGCCATACAGCGGCGCGCGGCTCACGGGGCATTCGGCTACACACACGTGACGGACAGTTACTATGATGCCGTCATCTCATGGTTCGAACGTCGTCATCAGTGGACCGTCAAGCGAGAGTGGATTCAATATACCCAGGGCGTGGTGCCGGCTCTCTCAGTAGTGGTGAAGGCTTTCACGGAGCCCGGCGATCAGGTGGTGGTGCAGACACCCGTTTACAACTGCTTCTTCTCATCGGTGCGCAACAACGGATGCGAGCTGGTGACGAGTGCACTGAAACTGACACGTGACAGCCTGCACTACGAAATGGATTTCGACGACCTGGAAGCCAAAGTGAGCAACCCACGTGCCAAACTGTTCATACTGTGCAACCCGCACAATCCGGCTTGCAGGGTGTGGACTCACGAGGAGCTCTTGCGCGTACATAATATTTGTAAGAAGCACGGCGTGGTGGTGGTAGCCGACGAGATTCACAACGAACTGACCTATCATGGAAAGCGCTACGTGCCTTACGGCGTAGTGAGCCAGATGGACAATGCTGTGGTGTGTGCCTCGCCGTCGAAATCGTTTAATACGGCAGGTCTCCAGGTGGCCAACATCTTTTGTGCCAATGCCGAGTGGCGACAGCGCATAGACAGGGCCATCAACATCAACGAGGTGTGCGACGTGAACCCCTTCGGTGTCGTGGCGGTGCAGGCTGCCTACAACGAGGGAGAGGAATGGCTCGACCAGCTGTGCGACTACATATACAAGAACTACGAGGCACTGTGCGACTACATCGCCAAGGAGATGCCACGGCTCAGGGTGACACCGCTCGAAGGCACCTACCTGGCATGGATAGACATCACGGCACTGGGCATCACGTCGGAAGAACTCACGAAGAAACTGCTCAACGAGGGTAGGGTGTGGGTGAACAGCGGCACCATGTACGGACCAGTTGACGGTGAGGGCTTCATCAGAGTGAACATGGCCTGTCCGCGCGCTCAACTCATGGAGGGACTGCGCCGCATCAAACAGGTTGTTGACAAGTGCAATTAGCAAATTTTTGCGTTGAAAATTTGGGGGTATCGAAAAAACTTCGTAATTTTGCCCCTGATAAAGGTAAAAGATTACATTGATAACAAGGATTCCGACTTAACCATGTCGGGATTCTTTGTTTTTTGCACGTCTAAGAAAACCGAAGATTTACAAACTAAAATAGAACAAGATTATGGCATATATGTCACAAGAAGGCTACGACAAACTGATAGCCGAACTAAAACGACTGGAGGGCATAGAGCGCCCAAAGGCATCGGCCGCCATCGCAGAAGCACGCGACAAGGGCGACCTGAGCGAGAACAGTGAGTACGAGGCTGCCAAGGAGGCACAGGCACACCTGGAGTCGAAAATCAATCAGCTGAAGCAGTCAATCAGCGAAGCTAAGATTGTGGACACCTCCCGACTGAGCACTGACTCAGTGCAGATACTCTCGAAGGTGGAGATGACCAATCTGGCTACTAAGGCTCGCATGACCTATACCATCGTGAGCGAGAGCGAGGCCAACCTGCGCGAGGGCAAGATATCAATCACCACACCCATCGCACAGGGACTGCTCAACCACAAGGTGGGCGACGAGGTGGAAGTGAAGATACCGCGCGGCACCATCAAACTGCGCATTGAGAAAATCACAGTAGGATAAAACCACAGAACTTATAGGCCTTTTCCAAGTTCTATAAGCTCTAAAAAATGAACATAGTTATGGATATTTTCAGTAAGATTGCTGCTGGCGAGATTCCCAGCTACAAGTGTGCAGAGGATGATGAGTTCTACGCATTCCTCGACATCAATCCTGTGGCCAAAGGTCACACACTGGTCATTCCACGTCGCGAAGTTGACTACATCTTCGATATGGACGACGATGAGATCGGACGGTATCAGCAGTTTGCAAAGCGGGTGGCAGTAGCCATCAAGAAGGCTTTCCCCTGCAAGAAGGTGGCTCAGGTGGTACTCGGACTGGAAGTGCCCCACGCTCACATCCACCTCATCCCCATGAACATTGAGGCTGACGTGGATTTCCGCAAAGAAAAGCTGCAACTCTCACAAGAAGAGATGCAGCAGATTGCCAACAAAATCTTCGCAGCATTCACGGAGCTTCGCTAAATGAAAGATGAAAAATGAAAAATGAAAGATGAAAAATGAAAGATATGATTAGACCTGCTGCTGGTTGCCACTTCAGAAACTAATCATATCTTTCATTTTTCATTTTTCATCTAAGAGAATATCAGATATACTTCTCCCCATACTTCATCCCCACCTCATTCACATACTTACGAATCAAGGCTGAGGAATCGCCTTTCGGACAGATGAGCAACACATCGTCGTGCTCAGCTACAATATAACCGTCGAGCCCGTTTATTACGCCGATATGTCCCTTCGGCAGACTGATGATGTTGTTGTGGCAGTCCTCCAGCATTACTCTCGATTCCTGCAACACCACATTTGCGTCTTCCGTCTTCTGCATACTTTCATACATGGAGTGCCACGTACCAATATCAGCCCAACCGAAGTCGCTCTTCATCACATATACATCGTCGGACAGCTCGAGTGCCGCCTTGTCTATCGACAGATTGGGATAGGCTGGGTAGTGGTCGCGCACATACTGCGCCTCTTCCTCCAACGAGTATTTGCCCACCAGATTGGCCATGCGATACGGCATGTCGGGAATGACCTTCAGGCACCACTCACGCAGATAGACCACATTCATGAGGAACATGCCCGTGTTCCACAAGAACTCGCCGCTATCCATAAACACCTTGGCAAACTCGCGCTCGGGCTTTTCCGTGAACGACTGCACTTTGTGAATGCCGGCAGCCAGCGTGGGCTCGCCAATCTGAATATAGCCATAGCCCGGCTCAGGACGACTCGGCTTGATGCCCATCGTCAGAATGATGTCGTTCTCGGCAGTAAAGTCCAGTCCGTCGAGCACATTCTGGGCAAAGGCCTGCTCGTCAAGGATCAGCTGATCGGCAGGCACCGCAATGATCCGGGCATAGTCGCTCTCACGATGAATGCGACGGCCAGCCCAGGCTATAGCAGGTGCCGTGTTGCGGCATATAGGTTCGGCCAGCACATGTTCAGCAGGAACCTCCGGCAACTGCTGGCGAACACGTCCCAAGAACTCATGCGATGTAGCCACATAAATATGGTCGGCGGGAATAATACGCGCCATACGATCATAAGTCTGTTGTAAAAGCGAGCGTCCTGTTCCGAAAAAGTCGATAAACTGTTTGGGTCTTTCCATTCTGCTCGATGGCCACAAACGACGGCCTTTACCACCAGCAAGAATCACACAATAGTTGTTTTCCGATCCCAAACGGGCAGAATTGGAACAGTTGATGTTCGATGTTTCCATAATGTCAGATCTCAAAAAAAGTTAGTTTTCAGATTTTTGGTTAAGAAAAAAGTCTTTATGGTCGCTAAGATACGTATTATCCTTGACACGACCAAGTATTTTTAATATCCTTAACTTTTTATAATCCAAACAGGTTTTTATGAACACAAACTTGTGTAATTTGCTTTTTTGTATTATATTTGCCAGTGAAATGAAACGTTTACTCATCTTACTGTGCCTGCAACTGGCGTTTTTAGCCTCCCAAGCCATGACAGACAGTCTGCTCATGGTACAAGTGGCACGTACAAGAGTCGATGAACAAGCTCCAGATGCAAAACGTAGTATTGACCAAAAGAGAGATAGACGTGGTGCGCTCCATCGCCATGGGCCTTTCCACGAAAGAGATTGCCCACCAGTTGTTTATCTCGGAGAACACAGTGGAGAGCCACCGGCAGAAAATATTCGAGAAGCTCGGTGTGCGCAATATGGCGGAGCTCATTGTGAAAGCAATCGCCGATGGTTACATCAATGTAAAAATTCCAACATAGCAATAATTATTAACCCCTTTAATACATAAAAACTATGAAAATACTTGAAAATCTAAAACAAAAAGTTCAAAGTATTCCTGAGTTCTCTGACGAGCACTATCCTATTGCCGGATATGTAGCCGCAGGATTAATCACCGTGACTGGCCTATGGCTTGTCTACGAGGTCATAGCTAACGATGCACTGTCGTTTAGTGCCGACTGGAACATGTTCGGCAATGCCTTTGGCAACCTGTGCTTCTGGATTGGCTTCATCTGCGCCATCGTGTTCTGGGGCCGCTGGGTACACTGGTCGTCAACACCTGTCATCGTCAAACGTGACCCCTACACCGGCAAAGTGCTTGATGTGAAAGAAGACTATGACATCACTGAGCAGGGATTTGCCAAGATCCTGATGCCCATCATCGGACATTTCATCGTTGAGCCCATCATCTACGGTGCACTGATTTACTATCCTGTACAGTGTGTCATTGCTCTTGTGGGCACCATCTTCCCCTACATCATGTCGCTTGTCATACTGGCCATCGTGGCTGGCTCGTGGGCATACACCCGTGTGGCTACGTTCCGCTACCACTCAGCCGTGCTGGTGGCACTGTGTGTGCTGCTCACTGTAGCCTTTGGCTACGGAGCCTACAGCATTCACGACAGTTATGCCCCTCACCCCATTGAGCTGGCTCCTGGCGACGGTTCCTCGGACATAGAGCAGGCCAACGAACAGAGTACTGTCAATGACGACGTGCAGACAGCCGGAGAGGGCGCTACAGACAATACTGAGGACATGATTGAAAATGGTGAGGATATGGGCGAAATGGGCGAAGGACTCTTCGGCTCACTGCCCGAAGGAACCAGCGTGTACACAGGTGTGATGGAAGGCTTCACAATCGAGATGACTTTCGTGAAGCAGGAGTCGAACATCAACGGCACATTCAAGGACGTAACGAACGGCTACAGCATGCACCTCGATGGCGAATCGACACCCGCCATGGGTGGCGACATTGTCTTCTATGGCAACATGGATGGAAGCAACTGGACATTCAACCTCACAGGCAACGCCAGCGAAATCACCGGACAAGCTGATAACGGGGCTACAAAGTTCAATCTTTCTCTGAACAAGAAATAAGGTGAAACAGAACCATCTTTTTTACAAATAAAACTTAAATTTAATCGACAATGAAGACAAGAAATTTTTTCCTAACTCTTACACTGATGCTGTTCACTGTGGCAGCTTTCGTGTCATGCAGTAACGACAGCACCCCATCGGGCGTTGTCAAGACCTATTTCAGTGCGCTGAAGAGCGGCGACTATGCTAAAGCCGTTAGTTGCACCAACACCCCGGAGGCCTACGCAGAAAATAAAGCTCGAAGCTATGAAAAGAGGATGAGCCATGACAATCCCAACACCGAACTAATCAAGAAAGGCAAGTTGGAAATCGTCTCAGAAGAAATTAACGACGATCGTGCATCGGTTCAGTACTCCTTTTCAATAGAAGAAATGAAGATTGGGCAGGAATTGCAACTCGACCTCATTGACGGCAAATGGAAGATTGACGATTAAGTACTAGTTGTTCTTTGCTACAGTTTCCCCATTCTGACAAGAAAATATCAGGATGGGGACTGTTGTTTTCCGACAAGTAACCAGCTTGTTTCAGACAAGCGCCCCATGTGTTTCATACAAGTGACTCGTGTTTTTCCGACCTTCAGTGCTGAAACACGCATGACAAAAGTGGTCAAATACAGATGAATACGCATATTTTTTTGGCTAATTTTTTGCAGTTTCAACTTTTCTTCTTACCTTTGCAACCGCTTTTAGGGCCCAGATGGCGGAATCGGTAGACGCGCTGGTCTCAAACACCAGTGGGGCAACCCGTCCCGGTTCGACCCCGGGTCTGGGTACAAGGCTTCTGAAAAGCAATCCCTTGCAGGCAGATGCTTGCAAGGGATTTTTTTGACCTAATAGAAAAATAAGACACGCCTCTAAGAATGACAGAAATAAGGCAATTTTGGCACTATTTCTGTCATTTTGTAATCTTGGAGATTGTTTTTTTTGCTTTTTTATGCGCAAAATGTTTTGTGTTTCGATATTTTTGCTTACTTTTGCTAACAGAAAACAATTTAAACTATTGAGCCTTCTATGGAAAAAATCGACAATCTGGACAAGAAAATCCTGAGCATCTTGTCAAAGAATGCACGCATCCCGTTTAAAGATGTCGCATCGGAATGCAACGTGTCGCGTGCTGCTATTCATCAGCGTGTGCAGCGACTCATTGACAACGACGTCATTACTGGAAGTGGATTCGATGTCAATCCCAAATCGTTAGGCTATTCCACTTGCACATACGTGGGTATCACGTTGGAACGAGGAAGCATGTATAAAGATGTAGTGAAGCGACTGGATCACATACCCGAGGTTGTGGAGTGCCATTTCACCACAGGTCCTTACACCATGCTTGTGAAACTCTATGCCCGTGACAACGAACAGCTCATGCAGCTGCTCAACGGACAGTTGCAGGAGATTCCTGGTGTAGTGGCTACCGAGACGCTGATATCGCTTGAACAGAACATCAAGCGCGAGATACCTGTTCATTTCGTAGAAACAGAAGACTAATATAGATTCTTTCCATGAACCGTTTCAACCTTGAAGCCCAAATAGACCATTTATACGCGCAGGACTTCTCTAAAGAACATCGTCCCGTCATCGGCATCACAGGTAACTATGGCGAACAGACCTGCAAATTGGGTGAGGGTTACTACAAACAAGTGGTGATGGCAGGGGGAACGCCTGTCGTTTTGCCACCTTCAAGTGATCGTGAAGCCTTGCTTTCCGCCTTGGAACGTATTGATGCATTGCTCCTGAGCGGCGGTGCCGACATCAATCCGTTGTATTGTGACGAAGAACCTTGCCCCAATCTGGGCAATATCAACCGTGAGCGCGATTTGCCAGAACTGTTGTTGGCACGGCTGGCTTTCAATCGCCAGATGCCTATCCTTGGTATTTGCCGAGGTATTCAGACAATGGCTGTTGCACTGGGCGGAAAGGTGAGCCAGCACATCAGCACTGCCATCAAGCACTCACAGGATGCTGATCGCTGCGAGCCCACCCATACAGTGGCCATAGAAAAAGATTCCACCTTATTTTATATATATAAGAACTACGGATGCACAGCTCATCAGGAGGAAACGACTCCAGAGATGATGCCTGTGAACTCGTTCCATCATCAGGCTGTTGCTGACCCCGGACCGCATTTCCGTATCGCCGCCAAAGCCAAGGATGGTGTGATTGAGGCCATTGAGAGCACGGAAATGAAACCCTTCGTGGGTGTGCAGTGGCATCCGGAATGTTTGGGGGAAGATGGGCTGCCGCTGTTCAACTGGCTGGTCAGTGAGGCCAGGAAGTATCGTGCTGCCCAGCAGTTGCACGACCGTATCCTGTCACTCGATACGCATTGCGACACACCGATGTTCTTTAACCTAAATGCACAAAGCCGCAAAGCCGAGCACTCTCCGCAAGGTGTCAACTTTGCCACACGCGACAATCGGATTCTTGTTGACCTGCCGAAGATGACTGAGGGACGGCTCGATGCCACCATTATGGTATGTTATCTGCCTCAGCCCAAAGAGGGTCAGACTTTCAGTGAGAACGTGGCAATCGACGTGGACAGTCCTAAGGCTTATACCGACTTGATTTTCAATCAGATTACTGATATTGTCAGTAACAACGCTGCTCGGCTGGCGCTTGCTCGAACTCCCGACGAGCTCTGGGTCAACAAGCTTGCTGGAAAGAAGAGTATCATGCTTGGCATTGAGAACGGATTGGCACTGGAGGGCAATGCTGCCAACGTAGCCTATTTCAAGAAGCGTGGCGTGGTCTATATCACTCTTTGTCACAATGGCGACAATGATATCTGCGACTCTGCTCGCGGTTCACAGACCCATGGAGGCGTGAGTGCTTTGGGTGAGAAAGTCATTGCCGAGATGAACAGGCTGGGAGTGATGGTCGACTTGAGTCATGGGGCTGAAAGTAGCTTCTATGATGCACTGAACATCTCGAAGACCCCCATTGTGTGCAGCCACTCGTCGGCTCGCGCCCTGTGCGACCATCCGCGTAATTTGACTGACGATCAGATGCGTGCATTGGCTCAGAAGGGTGGAGTATGTCAGATAACGCTATACAACGGATTCCTGGTGAAAGAGGGACAGGCCACAATCCTTAATGCCATGCAGCATTTGGACCATGCCATACAGGTCATGGGAATAGACCATGTGGGATTAGGCACCGACTTCGATGGAGATGGTGGCGTTCCTGGTTTGGCTGATGCTTCAGAGCTCACGCTCTTCACCCGTCAGCTGTTGGCTCGCAAGTATAGCGAGACCGATATTCAGAAAATCTGGGGTGGCAATTTCCTCCGCGTCATGCGTGAGGTTCAGGGTGCGTGTGTTTAGCGAATGTTGGTATGCATCAGTGTGATGATGCTCAGTATGGTTGCAATGGCAACCAGCACCAACATGGCTGTTGTCTGTTCATCCAAAAACATATTTTTTACCTTTCTAATACTCTATTGAAACGTCATTTCTCTTGATTGACGGTGCAAAGGTATATAGAAATGTGTACGCACACGAGCCTATCAGCGTTTTTTATGGCAAACCAGATTTTTTCTTTGACGTAGGTCAAAAAAAGAGGGTGCGTCACCCTCTTTTTAGTTCTGTGTTTGCGGAGCGGATAGAAAACGGTCGGCAAACTGCTTGTAGTTACCTTTGAAGATGTTGACATCGGTCTTGCCGCGACTGCCTTTTACGCGCAGATGGTCGGCAAACTGCCATATCAGCCAGTCGGACTGCACGGTCGTGCCCTTGTACTTTGAAATCCAGATGTCGTAGGTACTGAAACAAGAGTCTTGCATGAAGTTTTTGCGAATGCCCTCGTTTGTGTAGATGATGGGCCTGGCTCCGAACTTGCGCTCTACTGCCGTAAGCCACTTCATCGTGGAGTCGCGGAAGGCCTTGATGCCGCACTGCTTGATTTCGCCGTCACACTCGATGTCTAATGCCGGTGGCATGTCGCCCTGGCTCCACGACACTGTCTCTAAAAAGTTGCGTAGCTGGTCGTCAATGGTTGAGGTGGAGAGGTGTAACATGTGGTAGGCTCCCTTTACGATGCCGTGGCGCTCGGCCTCAATCATGCGCACACTGTAGTACTCGTCCTTGATAGTGGCTCCTTCTGTGGCTTTGATGTAGGCGAAGAGCACGGGCTGAAGCATGTCGTTGTCCTTGTGCTTGTTGTCGCGGTAGGCTTCGCCCTTGGCGTTGCAGTAGATGGCGAGTTCGCTCCAGTCAATGTCGGGCTGGAAGTGGCTCACGTCAATGCCATAGACCTGTTCGCCTACTTTGTAGTTGGCTCCCTTCACCTTCTGCAACACACCTTCGACATATTGTCCGAACTCCATACTACCGTCTTTCATCACGGAGCGTCCCTGCCCCTGCTTCACATCGTCTTGCCAGTTGCCTATGTAGCTGACGATAACTTGTGAGGGTGGTTCGCCTGCCTTGATTTTGGCCTGTACGAATGCATCGTTGTAGGTGATGATGCCGAAGCCGTGGTTCTGTAGGTCTTCGTTGAAACGGCCTGTGTAAACGGAGTTGCGTGAGGTGCGCTTGCCAAAGGAGAGCTTGTCGTTGCGCCAATCGCCCTCATAGATATTGCCTGAGAAGGTCTGAAAGCGTCCATCGCCGTGACGAATTTTAGTGCCCCGGATGATGGTGCCGTTATATACACCGTCGGGCAGCCCCATGTCGGTAGTGTCGGTCAGCTGAACAAACTGTTCCTCGAACCTTACGATGATGGAGCGTCGGTGTAGGAAGATGACTGTTGTGATGAATGAACCGAGGAAGAGTCCGACAAGCAGTGCGGCTACTGAACTTTTGATGAGGCGCGACCGCTGGCGGGTATCCGTTGTCGGTGTTTCAGGGGTGGATGGCTGCATGGAGGCTGTAGGCTCTGATTATCCCAGATACTTCATAAGCATTTTGGCATAACCGCTCTCGCGGAGCTTGGTGATGCTCTTTTCGCGTATTTGGCGAACGCGCTCACGAGTGAGGCCCATCTCGGTTCCTATCTCTTCGAGTCCTTTCTCGTGGCATCCTATGCCGAAACACTCTTTTACGATGCGCAGCTCGCGTTCCTTGAGC
>JAEEGI010023293.1_pt1 | contig 12176 bp, 8 predicted proteins | sample 8958751 | NCBI WGS metagenome assembly JAEEGI01 (sample SAMN16246545, study PRJNA631951) | gut metagenome | biome: gut microbiome; feature: rumen; material: KS-attached | host: Bos | place: Iran: Karaj | collected 2018-10 | reverse complement strand
GACTTGCATGTGTTAAGCCTGTAGCTAGCGTTCATCCTGAGCCAGGATCAAACTCTTCATTGTATAAATTGTATCTTTGTCCATAAAGGACGTTATCTGTCTCAGAACGACTATCCAATATCAAGTTTTTCGGAAAGGCTGCTTTCGCGACCTTTCATAGAATTAAACGGTTCGTTTCTTCTACCCAACATACTTACAAAAAAGTATGTCGCTTCTTGTACTACTTCTGTCTATGTAAATCTTTCAAAGAACTCTTTCTTTCTGCCTTAGCCCAGATTTTTGAGCGAAAGCGGATGCAAAGGTACGAAGAATATCAATACAAACCAAACTTTTAAGCAAAAAAATTCCCAAAAACATAAAAGTTTTCGGGAATATTGACAAATTATACCTATACCTTATATATTATATATAGGGACTATTCGAAGATTTCCTCTATTTCATTGTCATCTGACTCCAGAGCCTCGTCAACAAACGAGCAGGGATCAAAGCCGTCAGGCATGTCGAAAATGGCGTTTTCATTATACCCCAACTGCTTGTCGGCATAAACTTTCTGCATATAGAGCGCATAGACTGGCAATGCCATAGCAGCACCCTGTCCCATAACCATTGTATCAAAGTGGATATCACGGTCGTCGCCACCAACCCAACAAGCATTAACAAGCGTCGGTGTCAGCCCCATAAACCATGCGTCACTATTATTATTGGTAGTACCGGTTTTACCTGCAATCTCACCTTTCAGGCCGTACTTGCCACGCAACCTGGATGCAGTACCTCCATCCACAACGCTTTTCAGCATATAGAGCATTTTATGGGCACTCTCCTCACTGATCACCTCGTTCATTCTCGGCTGGAACTGGGCAACCACATTGCCATCGCTATCCTCAATCTTTGTCACGAACATCAAAGCGGCACGGATACCATGGTTGACAAAAGCCGTATAGGCACTTGCCATTTCTCCAACGCTGATGTCACACGGACCAAGACAAAGCGACATGGACGGATGAATCTCCGGATTACGGATACCATATTCGTATAACAGGTCAACGAAGGCCTGTGGACTGAGTCTGCTCATCAGATAGGCAGAAATCCAGTTGTTAGACTGCTGAAGTCCCCATTTGAGTGTCACCATCTCTCCATATCGTGCCTTGCTGCCGTTTCGAGGTGTCCACGGCTTACCAGCCACCATATATGTCTGCTGCACATTCGGTGCCTGATCACAGGGTGAGAATCCGTTCTCCATTGCCAAAGAATACAAATAGGGTTTGATGGTTGAACCCACCTGACGTCGGCCGTCCATCACCATGTCATAAGAGAAATGTCCATAGTCAAGTCCACCGACATAAGCCTTCACATGACCGTTCTGAGGACAAACACTGACAAAGCCCGTACGGAGGAACGACTTGTAATACCTGATAGAGTCAAGAGGAGTCATCAGGGTATCCACCTCTCCATGATAAGTAAAGACCGACATCCGTACTGGTGTCCGGAATGAACGGTGAATCTCTTCGTCAGAGGCCTTGCTCTCACGCAGGACACGATACCGCTCACTCTGTCGGATAGACCTGTTGAGGATCTGCTGCACTTGCGACGGAGTCAGGTTTGAAGAATAAGGTGCGTTGGCCTTCTTCCTGTTCTCAGCATTGAAAGCAGGCTGTAGATATTTCGCAACATGCTGGTATGCAGCTTGTTCTGCATATTGCTGCATCCGAGAGTCAATCGTCGTAAAGACCTTCAGTCCGTCCGTATAGATACTCCAATTCTCACCATTACGCTTCGTATTCTTGTTACACCACCCATAGAGAGGATCCGTCTCCCAGTTGATGGAGTCGTTATAGTATTTGATCATATTCCATGAGGGATAAAGCGCACGCTCCGGCTTCCTGGCCATCAGATACTGCCGCAGATACTCACGGAGATAGACGGCAATACCATCCTTGTGGTCAGCCACATGGAATTTCAGCTTAATAGGTTCGGCTGCATACTTCTCATACTCCGCATCCGTGATATATCCATACTTCCGCATCTGACTCAGGACCACATTACGCCTTTCCCTGCTTCGCTCAGGATTCCTCACGGGATTATAGTAGGAAGGATTCTTGCAGAGTCCGATCAGCGTAGCAGCCTCCGTAACCGTCAAGTCCTTCGGTTCCTTGCTGAAATACACGTCAGACGCTGTTTTGATACCAACGGCATTATGCAGGAAGTCAAAATAATTTAAGTACATCGTGATGATTTCGTCCTTCGTGTAATTACGTTCCAGCTTGACGGCAATCACCCACTCTATCGGTTTCTGGAACAAGCGTTCCATGGTCGTATATGCCCTTTCGGAATACAGCTGCTTTGCCAGCTGCTGCGTGATGGTGGAACCACCGCCAGCGCTCTTCTGCCCCATCAGTCCACGCTTGATGACGGCACGCCCGAGGGCATAGAAGTCAATACCCGAATGATCGTAGAAACGCACATCCTCCGTGGCCACCAACGCCTGCACCAAAGCGGGTGAGAGCTTGGAATAATCGACCAAGATACGATTCTCCTTATTATAATTCCAGGTGCCTATGATCTTACCGTCGGCAGAATAAATCTGCGTGGCATAACGGCTGATTGGATTCTGCAGGTCCTCAATCGGCGGCATGTAACCTATCCATCCCTCATTGATCGCATAAAAGGCCAGTGATACAGACAAGACCACCACGACCAACAATGTCCATAGAAAATAGATAAATAGCTTCCTCATATCTTCGATTTTCCTAATTTTTTAAGTAACTTGGTGCAAAATTACGAATTTCTTTCAAAATATAACACGGAAATCAGAAATATTGCTTAATTTTGCACAAACAAAACCAAAATGTTGAATGGAAAAGCGTAATTTTGTTACAATTGCCAATCTCACGAAGGAAAAAATCCTTTATATGATTGAGATGGCAGAAGAATTCGAGAAACATCCCAATCGAGAGATCCTGAAAGGAAAGGTGGTAGCTACCCTTTTCTTCGAGCCCTCCACCCGCACCAGGCTCAGTTTTGAGACAGCAGCCAACCGTCTGGGTGCTCGTGTCATCGGTTTTGCCGACCCTAAGATTACCAGCGGTACGAAGGGCGAAACCCTGAAAGACACTATTTTAATGGTGTCGAACTATGCCGACGTCATTGTGATGCGCCATTATATTGAAGGTGCTGCTGTGTATGCCTCTGAAGTGGCCCCCGTCCCCATCGTCAATGCTGGCGACGGTGCTCACCAACATCCCTCCCAGTGTATGCTCGACCTCTATTCCATCTACAAGACCCAAGGTACGCTCGAGAACCTGAACATCTACATGGTGGGCGACCTGAAATACGGTCGGACGGTCCACTCGCTGCTGATGGCCATGCGCCACTTCAACCCGACGTTCCACTTCGTAGCGCCGAAGGAACTGGCTATGCCGAAAGAGTACAAGCTCTACTGCGAGGAACACGGCATCAAATACCAGGAGCACACGGCTTTCAACGAGAAAGTGATTGCCGACGCCGACATCCTGTATATGACCCGCGTTCAGAAAGAGCGCTTTTCCGATCTGATGGAGTATGAGCGTGTGAAGAACGTCTATGTGCTGAACAACGACATGCTGCGTCTGGCCAAGCCGAACATGAAGATCCTCCATCCCCTGCCCCGTGTGAACGAGATTGCCTACGAGGTGGACGACAATCCCCACGCCTACTACATCCAGCAGGCTGGCAACGGACTCTTCGCCCGAGAAGCTATTTTCTGCGAAGTGCTCGGCATTACATTAGATGAAGTTAAGAACGACAAAACGATTATCCCATGAATAAGAAAGAACGTCTGGTAGCCGCCATTGAGCACGGCACCGTCATCGACCATATACCAGCAGAGAAGACCTATCAGGTGGCCAGTCTCTTAGGACTCTTCGACCTGAAGACTCCCGTCACCATCGGCTTCAACTATCCCTCCCAGAAGGTAGGCTCGAAAGGCATCATCAAAGTGAGCGATAAGTTCTTCACCGACGACGAAATCTCCCGCCTCTCGGTGGTTGCGCCGAATGTCATCCTCAGCATCATCCGCGACTACGAGGTGGTGGAAAAGAAGGCCGTGCTGACACCGGCAGAGATCAAGGGCATCGTGAAGTGCAACAACCCGAAGTGCATCACGAACAACGAGCCGATGCCGACGTACTTCCATGTGACCAACGGCATTCTTACCTGCCACTACTGCGAAAAAGAACAAGACATCAACAAAGTAGAGCTGGTTTGATTTTTTGACAACGAATTACACGAATTACACAAATGAAGCAAACTCCTGTGCTGCTGCTGACAGGCTATCTGGGCAGCGGCAAAACCACCTTATTAAATAGGATATTAAGCAACGAGCGCGGCATCAAGTTTGCCGTCATTGTCAACGATATCGGCGAGGTAAATATCGATGCGGACCTCATCCAGCAGGGTGGCATCGTCAATCAGCAGGACGACTCGCTCGTGGCCCTGCAGAACGGCTGCATCTGCTGCACGCTGAAGATGGATCTCGTCAAGCAGCTGCAGGACATCATCGCCCTTCAGCGCTTCGACTACATCGTCATCGAGGCCAGCGGCATCTGCGAGCCAGGCCCCATCGCCCAGACCATCTGCAGCATCCCCACGATGGCTCCCGAAGTGACAGAGCAAGGCTATCCCCGACTCGACTGTATCGTGACCGTCGTCGATGCTCTCCGTATGAGGGACGAGTTCGGCAGCGGACTCGACCTGACCCGTCAGAACATCGACGAGGAGGACATTGAGAACCTCGTCATCCAACAGATAGAATTCTGTAACATCGTACTGCTGAACAAGGCTGCCGAAGTGAGTCCAGAAGAGCTTGGACGCATTCGCGAGATTGTCCGTACCCTGCAGCCAAAGGCTGAAATCATAGACTGCAACTACGGCGACGTAGAGCTCGATAAGATCCTGAATACCAACATGTTCGACTTCGACGCTGTAGCGACTTCCGCCACATGGATTCAGGAGGTCGAGAAGCACCACGACGAAGATGATGATGAAGATGATGACGATGACCACGACGAGCATGAGCATCATCACCATCACGACGACCACGAACATCATCACGAGCACGATGAAGACCATCATGAGCACGAACACCATCATGGCCACGAGCACCATCACCACCACCATCACCACGATGAGGGCGAGGCTGAGGAATACGACATCGGAACCTACGTCTATTATCGCCGCCGTCCTTTCAACCTCGGACTCTTCGACGAGTTCGTGGCCCGCAAGTGGCCCAAGGGCATCATCCGCGCCAAGGGTATCTGCTACTTCCAAGACGAACGCGATGTTTGCTACGTCTTTGAGCAGGCTGGTAAACAAGTCAGCATCCGTAATGCCGGCCAATGGTACGCCACCATGCCGAAGGACGAACTCGAGCAGTTCATGGAGCAGAATCCCGGCCTCCGCCGTGACTGGGACGACCATTTCGGCGACCGCATGCAGAAGCTCGTCTTCATCGGCCAGCATCTCGACAAGCAGCTCATCGCCAGCCTCCTCGATGCCTGTCTGACAGACTGATGCCAATAACCCAAGGATGCAAAAAGCATGGCAACGGATAAGCTGAACATGAACTACGAGGTACATCCCTCGCCCCAGAAAGACGAGAAGGGCAAGTACCAGATGTATGTCCGCCCCCAAAGAGGCAGGAAACTCAGTATGAAGCAGATGGACGGATACTGCACGGAACACAGCACGCTTCTCGACGGAGAACTGACTCGCGCCTTGGAGATCTTCGCCCGGCAGGCCAGCCAGCTCCTGGCCCAGGGCTATCGCATCGAGACGCCCATCGGCAGTTTCGCGCCCAAACTCGGACTGAAACGTAAATACTACGATGCCGACGAGGTGAAAGACGAAGACGTCACGCTCACGGGCATCGACTACATCCCCGTCAAGGAGTGGGAAGACAAGATTGCAGACTGGCTCGGCGGTTTCAACCGCTTCGAGAACCCCAACGTGCAGAAGAACATGGCCGACAAAGACCAGCTGGAGCAGATCATGAGGGCATGCATAGCCGAATTCGGCGGATATACCACCGCCCGCATCTTCTCCGTCCGCGCCAGTCTCACCTATTACTCTGCCCGCCGCCAACTTGACGACTGGTGCAAGGGCGAGAATCCCAAATTGCTGAGAACCATGCGCGGACAGGAATACATCTACACGGAGATTTAGAAGCCATTCCGAGTCCAAAATGCCGATTCATTTCGGGCTAAGGCGCAAGGCATTTCGCCCTGAGGCGTAAAGCCTTTCGGGCATAGGCAAAAGGGAGTTTAAAGGCACCTTTCTCCGAGTCCCTACGGCATCTCCTTTCGATTTCAACACTTCCTACTCCCATTCAGAAGCGTCACAAAGTCCGTGACGCTTCTTTGTTCACAGTCTTTTGAGCACAGAGGTCCCCCATTTACCGGAAACAGGCTTGATTTTCGGCTGAGATGAAGAAAAATACGCGACTTTTGCAAAAAAGATAGTTCAAAATGATACAACATTCAGAAATAATTCGTACATTTGCACCGACTCGAATAGCCCGCAAGGGTGAGCGGGTCATAACTTATTGGTAAAAAGGACGTTTACGAACGTTATCTTCTGTGTGTGAATCTCGCAAATTCTAAGTACAAGAAGATACGCAACAGGGACGTCCACTTTGGGTGTATTGCATTCTGTCCATTCCATTACGGCAGTCTCAATATATCTCGGCGTGGGCTATCGAGTTGCTTATCCTTGTACAAGGCAATGCGAGAGCCCACACACGGGATAGGCAAAGTAGAGCACCCACGTCTTTTGTATATATAATCGCGAATTTTATTAACCGCTGAATCTGGGGCTATAGGCAAGATTAGATGTAATCCATCTTATTGTAGCATTGTATGGACTATACGCAAGAATTAAAACGGGATATCATTGAGTGGGATATCGTTAATTGGTGGAGGTTTATTGAGTTCATCGACCAGTCGGGTATAGGATTCGAAGGGAAGAAGATACTTGACATAGGCGGCCGGAATGGCGGACTATCACTGTATTGTGCCTTAAGGGGCGGGACAGTCATCTGTTCAGACTACAGCGGCCCAACTCCCCAGGCACTAACCCTTCACCGCAAATATCATGTTGAAAAACAGATCCAATATGAAGAGATTGATGCCACAAACATTCCAGAAAGATACAATGACTATTTTGACATTGTCATCTTCAAGTCGGTGATTGGATCTGTTGAAGCCAATAACGGCAAAGACGGTGGATCTGTTATGGCAGAGAATATCCGCAGGGTGTTGAAACCAGACGGTGTCCTCTTTTTCGCGGAAAACATGAAATCAACATGGTTTCACAGGCTGTTCCGCTTAACTAACCATTTACCGGTGTTTCACAGATGGCTTCGCAATAGTGAGAGTTTCTCATGGGTGTATCAGGATAAGCGGAGCATCGCTTCAAAGTACAAAATGATGAGGAAGGAGAAAGATAGTTATTTCGGATTCTTAGCTTGCTTTGGCATCGGAATGAAGATGAGATGCATTCTTGGAAATATAGATACTATCATAGACCGTCTGCTACCTTCTTCCTGGAAATATATTGGCGTCTTCCTCTATCGAAAGCAATAAGACATAATAGAGGGACAGTTCTTCTATGTTGCAACCCTCCAAAGTGCAAAATTACACTTTGGAAGAGGTCGCTGTACTTTGCACTGTGAAAAAGAATCTATCAGTCACTCAGAAAGAGATTGCAACAGCAATAGGAAAGTTTCCATAAAATTTGGATATATCGGAATAAGTTAGTACCTTTGCACGCAAAAATCAAACCATAAAGAGATGAACAGAGACAACACTATCTTCGAGTTGATTGAGAAAGAGCATCAGCGCCAGCTGAAAGGCATCGAGCTGATTGCCAGTGAGAATTTCGTGAGTGACCAGGTGATGGAGGCTATGGGCTCGTACCTGACCAACAAGTATGCCGAGGGCTATCCTGGCCATCGCTACTATGGCGGCTGTCAGGTGGTAGACGAGGTGGAGCAGCTGGCCATCGACCGTGTGTGCAAGCTCTTCGACGCTGAGTATGCCAACGTGCAGCCCCACTCTGGTGCTCAGGCCAACGCCGCCGTGCTGCTGGCTGTGCTGAAGCCGGGCGACACGTTCATGGGTCTGAACCTCGATCACGGTGGGCACCTTTCTCATGGCTCACATGTGAACACCTCAGGAATCATCTACAACCCCATCGGCTATAACCTGAACAAGGAGACGGGCCGTGTGGACTATGACGAGATGGAGCAGCTGGCCCTGGAGCACAAGCCGAAGCTGATCATCGGTGGTGGCTCAGCCTACAGCCGTGAGTGGGACTACAAGCGGATGCGCGAGATTGCCGACAAGGTGGGTGCCCTGCTGATGATTGATATGGCTCACCCCGCAGGTCTGATCGCAGCCGGACTGCTTGAGAACCCCGTGAAATGGGCTCACATTGTGACTTCGACCACCCACAAGACCCTTCGCGGTCCTCGTGGCGGTATCATCCTGATGGGTAAGGACTTCGACAATCCCTGGGGCTACACCACGCCGAAGGGTGTCGTGAAGAAGATGTCTACCCTGCTGAACTCCGCCGTCTTCCCTGGACAGCAGGGCGGTCCGCTGGAGCACGTGATTGCTGCTAAGGCTGTGGCCTTCGGCGAGGCTCTGCAGCCCGAATTCAAGGAGTGGGCCAAGCAGGTTCAGAAGAACGCGAAGGTGCTGGCAGAGGAACTGGTGAAGCGCGGCTTCGGCATCGTCAGCGGTGGTACAGACAACCACTCGATGCTCGTAGACCTGCGTTCGAAGTATCCAGACCTGACTGGTAAGGTGGCAGAGAACGCCCTCGTTGCAGCCGACATCACCGTGAACAAGAATATGGTGCCGTTCGACAGTCGCTCGGCCTTCCAAACCTCTGGTATCCGTCTGGGAACACCAGCCATCACCACCCGTGGTGCCAAGGAGGACCTGATGGTGCAGATTGCCGCCTGGATTGAGGAAGTGCTGAATGATCCTGAGAACGAGCAGGTGATTGCCAAGGTTCGTGGCGAGGTCAACGAAAAGATGAAGAGCTATCCCCTCTTCGCTTACTAATCACACACCATCAATACAAAATAATCCCCGCCGATTGCAATTCAATTGGCGGGGATTATTCTTTTGAGCTCTATACTCTACAGATCCGTATATTCACATCTGTATTCGAAGGGCTCACCATTGAAGGTGTAATACCATACAAGCGTAAATCCGAACTTGCTTGCCCTGCCGGCCAGATTGTCGAAATTCACTTTCTTGCTGTCTCCAGGAGCAAGCACACCTGAATTGTTCTTGTATTCCATCACACTCCAGAACTTCAGGTCGCAATAGATCTCACATTTCGTCAGCTCGATGGTGTATTTACTTCCATTGTTCAGGGTACAGCTCAACGAAGAAACCATCTTCTTGCCATTCACGACATCATAGTAAGGCTGCCATTCCACACTGAAGCTATTCCTCAGGTCCTGAGGTTTCTCCACAGTAACCTTAATGGTGTCCTTATGCTTTCCGTCGGTAGATGTGACGGTAATCGACACTTCACCAGGGGCTATACCCTTCACGTTGCCCTGAGCATCCACAGTGGCAATCTTCTCGTCGGATGATGCCCACTTGACAGATATGCCATCGGGGTTATACACCTCCAACTTCTTGGATTCCTGTTGCATCAAGCTGACTTCCGTTTCGCTGAAATAGAGATTGCGGTACTGCGTGATGGTGATAGTCTCATCCTGCCAATAGAACTGAGTCGACCTTGAGGGTGCCCTCCTAGTGAAAGGTTCAACGTAGACGACCTGCGTGACCACCGACATCTCTGTCATGAAGTTCAGTTCGCCGAGCGTAGCCCATGAATCCTCTGGCGGGAAGATATCAAACTGGGTGTAATTGGTCTGGGCATTCACATTGATAGTGCCTCCATTCTCATCGATGGAATATTCTGTCTTGGGCAGGTTGAAGATGTTCTTCTGCACATACTCCTGATCAATGCGATAGGTGATGGCATCGCCTGCGGATTCACTCTCAAGGGTGAGGAATGCTGTTCTGGCGGCGCCACTCTCGTTCTTATCGACACTGACGGAGATAATCGCACTCGACAAGCCTCTAGTACCAGACTTTATAGCACATTGAACCCAGTTCTCCTTGCAACGAACCGTACAGTCGCCCACATTGTGCTGGAATTCGATTTCGATGTATCCGCCATCAGTACCAACTTCAAAAACGGTTGACGAACTAGGCTTGATCACATCGTTCTGCTTCTGAGTCACCGTGAACGAACGCGACACCTCAGGGGCCTTGATATCCGTGATGGTGACGGTTGCCGTTCGCTCATCAGGATTTTGATTCTCATCGACCGTGACCGTCATCTGCGACTTTTCCACATCAATAGTCACATGACACCACGAGGCATCGGATTGAGCACTATAGTTGCTCAAATCCTCGTTACGGAAGGTGGTGGTATACGACAAGTCCCCCTTCATCTCGTTGGCCATAAATGTCATCTCTTTCTTGAGAATCAGTTCCCTGAGCCGACTGGAGTACTCATCGTCGCCACAAGAACTCAACCCTCCTGACACCAACAATGCCAGCAGGCATATTCCTAACCATTTGATTGTTTTCATCTTACATCTTTTACAAATCGGCTGCAAAGTTACTAACTTTTTATGGAAATCGCACGATTCAAACAAATATTTATTATTTTTTCAGAAGAAGCGCGTTATTTTAATGTAGTGTTAAAATGATTGACGGCCTGACGGAAGAGGTGATTGCGCGTATTACCACCAAAGATGCTGTGATTGCGGTTGGTATAGACCAACTGCCGGAAATCCTTATCAGCCTGGACCAACGCCTCGACATACTCGGCCGTATTGCGATAATGCACATTGTCGTCGGCCAGCCCGTGACAGAGGAGCAAAGCCCCATGCAACTGGGAGGCTCGGCTGATAGGATTCACCTCGTCGTATCCTCTTTGGTTCTCCTGAGGAGTACGCATATACCGCTCCGTGTAGATGGAGTCATAAAACCGCCAGCATGTCGGCGGGGCAATAGCGACACCAGCCCGGAAGACGGGGCGCCCTTCGGACATCGACATCAGTGTGTTCCAGCCACCATACGACCAGCCCCAAATGCCTATACGGTTCTCGTCGACATACGACTGCTGTCCCAGCCATAGCGCTGTCTCCACTTGGTCGCGGGCCTCCAACTCTCCCAGGCGGAGATAGGTGCACTTCTCAAATTCAGCCCCACGGCCACCAGTTCCACGATTGTCCACACAGACACACAGATAGCCCTGCTGAGCCAGGTACTGCTCAAGAATGGCACCGTTGCCGTTCATGCCGATACCCCACTGATTGAGTACCTGCTGATTGCCGGGACCACCATACTGATACATAATGACAGGATACTTCCTGGCAGGATCGAAGTCCTTTGGCTTCACCATCCAACCGTTCAGCTGCACACCCTCCGACGTGGTGAACGAGAAGAGTTCCTTTGTGCCAAGGTCGTAAGCCGCGAGTTTCTGCAACAGTTCCTTGTTGTCGATTAATGTCTGCAACTCTTTGCCGTTGTTCTGGCAGAGCGTGTACTGTAGAGGATGATCCAAGTCACTCCACGCATTGATGAAATACTTATAGTTGCCACAGAAGATGGCGTTGTTCACGCCAGCCTTCTTTGTCAGCACCTCGGTCTTCCCGTTAGCATGAGCTACCATCACCTGCTGGTCGGTAGGCCCGTTGGGATTGGCAGCAAAATAGGTGTCGCCCGTCAGCTCGTCATAGCCATACACCCGCTGCACCACATACTGGTCCTTCACAATCTGACGCACCAGCTGGCCGTTCAGATTATACAGGTAGAGATGGTTGTATCCATCGCGTTCGCTAGGCAGGAGGATATGGTTGTCAGTCAACTGCACTTCCTCGAACGTTTCCTCCTTGACATACTTGTCTACTTTGTCCTCAATAGCCAGCTGACAGACGGTGGAAAGCGGATTAGCCATATAGATACGGAGCATGTCCTGATGGCGGTTCAGCGTGAAGATGGCAATCTTCGTCGGGTCGCTCGTGGCCTTGATACGAGGAATATACCCGTCGGCATCCAAAGGCAGGTCGATACGGCGCGTCTGGTGCGACTTGATGTCGT
>JAEEGI010023292.1_pt1 | contig 12177 bp, 12 predicted proteins | sample 8958751 | NCBI WGS metagenome assembly JAEEGI01 (sample SAMN16246545, study PRJNA631951) | gut metagenome | biome: gut microbiome; feature: rumen; material: KS-attached | host: Bos | place: Iran: Karaj | collected 2018-10 | reverse complement strand
GGTATTGCCGAAATTCTTTCCGAAATTGGCCTCGCTTTAGCCTTCCTTCTAATCGGATTAACTTTCTGGGACCAATGGATACTTTTAACCGCATATTCTATCTTTGCTGTCCTTCTCTGTATTCTTGCTGTTTACGACGCCAAATGGGGAGAACTCCCGCTCAGCATCCTCCTCGCCTCTGTCATAATGGGTGTTGCTATTTTAATCTGCAATTATCCAATCAATTGGCTTAGCGCCATCGGTGGCATTGCTATTCTTTCCGGCACCTATTTCTTGCTCTACATTGTGTCAAACGAAAAGTGGGTTGGCGGAGGTGATTGGATTCTTGGCCTTGCTCTTTCCCTCGCTCTAAGCAACTGGTGGCTCTCACTTTGGGTCTTATTTATCGCCAATATCTCGGCCGTCCTTATTGCCATGCCAATCAGCCTCAAAAAACATCAAAATAAAATCCACTTTGGACCATTTTTAATTGTCTCCTTCATCTTAGTTCTTGCTTTTGCTAAGTTTATTAATGGCCTAATATTTATCTAGTCAACAAAAAGCACCCCTTAAGGGTGCTCTTTTTCTAAATATTATTAACTAGCGAGTAGATTGGAAGTAGTGTCGCTGCCATCATGCCGCCTACAAGCAAGGCCATCACCACCATCAAGATTGGCTCAATCATTGTAGAAATTGCAGCAATCTTTTCATCAAGTTCCTTTTCATAAGTATCTGCTACCTTGCCGAGCATATCATCAATCTTACCAGATTCCTCACCAATGGATGCCATCTGTCCAAGCAATGGCAACATATATTTGCGATCCTTCACCGATTCACTAAGTGGTTTACCCGCCTTCACCTTATCGGATACCAAAGCAAATTCCTCCTCCATAATCACATTGTTCTCTGCCTCAGCCGAAATCCTAATCGTATCAAGCATGGCCACACCAGTGCTAAGAAGCATTTGTGCAGTACGTGCAAAACGGGACATGTAAAGCCTGTGAAATAGACTCTTAAAAATTGGCACATTCAACTTAATGTTTGCCATCATGCGGATACCAGTCTTTGTCTTCAAGAACGTCACGGTTGCCCAAACCAACAGACCAATCACACCAAAGAGAATATACCATTGGTTCATCAAGAAGTTCGCTGTATTCACCATCGCTTGAGTAATACCCGGCAACTCCTCACCCATACTCTGATAAAGATCATCCACTTGCGGAATCACTACGATGAGCATGAAAACAATCACAGCAAGAATCACAACCAACACAATCAACGGATAAGTCATGGCACCTTTAATTGCCGACATCATATCCGCATCCTTCTCCTCCTGTCTAGAAAGACGCTCGAGCGAAACATCAAGGTTACCACTCATCTCACCTGCAGCAATCAAAGCTAAATAAACCTTACCAAAAACATCCGGGTGCTTGCCGAACGAATCCGCTAACGAACGACCAGCTTCCACGTCAGCCAGAACTTCCTCTACAATCTTCTTCATCGGTTTAGACTGAGTCTGCTCGGCAACAGTTCTTAAGCTATTTGAAAGTGGTAAGCCAGCGCCAATAAGAGTTGCAAACTGCCTGGTAAAAGTAATGCGATCCTTTGTAGTAACTTTATTTGCCAATTTACCAAGAACACCGCCAGCATCTTCCTCGGCAATTTTATCCGGCATATATCCTTGTTCAAGCAAAAGCCTACCAGCGGTGCGCTCATTTTCTGCCTGAATCACGCCCTTAACTGATTTTCCAGTCTTCTGGTCCTTTGCTCTATAAGTAAATCGCCTCATTTTTAGCCCCTCGCTAACCTATCAAATTCCGTTAAATCAACTGCATATTCGCGAGCATTCTCGTAAGTAATCACACCAGTTTGAATCAATTTCACTAGCGTGCGATCCATCGTCTGCATACCTTGGTCGGCACCAGTCTGAATTGCCGTATCTAGTTGGTGTGTCTTACCTTCGCGAATCATGGCGCGAATCGCTGGATTTGCAATCATAATCTCTGCTGCTACCACACGACCGCCACCAATAGCCGGCACTAAGCGCTGTGCGCAAATTGCCTGCAAGATATTAGCAAGCTGCGCTCTTACCTGTGGCTGCTGATGTGCTGGGAAAACGTCAATCATACGGTCAATCGACTGGGCAGCCGAGTTAGTGTGCAACGTAGCAAATACTAAGTGGCCGGTTTCTGCAAGCGTAATAGCTGAAGAAATCGTTTCGAGATCGCGCATCTCACCAATCAGAATCACATCTGGATCCTCACGCAAAGACGAACGTAGAGCCGCTGAGAAAGAATAAGTATCATAGTGTACTTCCCTCTGCACCACCACGGATCTCTTCGATTTATGAGTAAACTCAATTGGATCCTCAATCGTAATGATATGGACTGATTTTTCGTGATTAATCTTATCAATTAGAGCAGCTAGCGTAGTAGACTTTCCGGAACCAGTTGGGCCAGTCACCAGTACTAATCCGCGTGGAAAATCAGCAAACGTTGCTACCACATTTGGCATACCAAGTTCGCTAATACCCTTAATCTGATTTGGAATTAGACGAAAAGCTGCAGCCATATTACCGCGCTCATGGAAAGCATTCACACGGAAACGAGCAAGATCTCCAAACGCAAATGAATAATCAAATTCCTTATCCTTAAGTAAAATCTTTTGCTGTTGTTCGTCCAGAGTTGCAAATACCAAACTCTTTACCATTTGATCAGTTAGATTTGGTAAACTAGCAATTGCAATTAGCGAGCCATCGATACGGAGAATTGGTGGCAAACCAACCTGGAGATGCAAATCTGAAGCCTTACGTTTCAAACACTCTTCAAGCAAATTTTCAATGCGGAGTGCCGGAGTTTTTGGCATTGCGCTCATCACATTTTCTACTGGTTGTGTGTTTTCTTGCCCACTTTCTTCCATGATCTTATTTTACCATAATCCCTTTCATTAAGCCAAATCACTTGCTACGCGGTTCACTTCGTCCATCGTAGTAATTCCCGTTAACGCTTTTAGCATACCATCTTGGCGCATTGTCACCGTACCTTTAAGCTTTGCTACCCGCATAATGTCGCCTGCGGTTGCATGAGCCACAATCAACTTCTGAATATCATCATCTACCTTAATCGTTTCAAATAAACCAGCACGACCAGAGAAACCGCCCGGAGTATCACGATCTTCAATACCTTTTACCAAAGTATAAGAACGAGATTTCGCCACTGGCAAATTCTCATAACCAAGATCTTCGCTGACTTTCTTTACCATATCTGGAGATTGTGGCAAAATACCACCCACAATTTCTTCCAGTGCCTTAGTTTGAATATCACTAGACTGATAGCTTTCCCTTTTTTCTGATACACGACGCACAAGACGCTGGCCAATCACGGTATTAAGAGTAGATGCAATCAAGAATGGCTCAATACCCATTTCAAGTAGACGTGGTAAGATACCAGCAGCAGAGTTGGTGTGCAGGGTTGAGAATACTAAGTGACCCGTTAGGGCAGCCTGCACCGCTAGGTTTGCAGTTTCGGCATCGCGAATCTCACCTACCATTACTACGTCAGGGTCCTGACGCAAAATTGAACGAAGGCCTGATGCAAACGTTAGACATGCATCCACATTCACCTGGATTTGGTTTACACCTTCCATCTTATACTCGACTGGATCCTCAAGCGTTACAATATTAATCTTCTCACTCTTAATCTTCTTGATCAAAGCATAAAGCGTAGTAGACTTACCAGAACCAGTAGGACCAGACGTTAGAATCATGCCGTTTGGTTTACTAATACCATCTAACACGTCTCGAAGCGCACGACCGGTCATGCCCATGTCCTCAACTTCCATCGAAGAGCCAGACTTATCGAGCAAACGAATTACTACCTGCTCACCCCAAACTACTGGCGAAATTGCAATACGAAGGTCAATCTCTTTCTCTGCTGCAAGCACTGTAAACTGACCGTCCTGTGGGATACGGTGTTCATCAATCTTCAAATTGGATAAAATTTTAATACGAGAAACTAAGGCTGGCTCAATCGCTTTTGGCAGCTCCATAATCTGACGAAGTACGCCATCAATGCGGCAGCGAATAATCAATGCATTCTCGAGCGGCTCAATGTGAATATCAGACGCCTTCGACTTGGCCGCGTATTCTAGAATCGTATTAAGGGCTTTCGAGATTGGTGAGTCCTGAACAATTGTTTTAACGTCACCACTTGCTACCTTCTTAGCTAATTCATCATTTGTAGCCTTAACAGCTTTCTTAACCGACGAGAAGTCACCCTTATACTGCATTAAGACTTCGCGGATGCCATCTTCCGAAGACATCACGGCGCGAATTGGTTTCTGAGTCAAAGTCGAAAGATAATCAATCGTCTGAATATTAGCCACATCAATCATGGCCACTACTAACTGACTATTGACCTCACCTAGTGGCACCGCCACATAACGCTCAGCAACCTCTAATGGCAAGGCAACTAACGTTTCCTGATCAATCTTCACGTTATGCAAACTAACATACGGTACGCCTAAAACCACGGCTGTGGCATGCGAAACCGCTTCATTCCTGACAATCTTACGAGAAACCAAAAGCGGAAGCAAAGGTTGTTTTCCCTTTTCAGCTTCCTCACGGGTCTTATTTACCAAAGCAGCGTCAGCTAAACCTTCATCAACTAGAAGGTTTACAACTCTGTCCTGTGCATCCTTTGATAATAGTGCCACCCTTAATTAGTCTCCGTTTTATCCCCCGTTTCGTCTGTCGTTTCGGTACCAGTACCTGATTCAGTCTCTTCCGTCGTGGTTTCCCCGCCTTCCTCGGTATCTTCTTCCTCGGTATCTTCTTCCTCGGTGTCTTCTTCCTCTTCCTCGTCATCATCTAACTCAATTGGAGTACCACCAGAAACGCTCTGGCCGCAAGCTGATAATTCTGCTGCATCAAGGACGCCATTTTGATCAGCATCAACACAGTTGCCAACGAAAACTTCAATCGTCGGGTTAATAGCATCGGAGTTAAAAATTTCTGAATCCGGAATCGCCAAATTCGCCTTTACCACATCAATATCTCGATAAGTAACAGACTGATTATTTGGATCGCCACCAAGCAAAGAATCCACTGCAATATAAGAAACAATTATACCAATAATTGCTATTACTACCACTGTTGCAATATTAGATGCTTTCATATTACTTTCCTGATGCCTTTATCGTCTTAGTTTTCTCATTAACCGTGATTGTGTCAATGTAATAAGCATTCGCCTGCGCACGAAGATCAAGTTGATCATCTGCACTCCATTCAATCTTTGCCGAAGTGAAATTAAACTCGCGGATCGAACGTTCAATATTAGCAAGCACGCGCCTAGTAGTTTGGCTAGAGGCTTCTACAGAAACTGCTAGAGGAATCGTACCAAGACCAGCTATTGGGCTCTCATTAGAAGTACCACTTGGAGAAAGTGCTTCTGGTTCCCAATCGGAAAGAATGAAAATTTGGTTTAAGCTAGACATTAAAGCTTCCTCGTTCTTCTGAGCTGGAAGCGCATCCGGAATCACGCGTAAAGCCGAACAAATCTTAATAATACCAAGAGCTAGACTACGAGCCTCATCGGTTTCCGCATTTTCATAACGCTGGTTTAATTGATCGTAAGTATACTTATTGCCTTCTGCATCAAAACAGTCTGAAGATTGATATTCCCTACCGACCGATTCTAGATTAGCATTGGCCGCCATCAGAAGTACGTTCGAACGCAAAGTGCCAGGAATGCTTTCAGCCATAATAGAGGATGGGTCACATTTTTCAAGCTCTGCCTCAGTATAAGTCGAACCACTTGGTGAACGACAGACACCGGCAAATTTTATCGTATCGCTATAGTGACTAATTGCTTCGTCCTTTGCTGCAATCACTTTATTATTAAAGCTGATAATCTTAAAGAAATGCAGTGATAAAACTATCGCCACACCCACGATCAAAGACGCACCAAGCACCTCAATCATCATCCATTGCTGCGCTTTATCAATTTTTAGACGTTTGGTAATTGCTACTTCTTGCGCCATCTTAAAAATCCTCCGTCGTTGTATTTGTATCGTAAGTCACGCTAGTACACAAATCATCGCCATCTAGACAGTCACTTGCTCGCTCTTCAAACATATTCTTAATCTGGATGTAAGAGTCCGTCATGTTGATATGTCCAGTTGGAGCAATTGCCATCATATGCTTATTTGCGAAGGCAAACGCTTCTGGCTCAATCTTAATGATTGTCGAGAATCTTAACACTAGGTTTCCGCCAGACTCACGACCGTTTGATGAATCAGTAATTGCAATTTCTTCTGGTACTAATTTACAACTATTAACTGAAGTCCATTTTACAGAACCATCATATTCGGTACCAGTGTATTTAATACAACTGCTCACGAAGTGTGGTACGCCAGTGATTTGTCCATCAAGTGTTATTTTTCTATCGCTACCCTCATACCAGTTTTGGAAATCAGGTGTGCGCCAAATCATTACTTCATCGGTCGTAGAGCTATTTGATCTCTTTTCCGATTCTCCTTCTTCGTTCTCTTCGTCTTCATCAAGATCAATATAGATGTCCCCTTCTTCAGATGGGTTACAACCGGCAACACCACGCGTCCAAATCGCATAGTACTTTTTATCCTTCATTAAAATATTGCCTTTAGCGTCAGTCTCTCTAATACAAGCCGTAGGAATTTCCGATCCGTACTCGTCGACGTAGCGACCGTAATCATAACGCATGAGACTCATACTCTTTTTGAAGGTTTCCAGCACACGATAGTCAATGTAAGGTGAAGTACCAGCATCAGCCTGACCATCAAAGCTTAATGTGCTGTTTTCTAGGTTAACGTTTAATTCAGAAATCGTAATGGTATCTAGACCAGTTGGGAGCAACACATCAAGGAAGTTAAAGACACGAGAAAGTACGGTCTTGTTATTTGAAATCTCAGATAATTTACTGAGCTGTCCTTGAATCGTCAAAAATTCGGATAATTCTTCATAGCTATTAATCTTCGCTGACATTGCGTCAAGACGTGAATCCTGACCGCCCAACCTAATGTTTTGGCCACCAACGATACCAGCTAAGATTACGACAATACCAATCGCCGCTGCAGAAACGATAATACAAACAAACAAGATGAAGTTGCGCATTTTTTGCGCTTTAATCATCTCTTGCTTAACGTCAGGAACCAGGTTAATTTCGTGAGCCATTAGTCATTACTCCTTTCTGCTAAGCCAATCGCCACCGAAAATTCGCTAGCGACATTTTGCAAAGCTTTCTGTTGCTCCGGAGTGACACGTACCAATTGCCATGGATTACCCTGGATAGTTGAAACGCCAGTCTTCGCCTCGATGTATTCAGCAATAAATGGAATCATGCCTGCAAAACCAGACAAAACAATCCCACCAACCTTAATGTTCAGATATTTAGTCTGGAAGAAACGCACGGATTTGGTTAACTCAGACGCAAAATTCTCGAGAGTCGAATCAAGTGCCTTGAATACCTGACCATCAAGCTTATCCTGCGCTAAGCCGAACTTGAGAATAAACTGACGAGCCTGATCTTCACGCACGGAAAGTGAAGTCGAAACTGTCTTGACTAAAATCTCTAGGCCGCCTGGAATCGAACGCACTAAGCGTGGATATCCATTGAACATTACCACAAGATCGGTTGATCTTTCACCTAAGTCAATGATCATACGTGCATCGGTTGCGCCCACGGGGTTCAAAGCGCGTGCCATTGCAATCTGTTCAGGCTCTTGAGCGATTACATTAAGCCCTAAAGATTCGACCATTTCCATTAGTTGTTCAGCATAGGTAATAGCAGTAGACGAAATCAATACTTCCGCTTTTTGTGGGTCATTTGGACTGGCCCCTAATAACACATAATCTGCCTTGGCTTCATCCATAGGCATTGGAATATACTGATCAAGCTCATATTTAACTGTCTTGTGCAGTTCCTTCTCTGGACGATTTGGTACCTCAATAATAGCGGTATATGTTTTCTTTGGTGCCATACCAATAGCAATATTACGGGTACGAATACCCGCCTGCTCCATTGCACCAAGAATTGTTTCGCCCATCTTACGACGACCAATTTCATTGGAGTCATTTACTACTTTTGAATCAATAGGCACATATGCATAGCGCTCAAGCGACCACCCTCTACGGGAGTCGCCGGACAGTTGCACCAATCTAATCGAGTTGGTACCGATGTCCAACGCGAAGAAATCGCCCACTCCGTGTAATAAGTTCATACCTTATATTATAAACATAAGCAAAACAAAAATCAACAATTTTTTAGCAGGTAAAAACGCTCTTGATTTCCGTTCTTCCCTATTACGTCATTATCCCGTTTATTAAGAATCACAAAATGATGATTTCTAAGCCAAATTTCAAACTCTTTTATGATTTCGCGACGCATTTTTTCGTTCTTTAAAACACCCTTGTTTAGCTGTTCCGGCCTAGCCTCAAACTGTGGTTTTAACATCACTAGATATTCGGTATGCTTCCCAGCAATCCTTTTTTGCACGTGCGTTAGAACCTTCTTCAGACTAATAAAAGATACGTCCGCCAGCACTACGTCCGGCTTTTCGATCATTAATCCTTCACCTCTAGTAGCAACCTCAAAAATATCTGTCTTCTCATGAAGCTCAATCTTAGGATTAAATCTTAGCGGTACTTTCATTTGGTTCGTTCCCTTCTCTATGGCAATCACCTTCTTCGCACCAAGATTAAGAGCTAGTTCAGTAAAGCCACCCGTAGAAGAACCAATATCAAGTACAGTCTTTTCACGAAAGTCAAAAGAAAAAGCCCGCACCGCCCCCGCGAGCTTCCCTTCTGCCCGAGATACGTACCCGGTATTATTATTTACGGCGTTCCCTGTAGGCATAAGTCTCAGTATCCACTGACACCACATCACCAACTTTAACAAAAGCTGGGACCTTAATTACGACACCAGTCTCAAGTGTAGCGTCCTTCATCACAGAAGTAGAAGTATCACCTTTTACAGCATTCTCTGTATAGGTGACTTCTAGCCACAAATTCTTCGGTAAGGATAGATTAATTGGCGTGCCATTATAAAATTGAATATCCATTTCATCGCCATCACGCATGAAATCCTTAGCGTCTCCTACCATGTCAGCAGAGAGCTCATACTGATCAAATGTTTCTGGATCCATGAAATAGAATTTATCAGCATCATTATAAGAATATTGCACCTTACGGGTTGTTACTTCTGCTGGTTCAATCTTCTCTTGACCTTTAAAAGTCTTTGGCAAAAGTGCACCGGTAATCAAGTTCTTAATTTTGACGTTGACAATGGAACCACCACGTCCCATCACCTTTTGCGAATACTCAACCACCTTGTATGGTTGACCATCTAGAGTAATCAAGACATTTTTCTTTAAATCTGTTGGACCGTACATTTTACCCCCTATTAATTAGCTGATACAAATGGTAACAAAGCTAGATGGCGAGCACGCTTCACCGCTACAGCCAATTGGCGTTGTTGTTTGGCAGAAAGACCAGTCTTAGAAATTGGTTCAATACGGCCATAAGGGTCAAGATAACGTTGCAAAGTTTTGACATCATGATAGTCAAAATACAAATTTGGATCGTTTTTAATTCTCCTCATTCAAATCTCCTTTATATAAATTAAAATGGGATCTCCGAGAGATCAACTTCGTCTGGTACATCATCTGGAACTACCTCTGGTTCCTCCTCGACGGCTGCACTAGGCGTATTATTTGCGCGACCACCACCATCGCGGTCATTACCACCAATAAAATTGAAATCTTCAACTACAACCTCAACGCGTGAGCGCTTTTGGCCACTGGTTTTATCTTCCCAACTGCGTTGATCAAGACGGCCAGAAACTAAAACACCAGAACCCTTTTTTGCATATTGGCTAATCATATTTGAGAGAGCGCCCCAGGCGGTACAATCAATGAAAGAGACATCTTCCTTTTGTTCGCCATTAGCATCCTTGTAAACACGATTGACTGCCACTGTGAAGCTACAAACGTTTGCACCACTTGGTGTTGTACGTGATTCAGGATCACGAGTTAAGTTGCCTGTGATAATTGCTTTACTAAAACCGCGCATAAATAATCTTACTCCTCTTCGTTAGGTTCTTCTGTAGCTTCTTTGCCTTCACGTTCAGCACGTTTAGCGGCAAGTTTGATTTTACGTTCATCGACAGTTACCAATAAATAGCGAAGCACTTCGTCGGTAATGTTTAGAGCGCTTGAAATCTTAGCTGGAGCTGCTGCAGGAAGCTCTAACTCGTAGTAGTAGTAAACCGCAAAATCTTGACCAGCGATTGAATATGCAAGACGCTTCTTCCCTTCGTTGGATTCTTTTGTGATTTTACCTTTGTTGGACTCGATGAGTTTTTTAATCTTATCGAGTGCAGGTTCTAGATTCATCTCAAGATCTGGATGAATTAGAACAGTGAGTTCGTAATTTTTCATTAGACTCCTTTGGATTAAAGCAAACGCGGCTTAAACACATCCCGTTTGCTGAGCTGATATTACGCGCATTATAGCACACTCTAACAGATTATGCAACCACAAGTGCTAAAGTGAACTGGTAATCTCGTCAAACTCTTCCATCGACGAAATTAAAACATCACGTGGTTTATTGCCATTGGCTTCACCAATTACACCAATTTCTTCAAACCAAATTGCCAGACCAGAGACAAACCCATGACCCTTGCCTAAATATGTCTGCAACATTGCAGTTGAAAATTTACCCTTCGCAAGTGATATTTCTACGGCTTTACGGACGATCGGATCGTTTGGATCATAAGTGCGCCCAAGATCGCCAATTGAACCACCCATCGATGGGCCATATCCCTTAATTTGCACTTGCTGCGCCACTACATCGGCATTATATTCTGGTGGCCTTTGCTCGCGTAAGAAATTAGTTACATTATTAACGTCCTGATCACTTGAGAACGCACCCTGAATACGGCGCGGCTTACCCATCATCTCAGTAGTAAGCAATAACATATCACCTTTACCAAGCAATTTTTCGGCTCCACCCTGGTCTAGCATAATACGCGAATCAATCTGCGAACCTACTGCAAACGCAATACGACCAGGAATATTAGCTTTAATTAGACCAGTGATTACCTTTACTTCTGGACGCTGCGTAGCAAGAACCAGATGAATACCAGCGGCACGACCTTTTTGTGCAATACGCACAATTAGCATTTCTAGGTCTTTTCCCGCCATCATCATTAAGTCGGCCATCTCATCCACGACCACCACCACATATGGCATCTTTCCGCCATCATGTTTCTGCTCATTATCATCTTCGTCCTTGACTTCCGTCGCCTTCGTGGCCATCTTGGCGTTATAATCGGCAATATTTTTGACTCTTTCCTCCGCCATCAAAGAATAACGACGCTCCATTTCATTAACCGCCCACTTCATCGCTGAGAGTGTCTTTTCGGCAGATGTAATAATCGGGGTTAGAAGGTGAGGAATATCCTCATATTGCGCCATCTCTACTTGTTTTGGATCAACAATTATTAGCTTCAAATCACTTGGCGAATTACGATAAAGCAGTGACGTAATTAAAGTATTTGTCATCACTGACTTACCAGAACCAGTAGTACCAGCAATCAAAAGGTGCGGCATCTTAGCAAGATTTGCCACTACTGCGTGACCAGAAATGTCTTTACCCACAGCAAAGGTTAATGGATCCGTAGAATTCTTCCATTCTGGGCTTTCAAGCACGCTCCTTAAGCGCACATCTGCTGAACGAGCATTCGGAATTTCTACGCCCACTGAACGAGTACCCGGAATCGGCGCTTCAATACGAATCTTATCCACGGCCAGATTTAAGGCCAACTCGCGATCGCGCGAAACAATTTTTGAAAGGTTTACGCCAGCTGGTGGACGCATCGTATACTGCGTCACACGCGGGCCGATGTTTGCGCCCTCCATCTCGACGTCAATGCCGAATTCCGACAGCGTCGATTTAATCACCATCGCGTTCTGCTGAATATTACCAGCATCAGCCGGAGATTGTTTTTTCTCAAGAAGATCAATTGATGGTACTTTCCAATCTGGATCACTCACCGAAACCAAAGCCTTCTCTACCGGCGCCGGTGTTGCTGCAGGCTTTGCTGGCGCAGCCTTACCTTTCTTGGCTGCCGGATCAGATACCGCCACCCCTGAATTTACTCT
>JAEEGI010023290.1_pt1 | contig 12178 bp, 10 predicted proteins | sample 8958751 | NCBI WGS metagenome assembly JAEEGI01 (sample SAMN16246545, study PRJNA631951) | gut metagenome | biome: gut microbiome; feature: rumen; material: KS-attached | host: Bos | place: Iran: Karaj | collected 2018-10 | reverse complement strand
CACCCTGTCCTTAGCATGATGTTGTTGAATTCATCTCGTGAGAGGCCACATTCATAACATGCCAAGCCAGGTGTATACACTTTTACGACTCCTGTCATGTTCTCGATACTGCCGTCAACCCAAGTTTTTCCAGCCCTCATGCACAAACGGTTGAGTTGATAGCGCGCAATGCGGCTGTCGAGGCAGCCAATGACTACATCCACCATGTGATAGATGCCAAAACCGACATCTGAAAACAGATTGCCCACAATTGGAATAACGTTGATTTGTGGATTGATTTCCATCGCACGTTTGGCTACAATCTCAGCTTTATAGGAATGATTGTATGCGTCTTCCTCCCTGAAAAGGACTGAACGGGTGAGATTTGACAATTCTATTTGATCAAAATCGACCACATAAATGTGACCGACGCCGAAGAGGGCCAAATCTTTTACGACCTCATTGCCTAAGGCTCCAGCACCTGCAACCAGCACCCGAGCATTTTTGACTTTTTCTTTCTTGAACCAGGAAAGCAGGGTAAAAACGCCCTCGCCCCATTCATATTTGTTATTGTTTTCCATGATGATTGTTAGTTTTCAACATATTGGAAAGTAGTATCTCCAATTTTAAAGATGTCATTATTATAAAGTGGCACAGGCTTGTTGTCGGAATTAAGCTCTGTTCTCGTATTGAAAATAATGAACGCTAATGGTTTCATCATAGCCTGAGAACGAGCATGGTCAATGTAAAGTTGCACATGCTCCTTTGCCACTTTATTGCTCTTTTCCCAATTCATCATAATTTCACATTGTTGAGTCATGCCAATCGTTACCTTATGGCCTCCTCCATTGGCGTTCATCCATTTATGGATTGGTATTTTTGTCCCAGCTTTGATTCCATCCTTAATGACAAGGAAGTATTTCTCCGCCAACATTCTAACTGTAACAAGCGAGGCACCCAGTCCGCCGCCATAAATGACGAAATCAAGTAATAAATTCTTCCAACTTCCACGCATGTTGGTAATACTAGAGAAATATAGCACCATAAAACCAATGATAGCCGATGCCAAACCTCCTAAAAGGGCACTTTTGATTGGAATGGTGGATTTGATGGTAAGGCTTAGCGAAGTGCATATTGAGAATAGCAAGTAAGCGGGGAATGAATAATACCATCGGATGTAAGTGCTGTCAGGAGAAAGGCATAAGCATAGGATAATAGATCCCAAGGCAAATGCAGCCATGCCGATAACACTTGACAACAAGGATAACCCCATGATTTTCAGCAAAGACTTCCAGTCTTTTCTCTTGATGCCGTCATTATATCTGAAAATGAGCGAGAGGAAAAAGGCTAAGAGTAGTCCTATGGTGAGGAAAGAAGAAATTTCTGTTGTACACAAATCTGTGATGTTCAAACTTTGTGCTTTCTCGCCGAAGAAGATCTTGACAATACCTTTTGCCAAACCTTTGAAAAGTCCTCTTCCAGTGAGGTCATAGATAATCCAACTGACCAAACCAGCAATAACACCCATAATTGTCAAAGAACAGTCGCGCAATGTTTTCATGCTGAAAAGTTCTTTCCAATGAACATGATCTTGTATGCCTTCCTTACAGTTTTGCCCATATTCGACGCACTTGAAATCATTGGCTTTCCAACAATGCACATGCATAATATGTTTGCATTTGGTCACAACCTTTTCGTCTGGCATGATTTCCATTCTACATAATGGACATCTTAGTTTGATATTCTTGACATTCTCTGTTAATACTATTGGTCTGTATCGTTTGTAGTATTTTGCAGCAAAGGCCTTCGACTTCACTCCAGGGATGAGTATTTTCATGATAATGATAAATAACACAATAGTAGCGAGTGCTACAATCAATGATATCAAGTACTTTTTTAATGATTCGCTTGTGTTTTCAGCTCGATTGGGCCATGGATTTAACGAGGTACCAATAGAAAATGATGCAATACCTATTCTTTGGTCATCCCACAGAGCTTCATAATTCACCATTTCTCCTGTATAAGTGTTCTTCTCGGGAACTTGATAAGTGAGGGCAAAGTCGTACATTTCATTTCTGACGGCTTGCATAAAGCTTACCAACAAACTGTCGATATTATTGGAGGGCATATAGTCACCTAGGCGGCTACTGATGATGTTGCCGTTGGTGTCTCGTGGTTTAGTGACACTTTTCAGATGCCTTTCCAAACTTTCGTTGATACCTTCTTCTGTCTTATAATAGAAGGCATATACTTTGGGTACATACTGAGCTGTTTTAAGATATTCATTGATTTCAAGAATTGTAAGATATTCTATACTAGGTATTTTACTGCTTTCAGTGAAAATAAATAATAAATTCTTTCCATCATTATTTTGAGCCCTTAGTGAGATGGTATCATTTATCTGATGACCAGCTTCCCATTTGACGGAATCAATGAGGGTTCCATATCCCCACTCGAACTCTGAAAGCTTGCTATATAAAGCACTGTAAAAACATTTCTCATTGGCTCCCTTCTTAAATTGTTCTTTGAAATTTTTGTAGTTTTGTTTTGTAACCAATTTGCTTTGTGTGACGCTATCGCCGAAAAATGAAATGTACACACTACTATCATGAGCACTTTCAACCAGTGATTTGAGAGCTTCAAAGATTTGGCCTTTGCCCTCTATTGGTATATTCCTATCAATTAAGACGGAGAAAGTATAGCCGGCGGGTATACGTTGTCCTTCTGTTAAGGTCTTCACTTTCCAACGACTTCTTGGAACGGTGTCACCGTCCTCAATCAGGACGAAATGCGTTTCAAGATCAGGAGCATCTACCTCGGTCATACGTTTTCCGTTCTCATCGAGAGCTTTTAGAAAAAACGTAATGCTATCATTTCCAACATCATATACGTGATTTTCATTGCCAAACTGGATTTCATTCGGTTTTTGGGCATTGGCAGGAGATACCCAAATAAAAAACATACTGATAAGTAATCCGATGATTATCTTTTTCTTCTTGTCCATATTTTTAATTCTTCTAATAATTGTTCTCCATAATAAGTTTCGTCGGTACACAGGTCATTAGAAATAATGGGTATGGTTGTAACCAGACCGTCAGTTTTCGAATAGACCAGTACGAATTTGATTTTATCAAGATAGTTGGCGATAGCTTTCTTGATAGATGGGATGCTGCAATGGTTGGCCAAAACAAAACACCCAATGAGTTCGTTGTCAGATATTGATTCGGTATCCTCAACTTTGGCAGCTATATAATAGGTGGTTTGTTTCGGTTGCTGCTGGGTGAAACCGTGTACATAATAAACAGGATTGTGTTCTTGTTTGACTGTAAGCTTGTCTATGTCGATGATGACACTATTGGTGAGTCCGACAGAATAACATTGACTGATGCGTGATTTGGCAGTGGCCAGAGTATTAAATAGGTCTTCAGGTTTAATAGAGGTACGGCTGCTTTCCACCGCCCACTTGTACCACTCTTCTAATGAATAGAGTTTTGTCAGGTCCGCTTTCGAGTTGATATTTAGGTCGTGTTTAAAAGTAAAGATTCCCAGCTCTTGCGTGGGTGTAAGGATGTCGATAACAATAGCGGTCAGGAATTTTGGGTATGTGGGATGTTTGTGGAGGAGGTGCAAACTGCAATCGGTATTGCTGAAAAACACGCCTAAGCCTGGGTGAGAGTGTACCCAGCAGGTCAAGTCATATTGCAAGTCGGTTTCACGCCTCAATTTTCTAAGTTTTTCGCTGACCTTTAGCTTGATTTTAGCCCCAAAATTCAGTTCGTATTCAGCAAAAATGGCATCATCGCCTGGTTTGACAATTTCTTCTAAGGAAACACAATACTCGTCTTTTTCTGCATCGCGTATCCACCGTCCTAACACCATGCAGCCGTCTTCCTTGGGATTGTTGGGATTCCTAAGGTCTTCAGCATACATGTTGTAAATGTCTATGATGCAAGTGTTTTTGATGTACATGGTCTTGACTGCGGAATCGTTGCAGAAATCGGAACAGTTGACAGCAAGATAGTTGCTGTCTTTAAATACATCGTCAAGACTTTGTTTGTGAAGAATAGAGGTAGTCTTACGCCTTACGACAATATCGGTATTTCCTTCGCTACTGGATGTGGTTGCCATTAGGATGTTCTTTCTGGCTTTCTCGTTCCTTCGTCTGGCTTTGATTACAAAAACGACAACGACAGTTAGGATGAGCAAAAGGATTAAAGTCAGCACTATCCATTCCCATTGATGATTATCAGATTCATCGCTTTGAGGTTTGTTTTCCGACTCTTGGTTTTCAATCTCTTGACGTTTCTTTTTCAGGATGCTGAGCATATCCTTTTCTATGCATTGCTTGCTGATTTCCATTGGAGTCATGTCGGCAGTTTCAGGACTATTGTCTTTTATTCTGTATGTGCCGTAGTTGTCATCATAAAAATCCAACTCTTCAAGGAAATTTCTGCTGAATCGGATTCCTTCTTCATCCGTTAAGGGAAGTTGTGATTGTGAGTTGACATGGGACTCAAATGTCTTCAGGATGACTTCCTTGTCAATTGATCCGTCAGCGTTTCGTCGTACGTCGTTGGTTTGCGCCTGTGTCATTGTCTCTATGGATAGTAATAGGGACAGGATAATTAAAGAAATGATACGGTAAATGTATTTCATAATCAATGAATTCAGATGGATATTCGTTTATTGTTTCCTGTTTTGTTTTTGCCTTTGTCAATAGCATTGTGTACTGCGGTTTTGCTTTTTTGTCGTGCTTGGTTCATAGCCTTCCCTGTTTGTCTACGGATAGCACCTTGAGCTTTGCTTCTCGCCATGTTTTTGGCTCTGTTTTCCGCATCTTTCTGCATCTGCATCATGCTGCGTTGTGTCCTAATGTTGCGGAAGCTTTGCAACACTTGATTGCCCACAAAAAGCAAAATGGCCAATAACACGCCGCCAATAATTTTCCAAATATTGCGATTCTTTAGTTCTTTTATTTTCTCTGTAGCTTCTTTCTTATACTGACCGTTGGGATGAGTCTTTAGATAGATTTCATAATCGTCTTTTTTAAGACAATGTGCATAATCATCGTAGTCAGCCTTCCTTTCTGCCTCTTCTTGTGCGGCAAGGGCTTGAGCCTGGGCTTGTTCTTGTGCGGCAAGTTCTTGTTCTTTGGCTTGTTTCTCTAAATCCTTTTTTTTTGTATCATATTGTTCTATGAATCGTTCAATCTCTTGGGTAATTTTTGTTTTGTCAACATTATATTTTTGCTTTTGGAGATTATTGTATACATCAACCAAGATGTCTTCAAAAGGAACTGACTCTTGTTTGGCAAGGAGCTCTTTGGCCAATTTGAGATTGTTCAGAGCGTTGGTTTCTTCTTCCGATACGGTCTCTTCTATTTCCTCTACTTGGTATTGTGGATCGGATTTAATTCTATTGTATTGGGAAGGCTTGGAATTGCTTCCCATCTTGACATTGAGATAGCCACACAAATATAAAATCTTGTATTCTCTTTTTCCTTCATAATGTGCTAGGTAGATAGGAATGGATACGACTTTTTCACCTGGTGATTTTATCTCAAAGGATAGCGAAGGATAGGGTTGGTTGTCAAGGAAAAAATAGCTGTCTAAAGATTTGGAATAACCTATGTCCGATGGGATGGAGAAAGCCCGAGGGGTGATAATGCTGGTGAATTTTATGTCTTCTATCACTTCAATCCTATCGAAAAAAAGCAATTTGATTTCGCTACTCTTGCCATATCTTCCACGAAGGGCATCTCCAAGGTTTTTTCTTACGCTTTTGAACTTCAATTCAACCTTGTTGTCTCGTTGTGTCGTTTCATAAGTGACGATAATCCTATCACCCTGGTCAGAGCACAAAGTGTCTGTGATGATCCGTGCCGGGGAGAAAAGGCTTGCAGAGAGTGCGAGAATTAAAAGAAAAGTTCTGATACACTTCATTGTTTGTAGTCCTTGATGGCTTTGTAAACCTTTTTGATGTTCATTACAGTAATTCCTCCTTTCTTCCAATTAGAAGCATGTTTTGCACATGTCGGATCGGAGCAGCATTTATAGAGCGTTTCCACTTCTTGCATCATTTCCTTCGATTTTTCTTTGTCTTTGTTGAGCAAATCCATGTAATGGTTGTTCAATAAATTGTAAATTTCTTCAAGTGAAAGCGACTGTTTGCAGAATTTGCAATAGTGAACGGTTTTATGCTTTGTCTTGTCGCAGCAATCGTATTTTGATTCTATATAGTCTTTTATGGCAATATCCATAGTGTCTAATTTTGATTTTAAATCCTCATACATTTTGTATTTGCTGCTTCCTGGTTCCCATTTGGTTTTGGCTTCATTGATTTTTGTTTTTAAGTAATCTTTTTTATCTGTGTATACAAAGATTTGGTCTTCAAATTTAGGCTTGTGCAGTTTGTTGGTACAAAATGCGTGAGCCTTTATGGAATCGTTGAAAACCGTAACCAATGAGTCGCACTGTTGTTCGAGTAGGAAATAGGTGGAATCCGTATTTTCAACAGAGATTTCGATGGAAATCTCTTGAATGCTTTCTATGGTTCTCTTTTTTTTACCGCACAAGAACATCTCCTTCTCTTTGGCTACATGGATGGGCACTACACACTTATAAATCTCCCCTTCTTTGACGGTGATTTTGGGAAACTGATATTCGTGTGTTCCGTATTCAGATGGAATACAAACAAAATCTTCTACATTTATAGTTTCAACTTTTTGGACGAATTCGCCACCAGGTAAGTTTTCCGCAAAATAAACACCGATTTCACGAAGTGCTTTTTTGTCCAATGCCCGGTTAAACAATAAGAGCTGGTAATCATCGTCAGCTTTTTCCAATTTGATGAACACAGAAGTATTTCCTATAGCATCCGTCTCTCCTTTTTCTAAGATAAAGCGACACAACTCTGAAAAATTATATATTATTAGTTGTTCGTGGGATGGATGGTCATCGCTCAGTTGGACATCAATTCGTTGCTGTCCAAACGCCATTGTAATGGCAAAGCAAAGTACCGTTAGCGTTAGGAAGGTTTTTCTCATATCATACGGGGTTTTTTGATAAGTGGTTTAATTGGAGTCTGAGTGTCAGAGGCAGGTGTGGATGAAGGCTCAGGTTTTTTTATAGGCTCGGGAGTGGTTTGTGCAAACCTTGTCCAGCCATTAGGTTCGGCTTCCTCGCGCACCCATTCGGCCACATTCTGGTCTTCAGGGTAAGGATAGGTGTTTTGTGCGTGATAGAGTTGGTATTTCAGGTAGCGTTCCACGCGGAGCACTAAGGTCTTGAGCGAGGCCATCACCCCCATGTCTTTAATGGTGAGGCACACATGCCCTTTGAAACTTCCCGAGTAGCGGATGTTGGGATGCCATACATCGGTGCGGAAGGTGAAGATAGGATTGCCATCGGCAGCAGGATAGTTGTTGGGCAATATGATACTCATCTTGTGAAGGTTGCCGAAGATGGGTTCGCGGGGAATAGGAGAGTCTTTTACGCCCACAATGGATCTGACGCGATACCAAATCTCATATTCGACGGGGAGACCCATAGCGTTCTTCTTGCGGATAATATAGGAAATGGAAGGCTCACGCGGGTTGGCACTTTCGGCTTGACGTTTATCGCAGAGTGTATCAAGTTCTTTCCATTCCTGCCAAAGTGCCGCATCACGGGGCTTTAGCTTCTTTAGGTTGAAGTTATTAATGTTATCGTTCATGGCTTGTGAGGTTGTGAAAGATTAACCTGCAATAGGTTCACTGGTGAGTTCAAGATGGTCGCCAGGCTGCACATTGTAATCAGCCAGAGTGAGTTCGCGGCCCTCATCATCCATAAATTCAAAAATGGTAGGCTCTTCACCTTCTTCGACGATTTGTCCCAAAAGGTATCTGATGGGGACGCCACCGTTGTCCATTTTCGGGAGTTCGAAAACCTCAACGATTCTATTGATTTGATCGCTGATGGTACTCATAGGGTTGGTTACCTCCACTTCCACTTCTTCATATTGAGTTCCAGGAAGGGTTAGCGTGATGACGAATGCATCATCGTAATAATTTTTTTCGTTTTCCATGATTATTGTAGTTTAATTGTTGATTGTTTATTTGTTTAATTGTTTACCATATCCATGCGCCTCGGGGCTGGTCGTAGTTCTCGCTGCGGAAGTACTCAAACTTGTTCTTGAACACGATAAGCTGGTAGGCTTCCTCGTTGATGATTTGTGGTTCTCTAAGCCCGTAGCGGTAGAGAGCTAATTGATATTTGTTCTTTATCGGGTCGATGTAGATAATGAAGTCCGTCTTGGTGTCAGCATGTGCACCATAGAAGCGGTCGAAGATGGCACGGATGGCTTCGTCTTCCAACCAGAAGTAAGCTGTGTACTCCGATTTCTTAATGTGCCATTTCACAGCTAATTTCTTTGGCTTGCCCGCTTCGTGATAGTTGAGCAGACCCCCGTCGTGCAGTTTGTCGTGGGTGCCGTCGTATAGAGTTTCCTCGATGAAATCAAACACAGGCTTCATTTCTTGTTCTTCCTCTGTATATTGCAGCCATTTTCCTTCTTCCTCATCCCAATGTCCGAACATCGGTAAATAGCGGTAGGTGAACTGTTTCATGTAGTTGTCGAAAAGGTCGCGGGGAGGGAGACCCTTGGTGGCGAGGTTTGCATAGGCTTCATCTGATGATTTCAGCATCATTTCCACATATTCGTTTCTCGACAAGTTTGTACTAGGACAGAAATCTTCAAAATCAACATCTGTTTCCTCGGCTTTCATCCAAGCCAATAGTTTTGCTCGTTTATCACCATGTAGCCATAGGGCAACTCGTCCATAGGGAGCCATCCCTACAATAATGTAATTATACAATGGTTGTCCGTCTGTCTCATCAGTTTCTTGCAGCAATTGTTCTATAACGTCTTTGGGCAAATCTTCTTCAATTGAATAGAACTTGTTTTCAACCAACGATAGCCATATCATGTCAATTTCCGAAGGAACAGGGAAATCCTTTTCATCATCTATATGCATGGAAACAGGCTTGCCCCATTCGTCGGCAAAGGGACAGCAATAAGGTATGCTGATGCCATCGTCTTCAGACCACATCAGGTTTCCAAAGAATGTCTCTGAAGGAAACAATTTAGGAGCATTGCCGCTCAAGGAATACGCATGTTTTGCCATAGCCATAGTTATATTATACTCTTTAGCTGCCTTTCAGAGTATCTGTTCCATTTTCTGTGTATATTATTCTTTCGTAGCAGTAATTGTCATTATAATGAGGACCGTTGACAGAACCGGCACTTGAAGAAAAATGAAGATGCCGAAGGCGCAGGTTTTTATAGTCCTCTTCTGATTTTGGAAAATAACACTGTCCGTAATTGCTACTACAACCTTTCCAAATGGATTTCATGTCCTCAAAGCTCTTGGGAAGTTTGTCTGGGATTGAGTGTTTTCCTTTTATACTGTCGCTCTCAAAAACATCACCATGCTTTTCGGCCATGATTACTAAAGGAAGATTTGAATAAATGCCAACGGAGAAGCGTTTGACATCAACATTTTCAACATTGTCGTTATCATCGAAGATGTCTTGTTCCATATCGTTAGGGGTATTCGTGTCGTCTTTTAGCCAACCTAATCGTTTTAAGTTTTCTAAAGTCATTTCAATTCCATCTTGCTTGGGGGAAACTTTCGATATTTTAAGCCGGTGTTTTCCCTTCCTTATAGGAAGAGACACTTCACCTCTATATCCAGGCAATTCAGATCCCCCAATATCAGTATGTATTCCAGGTATCAGAAATTGTGTTACCTGCCCACCGTCAGGAAGAGCACATAGCGCAAAATTCTCTCTGTATTCGTCAAGAGCACAGATGTGTATTACCTTTTTAACAGATATGTCATGCGCAACGGTATTTAAGCCAAGGTCTCTCACGTTCTCATCATGAAATGTGCTTGCTGTCACGGAAACACGCTCTATACCTGTCACGGGTACCGATAGTGCCGATGGAGCCCATTGAGGATTACGAATCACTCCTACAGAAGCAACAGTATCGTATACTCCCACATTGAATTTAATGTCCTTTTGTTTTGGGAATATTATTTTATCCTCACTACTACTATTGTTATTAGAGAATTTTTTGTTGTATTTCTTTATTCCTTTCCGAAGAATTGACGGTCTATTCCCTCGATTACAGCATAAATCCACAAAAAGCCGTGCTTCTGTAGCACCTCTGCTAAAACCAAAAACGTCAAATATATAATTAACCCCTGAAATGGAACTATCAAAATTAAAAAAGTTTATTCTTGTCACAAGAGCGTCCAAAGCATCCCAAATTTTCTGAACCACACCGGAAACACCTTGGCCGGCCGCAAGTCCCGCAACACTGATTCCTTTTGAGACATTGGCAAAAGTTCCGCTGCCTGTAACATATATTTTATATGAATAATCATATTGTTCTTTAGGTTGGTAAAAACGCTCTAAGATTGCTATGTTGGTATATCCTACACCTTGCATAAAACTTCGAGGCATACCAAGTCGCCAATTATTTCTTTTGTTTAAAATCTCTCTCTTGGTCTGCGTTTTGTCTGATGATAACTCAATAGATACTCGTTCTTTCTTTGTTAATTTGTCTAATTTCATACCTGACAGGATTTCGTCGTTTTCTTTGATTTCCTGTTCTGTAGCTTCACTTTTTTTCTCTCTTGCCAATCTTCCCATCGTTACTTGGGCACGGTTGTTATTTGTGCCATCAAAGAAAACACCAATGCGAACTTTTATGTCTACAGGCTCGTTCTCATTGCGTTCTGACTTATTTGCGGCTTGTGCATTTATTTCGGATATTGAGGCCATAAGAAGGACAATACAATGGTTTTTGTTTAATTTTCAAGCAACTTTGAGAAATTATTTATAGTTTTGCGGCATGAAAGTAATACCAGAATCTATCAAAGAAGCAGCAAAAGGTTTAATTAACCGTTTTGGATGCCACATTAATTACATTGGCGAATACGAAGGTCAACAAGCTTATATGGCATGTTTTCCAGAGGGTTATTCATTAGGTTTTCCATTTCTTTATCTTTTATCAAGTGAAGGCTTGGTAAGAGAGATTACTGGTTTTGAATCACTTCGCATTCTGAACTCAATCAACATTGAAGATGTCGGAGAAAGCGGGGTCAAATAATTTGTTGTCGATTCTCATAATGCCTCTATGTTCTGCTGGGTACCAAGCACCCGAGGATGCCAAATGATTGAGATTCATGTCCTCATTTCCAGAGCCAACTGAATTATCAATTTGAGGTTCTATATAACGTAATTCTCCCACTAATTCTCCATCACGAGGAGGAAAACGTTGTAATATGGTAGCATGTCCACCTTTATCTATTCCTCTTTTTATTATATTCCCGTTTTCATCTGTTAAATCACCCCTCCAACCAATATTTAGTTCATATATTCCTGGCTCTTTCGTGTTTTCATTAAAAAACTCCAAATAACGTTCTTTCGTCATCTTCATATCAGTATAACCTTTAGATTTAAGCCAATCATTCATCGTGATAGGAGTAGCAGGAGTGTCGTCAATGTTTTTCCATACATCGAATGCGTGTCCTGTAAAGAAATTTCCTTGACTTAAATACTCGACATTTGTATTTGATTTTGTATTCCCTTTAGCTGTAACATTGAATCCTCTGATTCTTAATGCATATGCGGGTGAAGTTGTTGCACAATTGATTTTGAATGGATGAACAAAATTCTCTAATACTCCAAAAAAGTTGAATTTTTGTAAAAGATACCCCGGATTAGCGTATTGCGAATCAGCCTCTTTAACGGTCATCATTTTTTGTTTCTGGGTGTCTAGAGCCTTTTCTAATTCTAAATTGTTGATGGCTAAAGCCAACTTTTCCAATTTGGTTAGATTGTCTGGCATTTCCTTAACCATTTCTTGAGCACGTTTTTTATCGTCATCTGTCAAAGTGGAAAACCTCTTCAATACTATTTCCTTTACCCTTTCTACTTCAGCGATTTTTCCTAGAATGCTATTTAGCGTTGTGGATTGTGTAGTATTAGGAGATGTTTGCGTGTTCCTATTATTTGAAGATGGTTGTTGTTCTCCCTGATTTGTATTACTTCCATTTGTAACATTCCCTAACCCTGCAACAAAAGCATTCCTGTTTTCTCTTTTAAAATCATTACTGACAAATTGGCTGAGTGTTTGTTTGAAATTGCTT
>JAEEGI010023288.1_pt1 | contig 12178 bp, 10 predicted proteins | sample 8958751 | NCBI WGS metagenome assembly JAEEGI01 (sample SAMN16246545, study PRJNA631951) | gut metagenome | biome: gut microbiome; feature: rumen; material: KS-attached | host: Bos | place: Iran: Karaj | collected 2018-10 | reverse complement strand
TATATTTCAAAATATCCTTTTTTATAATCAAAAAAAAAAAAAAAGAAAAAAAAAAAAAATAAAAAAAAAAATGAAATATAAAATCCTTATAAGCATCCTCCTCCTTCTTTCTATAACAGCATACGACCGAAACAAAGCAATGGACTATGCAATAAAATATGCAAAGAAGGCAAATCATGATTGTAGCAAGAATCGTTGGTCATGTAGTCCATATGGATATTTCGGAAGTGAATTATGTAAATATAAAAGAGACAAAAATGCATTTGGTGATTGTGCAAATTTTGTAAGTCAATGTTTGATAGCAGGAGGAATGGAATTTTCAAGATGTGAAGTAAGAAGTTGTGGTGTAATTCTCGGAGCAAATTCACTTGGAAAGTGTTTAAAAAATAAATATAAATGGAAAAGCGAATGTGGAAAACAATTACCTCCTCCTGATTATATTGAAAAAGGAGATGTAGTTATTTTACATGAGGGAAGATGCAATTCTGATAAAAATCATGCTATGATTGTTACTTCTGGAGGAAAAAATGCTTTGGTTACTGGACATTCTCCTCCTGCTTATAATGTTGCTTATACTTCTTATAGGAAAAAACAATATTTTGAATGGATTCATTTTACAGGGTAATAGGTTTATAAAAAAATTTTTTTTTATTAGGGTTTTAATATTAGGAAACTTAGAATTTTTTTATTTATTTATTTTTTTAGGGATTTTGTGAAAGAAAATTAAAATTATATTTTTTTGATTCTTTTAATATTATTATGAAATGAGATATATTTTTATAAATCATTAATCCAATATTTTATTCTCAATAATTAAATTTAATTATGATAATAATTATATTAAAATGTTATATCTAATATAACAGCATTTCCTTAATTTTTAACTTTTATTCATGAATATAATTTTATTTTTAATTAATGAAATTTTTCATAACAATTTAATCTCCTAACCTAATAAATTTGTGATATTAGGTTTATTTCAGACTTATACGCAATTTCTCTTTTTGATCCAAATCTTTTCCATTTCATTAATAAAAACACTACTACTAATATTATTACAACAATAATCACTATCCCAATAATCCATTTAAATATTTTTTTTCCATTATCATTTTGCATTTCTTCTTTCAAATCTAAATCATCTAAATCAATAGTAACATCATCATCATTTTCACTTAATCTTTGATCTCCTAATTTATTAACAAATATTTTCCCATCAGAATCAACAGAAGCCCAAATTAAAACTCCATCATCAAATGTTCTCATATCTTCATTAGAAGACATAAATAAATTATTATTACTTAATCCCATTTCATCAATTGATTTTCCATTAACTATAAAATTACCTTGACCAATATGATAAATATAAACTTTAGGTTTACTTCCTTTCTTTAAAGACCCAGGATATATACTTGATGCTCCATTAGATTCATTATAAAAGAATACAATATAATCCTCACCTAATCTACCTGATCTTACTTGATTAACATCTTTAGATGAATCTAATGAAACTAAAGTTTTTGTTTCATTCTTTGTAATTGCATTTTCAAATTTCCAAGATAATAAATAAATTCCATGTCTGTTTGTATTTGGATCATTAGTATTTGAAAACACAACAGCATATATTCCATATTTTTTAAAATACATTATTCCACCGATTTTACCATATGCACCTCCAGAATGAGTACCTTTTATAACCAATAAGTTTTTATTAGAAGAATATTTTCTTGAATGATATTTCTTATTTACTGCATCATAATATGAAGTAAGTTCACTTTTTGAAGTATACATTACGCAAACACCTTCTGGATAAGCATCTCCTAAAGCAACAGTCCAAAAATATTTTGAATCAGTTGTTACACTTTGAATTAAACTATGAGAAGAACCCCAATTACAACCAAAATCTTCATTACTTAATTTATCATTAAAAGTTACAACTGTATCTCCTGTATGTCCACCACTATCTAAAAAATAATTATAATGACTGAAAATAAGGAAAATTCTTCCTCTACTATAAAATAATTTTCCACTGTCTGGACGATACATATATCTCATTCCAAATTGTAATCCACCACTTGATGTACCATATATTAATTGTGTTTCTGAAGTTGCATCAATTGATGTATCAGTTAAAGTATTATGCATTACAGTGACTTCTTTATATTTTGTAAAATCTTTTTTATATAAAACTAAAAAAGAATAATTTGTATCATTTTTATCTCGAATGTAAAGAACAAAACCATAATCAGTTGAAGTAATGTCAATAGGATAACCTTTATATCCTGTATCAAGTTCTTTAATGAGTTTATCGGTTTTATCATATGAAAGAACATGTAAATTGAAAGTTGTATTTGTGTAAAATATATAATATCCTCCATCTCTTCTAGGAGATAAAGGAACATTAGAATATGAAAAATGAAGACTAGGATTATAATTACATTGAAAAGTAGAATTAAATATTTTAAATTTATCACTGGAATAAAGTTGAGATTGTGAAATTTCTTTTTTTTCAACGAAAATATCATAACAAGTATAATTAGTATTACTATCAGCATCAACATACCATAATTCAATATAATTAAATCCACTTTGACTAAAACTTGCAATTCCATTATTTCCATTAATAATTTTTTTATTATTACCTTCATATCTCCATAAACTTCCTTTAACAATCTCACTAGTAAGATTGAAAACTCCTTCTTTTCCAACTTGAAAATCAAATCCATTATTAATATTAACTTTAACAAGGGAAGTATCTAAAACACATAAAATATAACATCCACTACTACAATCATGTTCTTTAAGAACAATTGATTCGTTTTCAATATACATTGATATTTTATTAAATGTACCACCTGTTCCTTTTGTATTAGTTGCATAATATTTACTTTTTTCTATTCCTAAATTAGTTGTTAAATATTGATAAGAAGAAGAACCGAGATAATTTATTATTTCTTCATAATCAGATTGTAAAGGGACCTTAAAATTTTTGGGACAATAAGAATTTGAATATGTTGAACTTGTTCCTCCTACTCTTTTAGGCTCTTTTAAAATATTTTTGGTTCCTATTAAAATTCTTGTGTAATTTTGTCCATTTAATGATATTGGGTCTAAAGTGAATGAAGAATTTAATTTTATAGTTGAAGGTGGTTTTTCTATAGTTAAAGGACAATATTTTGATTTGAAAGAAGGAAAAAGGATTTGTAATAATAATATGATTAATAATTTCATTTTAAAGATTTAATATAATTATCATAATTATATTCATTTATATTTATTGTATTTAATTATATATAAATAAAGAATTTTAGGTTCATAATTATATAAAAAATTATGAATAACTATCATTCACTTTTTTTAAATATATTTTTTTTTGTTTATTTTATCAGTCCTTTTATAATTTTTAAAAAAAAAATATACTATCAATAAAGAAAAAAATAAGAAATTAATATAAATAAATGTTATTAAAATTAAAATTGATAAAAAATAAAAAATGAAAGCAAGAATAATTGATTTATTAGAAGTTCAAGATACATTAAAAAGCCCCTTTCAATTTTTATTTCATGGAAAAAGAAACATTCATTTTCCTTTAGGAATGGTATTATCATTGTTAATAAATATAGCAAGTATTTGTCTTTCAGTAACATTAATACTTGAATTATTAAATCATTCAAAACCTTCAGTTAACTACGCAAAATTTCTTTCCTCAATGACAACAAATATGACATTAAATTCTAAAGAATTATTATTTACAATTGCATTTAGAGATAAAGATTATCAATTAATAAATGATCCTTCAATTGCTACTTTAATTGCAACTTATGAAAGAACAATTACAATAAATGGTGATATAAAAATAGATATAATCGATTTAGACTTTATGAATTGTAGTAATGTTTTTCCTTTATTTAAAGAATTCGGTGTTGATGATAGATTTAATAGTACAGGTTTAATAAATTATAATTGTTATAATTATTCAGAACCAATAATTATAGGTGGAAAATATGGAACAGAATTTTATGGAAATTTAGCTTTTTATATTGCAAAATGTAGAAATTCAACTGACTCAAATATTACTTGTAAAAGTGAAGAAGAAATTGATGATTTAATTCAAAAAGGATGGTTACAAATAACATATGTTTCTTCATATGTTGATTTTAATAATTATTCAAATCCAATTCAATATGTAACTGAAGATACTTATATAATGTTTGATGTTTTTATGAATAAAAAAATGTATATTTATTTTTCTCCTTTAGAAATTCATAGTGAAAATAATATTATTTTTTCAAATCAAAATACTGAAATTGCAACTAAACATGATATAACAACAACAGATATAATTTCTGTGTTAGATAATGGAATAATAAGTTCAATTATGGTTTGTCCTTCTTTTACTGTTGATAAATATTATAGAAGATATATTAAAATTCAAGAAATTGGAGCTTCAATTGGAGGTTTATATTCTGGTTTAAGTATTATTGCAATTGTATTATCTACTTTTCATAAATACAGATATATTGAAATGAAGATAATAAATGAAGTTTTCACTTTTAGTAGTGAATCAGCTTTAAAAGAAAAATCTCTTTTTAAAATCCAACCGTTTCTTAATTTGGAAAAAAAAATTAGTAATATTAATGATAATTCGTCAAAAAACAAAAAAGAAAAAAAATCAGTTTTACATTTACCAATTAAATTACCAAATAATAATATTTGTGATTTAGGTCAGGAAATAAAATCTAGTAAATTATATTATTATAAAATTGATATTGGTTTTTGTAAATCTCTTAAATTAATTCTTTGTTTTTGTAAAGCTGAAACAAAAAATAATTATAAAGAATATCAATTTGCTTTGAGAGAGTTATTAAAGTATATTGATTATATTGAAGTTTCGAAACTGTTTATGGATATTGAAAGAATAAAAACTATATTAAAATCACAAAATATTTCTGAAAAATGGGTATCACAAAATAAATTAATTTTAATGAATTTAAATAATAATGAAATTAAAGATGTGTCAAAAATGGCAAATTCTACTATTTTATTTAATTCTAATATGTATTTAGCTGGAGATAATAAAGGAAGTGATTTTCTTGATATATTGAAAAAATAGCTTTCTTTAATATTATATAAATAATAGTTTGTTTAAAAATAATTGAATGAAATCAATGAAAAAATCTTTTATATTTAATCTTAATCATAAATAAAATTAATTTTTCTTAAAAACTTTATTGAAAAATAATCTTATTTATGTAAAATAAATTATGCTTAAATCTTTTATAAATAAATTTATTTTTTTAAAAATATATTTTCTTTTATTAAATATTTATTTTTATACAATAAATCATCAACAATAATTTTAGCTCTTTCTGCAATTAAATCATAATCTTTATATTTTTTAATCTCTTCTTCAATTATTTTTCTTAATTCTTCATTTAAATCTAATTTTTTTTCTTCCTCTTTATGTAATCTCTTTTTCATTTTTTCTTCTTTTTTAATTTTTTCAATTTCTTTTTCCTTTTTATTAATAAATTCATTAAATAATTTTATTTCTTCATCTTCTTTAGAATTATCTTCTTTCTCAACTTTAATTTTTCTTAAATTTTTAACAAAAGATTTTTTTTCAATTGTTTTTTTATTATTTATTGAAGAATTTAAAGAAAAAGTGTTTGATGCTTTTAAATCTATATTTTTTTTTTCTTGTAAAGATAAACTGTTTTGTTTCTTTGAAGAATTAAAAGAATTATTTAAACAATTTAAATTAAGTTTTTTTTCAAAAATCTTTTTTTTATCTTGATGAATTGAATTAAATAAATTATTTTCCATTAAAATATATTTTGCCTGATAAATTCCTTTTAATAAATCTTTACCTATTATAAAACTTTCAGAAAAAAAAGTAAAAAAAGTATCAATTTGTGTTTTTGGTGAAGTTTTAAAATAAAAAAACAAATTAGAATTTTTTAAAAAATCTAAATCAAATATCATTTTCTTTAAATAATCCTTATTATATAAAAAATCTTTTTTCATTTTATTTAAAGTATATTTTCCATTTAAAATCCTAAACGAAGAAATTTCTTGAATTGTATTCATATAATTTATAATATTTATTGATGTTATTCTTAACTGATTTATTGTTCTCTCTAAATTTTTAATAAGAGATTGAGTTAATTGTTTATTTTCTCTTCTATAATTTTTGTCAATAAATTCATCTAATTCTTTTAAATTCTTTATATTATTTTCTCTAATATTAATTTCTTTTGATAATTTTACTATATTTTCTTTATATCTTTTTAAATTTATTTTTTCAAAATTTAAATAGTGAAAAATTTCTTCTTCGTTTAAATTAAAAATGAAATTTTCAAATTTGTTCTTATATTCACTTGAAACACCTAAGTCATCCCATAATGTTTGAATTGATTTAAAGATATTAATTATTTTTTCATCATTCTTTTCTTCTTCTGAGCTGTCGTTTATTTTTTGAATTTGAGGTAAAAAATTATCTTCTTTTGTATTTTCAGTTTTACTGGTTACATTTATTCTTTTTGCATTACTGAAAGAATTTATTTTATTATTAGAGTACATTTTTTTTAAAAATATTTTTTTCAAATTTTCTTTCTTTAATTATTCTTAAATTAAACAATAAATTTTAAGAATTTTTATTTATTTTTTTTATTATGGTAATTTGAATTTATTTGTCAAATTTTTTTATACAAAATTAAATGCTTACTAAAAAGTATATTTGATTCAAAGATTAATATCCTCAAACAAAAAATAATTATTTAAATGGTTCAATAATTTTTTTAATGACAAGAATGACATGTTTTAATATCAGAAATTAAATTTAAAATGGAAATATTTAGATGTTTGATAAAAAAAAGAAAAAAATTATATTTAAATCTATTATTAAATGTAATGATTTGATAAATCTTCACATTACATTTTTTTTCTTTATCTTAAAAATACTTATTTTTTTTCAATATTAAATTTGTTTTCATCTTCAAATTTACTAATTTTATATTTCACATCTGTATTAATTATTTCATTGTAATATATACTTATTATTACAATGATTTTCATTTTAGATTTGATTGAATGATATCTTTTTAAAAAATAAAAAAAATTATTTAAATAGAAGAAATATTTTTTTAAAAAAATATACTTCTTTACATTATATTACATTTTTACTCATTAATTATTCACTTTTTCTTTTATGATTAACAATTTAATGATTATTCTATCAAAAATTTTTTCTACTCATAAAACAAATTTAAATATTTCATATTTTTACATTTAAAACATATAAAATATTATTTCTTAATTTATATTTTTAATTATTCCAATTAAATAACTAAAGAATAAATTAATAAAGAAATAAAACAAAAATTAAAATTTAAAATTCCTTTTTTAAAAATAAACAAATGAATAATCAATATATTTTTTATAAATTAAGCATCCAATCCTTAGAACCATTAATAACTCTTTCTCTATCTTGAGAACAATTTAATCCACTTGTTCTATACATACCAGCAGTTATTAAATGCTTAGTAAAACTACCATCAGACACATGTCTTTTTTCTTCAGGAGCTTCTCCCACTCTTGATCCAATTTCTTGAGAAGTTAATTTATACAACACATCTGCATTTTGTCTCATAAATTCTTCTTTTTGTAAATCAAGATCTGTTTTAATTAATGGTCTTGTTTTTTCCATTATTTAAGTTATATTTTTTATAATTATATCATAATAAATTTTTAAAAAAATTAATGGATGAAAAAAAAATGAAAAAGAGAATGGATGAAAAAATCCGTAAAAAATATGAAAAAATATATGCTTATAATATAAATAAACAAAATAATTTAATAACTCAAATGGCTTTTAAAAATATAGAAAAAGATTTTTATGAAGATATCATAAATAGTGATTTAAACATTAAAAAAGTTAAAAAAAATTTAGGGAATATAAAAGAAGGAACAATAAAAGAAAGTGTGTATACAAATAAAACAATTCCTGATATTTGGAAAAATAAATTAACTTATAGACAAGAAGTTCATGATGCAATTAATGATGATAAAATTTTTGCAAAATATATTGGATCAAATAATGAAGAAGAAAAAACTGATTTTGATTTTGAAAATAAATTTCAATCTTTTTCATCAACATTTTATACAAATAATGACTTAAACAAAAGTAGAAACACATTTTATAATAAAACTTCAAGAACAAATTTTGATTCAGTTGAATCTAATTCAAAAAAAAATGATAGTACTTTTATTGAAAGAAGTGAAAAAAAAAGACATACAAAAAAAACTTTTTTTCAAACAATAATGCAACCAATTTTTAATGATAAATTAATAGCAAGTAAATTAGATGAATATAGAGTTAAATATGATATGAATAATTTAATGAATGAAATAAAAAAAAGAAGAGCATTTGAAGGAAAAGATAAAGAATTAAAAGAAATACCAAATTTTATAAAAGAACGAAATAGAAATTATCGTAATTACTTAAAATCAATAATTCAAAATGAAAGAGCTAAAGTTTTAAAAGAATCAATTTATGTAAATTTATTACCTCCAAATGATAAATTAGATGAAATTGATTTAGAAAAAAATAAATTAAAAAAATTTAAAATGAGTCTTCCTCATAAAATATTATTTTTAGATAGTGGATCTCCGGAATATGATAATCCTCCTAAAATTACTAATCCACAAGTTAGAAGAGATTTAGAGTTAATTGATTATTATGGTCCTAAATATGTTCATTGTAAATTTTGTCATAGAAGAAATTTGGAATTTTATGAAAATTCAGAAGTTAATCAATGTCTTAAATTAACTGGGTATTTAAAAAAAGTTAGATTAGGTGGAGGAGATGATAAAGAAAATGTAGAAGATAAAAATGAGAAGAAATAATATTTATTTATTTTTTAATATATTGTTGATTAAGAATTTTCTTTTTTTTGTTTTCATTTTTTCATATATGAATATAAATTAATTTAAAAGAAAATTTAATATTAGATAAAATTAAAAATTAATCATCAAATTTTTAATTTATATATATTTATGTATTTCAATTATTTATTAAATGAAAAGGAAAAATGAAATTAATCTTATATTTTTATTAAGAAAATGTAAAATATAAAAATCAATAAAAATGAAGAATGAGAAAAAGGAATTAAAAATTTTGTGTTAATAGAAAAATTAGTTTTTTTAACAACTTTTTAAAGAAATAAATGCTTTGTTAATAATTAGATTAATATCATCAAATAGAAAAAATTTAATTTACATTTATAATTATTGATGAGTAATGTTAAAAACAAAAATATGATTTCAAACAATATCAACTGATATAAAATAAAATAAAAAGTCTTCAAAATTTTGAAATAATAATTATTATTTTTAGGAAATAATGAGATGCAATTCTCAATTTTTGAAACTTTTCTTTTTAAAATCAAAATAATTAAAATTCTAAAAATTAAATGGAAAAAATGGCATAAACAAATAACAATATTCTATTTTCTAAAATCTATTCCATTTAAATCACTCTCAAATTATTATAAATTAAAAGTTTTTATTAAAAATCATCAACATTTATTTGTTGATTTATATCTTTTTCTTTATTCTATTATATTATTTCTTTTACCTAAATATAATATAGTTAAATCCTCTTTAATAAAAACAAATATTAAAATAAATAATGTTGTAATTAAAGAAATATTATATAAACAATTATTATTAAATTCCATTCTTTAATCCTTTTTTCCTAAAATCCTTAAAAAAAAAAAAGTATAAAAGTAAACAAACATTAATAAAGTAATTTTAAAAGCAAAACCTAATTATTTCAGTAAAAGCAGCATCAGGTAAAGAACAAGTTTTCAAAATTGCTTTTTGAAATAAATCTAAAGAATCTAACTTATTTAACCATTCTTTTTTAAAATTACTATCTTTTTTTATTTTATATCTTAACTGAAAATAACCAAAACACATTTTTTTCATATACCATTCTCTATTAACATATCCTATTCCAATAGCTTCTAAATATTTATTATAACATCCATAAAGAGAAATAATAATATTATCCTCATCATTAGTTCTAATATATTTTTCTTCTCCTTTTCCATTCCCAATGTCAATTTCTCTTCTTTTATTAGTTCCAAAACCAAGATGAGTTACTTCTGTATCTATTCTTACTTTAAAGTATTTTAAATACTCATTTGATTGAATATCAAATTCAGAAACTTTTTCAAAACCTTCTCCTCTGTATTCTTTTGTTTTTGTGATTACTCCTGTGTTTATGTTTTTATAATATGCTTGTATTCCATATATTACATCTGAACCTTCTTTTTTGCCAGACCATATTTTTATTTTTATTATTTTTTGTTGGAGATATTTATCTTTGAATGTATCTTGCATATCATCAAAGGTGTGAGTTTCTTGATATACCCATCCGTATTTTCCACCATAGTTAAAACCTTCTGGAGGATCTGGAGCGTCTGCACTCATTTTTTTATAATTATTTTATGGATTTTTTGTTTTAATTATTTTAATTGTTTTTTATTTTATTTAATTTTTTTGGTTTTTAAAGGTTTTAAAGTTTTTTAAAGTTTTTTTAAATGTTTTGTGATTTAAGGTATTTTGTAATTAATGTAATTTTTAATTTTAGATTTCTTTTTGTGTTGTGTTCTCGGTTTTTGGGATGTTTTCTTTTTATTTTTTTTGTTTACTTTTTATTTTAAATTTTAATTATTTGTTTCATAAAAAAATTTAGAATTAAGAATAAAGATGAAAATAATTTACAACGATAAAATTATTATTGATGAAATTAATTTGGCTACTCTGGAAATTTCAGTGTGATGATATGAGAATTCTGATGAAAGAATTATAATTTCAATAATTCCATAAATTAAATTATCTAACCTTAATTTTTATAATATTGTTTTGTGAAATTATATAAAATATATATTTTTGTTTTTATCATTATAATGAATTAAGATAAATATATTTTAAATAAATTACTAATTATTCATATAAAAAAGGAAATTAAAGAATTTTTAATAATATATTATTTTAATAAATGAAGGAGAAAAGGAATTAACTTTATGTGGAAAATATTTAAATTCTTCTGAATTAAATGAAATAAATGAAAGTATATTAGTTAACTTAAATAAAAAAAAGGTAACATTCTCCAACAAAGAGTAATAAAAATGTATTATTCAAAGAATCTTCAAACAAAAAAAACAAGAGTAAACCAGAAATCAAAAAAGGAAATGAAATCAAAGCTTGAATCAAAATGAAGACATTAACTTAATAAATACAATAGAAAGTAAAATTAAAACATCAAAGTATAAAAAAAAGAAGTTAATATTTTATAAAAAAACTAAATAAAACAGAAATTGAAATTGAAAAATATAATTATAATTATACTTCTAAATTATGTAATTTATGTGGCTTTAATATGGTATATCAAAAAGAAACTCTTTAAGATTTAAAATTCAAGAGTTATAGAATTTTATTTATTTGCATTCCTGATAATATAACTTATAACAAAAAAAATATTGTACAGAATAAAAAGATGAATTTAAATATTATTCAAAATATAAGTTTAGTTCTGTAAATGGAAATTTTATAATATTATATTTTTAGGTAAATGTTACTTATTAAACAAATCATTTTTTCTAAGTGTTTAAATCATTTCATTTCAATATTTATTTATATTTAAAAAAAAAGACAATAAAAATCATTCTTTCTTTATGGTAAAATATTATTATTTCAAAACAAATACCATCTAAATTTTTAATTAATAATGAGTTTAATTTTAAAGTATTTGAAAAAAAATAAAATAAATGATTATGATATTAAATTTTATATCAGAATGCTTATTTTATTACATAATAATTCATTGATATCTCATATTGATAATTTGAAAGATGAAAAAGATGGATTTTATATTAGTTATGAAATTGAAATAAATAAAATTCAAATTATCATTAAAGCAAAACCAGAAAATGATATATTTAAAACATATAGAATTTTATTCATTAAAGGATATTACTCATTAAACTTCCTTTATTAGAATAACTTTCTGATTCTTCACTACTTGTTAAAATATAATTAAATAATTGTATATTTTCCATTTTTTCTTTTTTTTATATTTTGTAATTTTTGATTTAATTATTTTTCTATT
>JAEEGI010023285.1_pt1 | contig 12179 bp, 4 predicted proteins | sample 8958751 | NCBI WGS metagenome assembly JAEEGI01 (sample SAMN16246545, study PRJNA631951) | gut metagenome | biome: gut microbiome; feature: rumen; material: KS-attached | host: Bos | place: Iran: Karaj | collected 2018-10 | reverse complement strand
ATCCCCAATCCCCCATCCCCAATCCCCAATCCCCATAATTGTAGAAACACTTAAAATTGGAATTTTTTTTCAAATTAATTTTAATTAAATAATTTTAATTTAAAATATTAAAAATAAAATCAATGCTATTAATAAGAGTATAACTCCTCCTAAAATAAACCATAATTTCATATTTTGCCAAAAAGTTAGTCTTCTAATTTCGATGGCAGTTTTTTTATAACTTAAACTTTCATCTCTTAAAGCTTCAGCAGATTGTTCTAATTTAGAAGTATCTTCAATACTATCAACCATTTTTTTAATATTATCTTTCATATCTAATTTAATATCATTAACATCGTTTTGAATTGAATTAATAATATTATCTTGATAAATTTCAACTAAATTTTTTAAAGCTTGTTTTCCTTGTTCATTAATTTCTTTAGTTTCTTCATTTATCATATTAGGGATTTTATCTTGATTAATTTTATCAATTAATTCAAAAACTAATCTTTCAGGATATGTATTATTAACTAATACCAAATATGTTATTGAAGGCTGAAATGTTATAAAATAGTAATTTTGAGTTTTTGAAGTTATTTTATTTCTTTCTTCGAATTTACCTGCTGCTGTTTTACATATTTTTGCAAATATTTTTTCTATTTCATCTTTTTTTGTTGAATTTATTACCGTCGAATATTCTGTTAATTTTTGACCTGTTGATGAATCTCCTATTAATAGATATTTTATTGGATTTTTTTCCATTTTTTTAATTCTAACAAAATTTTTATAGAAAAATTAAATAATAATCAAAGAATAATATATATTTATTATAAAATTCAAGTATTAAAAATTTTTCCTCATATATTTAGACGTAGAGACAATTAAAAAATTTTTTTTATATTAAGTTTCTATTATAATAAATATAAAATTTAATAATTTAATTGTAATATAAAATAATAAATATATATGTCTTAAATAATGTAAAGATTTTCATATACCACAAAAATATAAGAAATAATGTTTAGAAAAGTATAGTGAATATTAATATACTGTTAATAAAGAAATATTAAATTAAAAAAATGAAAAAATTAAATTTTGAAATTTATATTTAATAAATATATTTTTTTCAGCTAATAAAAACAATTCAAAATAATTAATAAATTAAAATGAAGAAAGATGAAGAAGCACTGAATTTAAATTTAAAACAAAATAAAACAAAATCAAAAGAAAAATATCAAAAATACAAAGTTGAAGATTCTGATTCGAATATATCTGAAGAAGATATTGATACAAAAATGAATAGATTAATTCAAATAAAAAAAGCAAACAAAGAGAAAAAAGATTCAGAAACATTAAATCTAGAAAAAATGAAAAAAGATGCAGAAAAATTTAAAAAAAAACAAAAAGAAAATAAAGAAAAGAAAAGTGCAGATAACAAAAAAAAAATTGAAGATGGTTTAAAAGATTTTGAAAAAAAATATAATAAATTTATTAAGAAAATCTTTATGAAGAAATTAAAAAAAAAAGCAAATTCAAAAGAAAATATAAAAAAAGGATTTGAAAAAATGATATTATTAAATAATAAATTAAAGAAAAATAAGAAAGAAAAAATTTTTAAAGAATTAAAAAATTATTGGAGAAAAAAAAAAGAAGAAATCGAAAAAAAAAGAAAAGAAGAAGAAAGGAAAAAAAAAGAAGAAGAAGAAAAAAAAAGAAAAGAAGAAGAAAAAAAAAGAAAAGAAGAAGAAAGGAAAAAAAGAGAAGAAGAAAAAAGAAAAAGAGAAGAAGAAAGGAAAAAAAGAGAAGAAGAAAGGAAAAAAAGAGAAGAAGAAGAAAAAAAAAGAAAAGAAGAAGAAGAAAAAATAAAAAGAGAAAATGAAGAAAGAAAAAAAAAAAGAAGAAGAAAGAAAAAAAAAAGAAGAAGAAAAAAAAAATAAAGAATCAGAAGAAAAATTAAAAAATGAAAAAGAAAAAAATTTAGAAGAAGAAAAAAATGAGATAAATAAGGAAAAAATTCAAAAAAAAAAAGCAGAAGATAGGAATAAAAAAAGAGAATCAAAATTGAAAAAATTAAATATATTTGATATAGATAAAAAAGAGGAAGAAGAAGAGAAAAAAAAAAATTTAAAAAGGGAAAATTCTTTATTAATAAATATAGAAAGTAAAAAAAAAAAATTAGAACAAAGAAAAAAAAAGCAAATTCAATATTTAAAATTATTAGAAGAACAAACAAGATATAGAGAAGAAAATATAAAAAATATAGATGAACAAATAGATGAACAAAAGAAAAAAGAAAATAAATTAAAAGAAGGATTAGATGTTTCAAAAACTGATTCTTTAGCTCCTTCAGATTTAGAAAATGATGAAAAATTAAAAACAAGTTTATCTGAATTAGGTTTTTTTTTTGGAGATAAAAAATCAAATTTAATAAATAAAAATAATAATGATAATAGGAAAAAATATGTTAGAAAAGCAACTAGAGTATTAGATAATTTAAGTACAAATAAATTAAAACAAAATGAACTTTTATTTGGAATTAATGAAGATACAAGTAAAAAATCAAGAAAATTTGAAAAAAAAAAAACAGTAAAAATAACAAATTTACCAGATAAATATAATCAAGATTTTAATATAGAAAATAAAGAAGATTCAATGTCAAATTTATCTGATAATCAAAGAAGGAGATTTTTAAAGAAAATGTCTCAAAGGAATATAACAATAAGACAAGTAAGAAAAAAAACAATAAGAGATGATACTCTTCAAAATAATATAGAAGAAAAAAAAGAAGAAGAAGAAGAAGAAAATTTATCTGGTTATGAATTTGATGTTGATTTAAGTCATCAATATTTAATTGAAAGTGATGATGACATTATTGATGAAGAAAAAGTTGAAGCTGATAAAAGCCAATTAATGGAATATGATAAATTTTATAAAGAACAATTTTTTAAAAATGATGTTTTTAATTTTGAATATGATAATATTCATGATAGAGAAGAAGAAGAAATAAAAAAAGATGTTGCAAGAATGGAAATAAAAAAAAAATTAAAAGAAAAAAAAAAATTAAAAGATGTTAATGCTTTAAAAGGTATAGATACAGATGATTTACAAAAAGAAATACAAGATTTAAAAGAGCAATATGAAAAAATGAAAAATGTAGAAACAGAAAAAGTAGATTTAATAATGAATAATACAGAAAAATTATTATATAAAGGAAGATTATTAAATAATTATTTTAGTGATAAAAAAAATGAAAGAGGAATACCTCATTTTTCATTAGAAAGTGAAAGTGATTTAGGAGCTAAAGAAGTTATTGATTTTAAACCTTTAAGAAAAGAAGAACAAGCAAGAAGATATTATGATCATTGTTGTTGTTTAAAATGTAGAAAAAAATTTAATAAAAATTTAGTTTATGCTAGATTTTGGTGTTTATTTTTAGTTGATAATCAACTTTTTGATAATTTCTCTTTATTAATTATTATTTTAAATACAATCTTTATTCTTATTTCTGATCCAAGAGATGATAATAATATTGCAAATACTTCAGATCAATATTTCTTATATTGGTATACTTTTGAAAGTATATTAAAAATTATTGCTTATGGTTTTATTATGACAGAAAATGCTTATTTAAAAGATTATTGGAATTGTTTAGATTTTTTTGTTGTTTTTGTTGGTTGGATTTCTTTTATTTTAGAAAGAACAATGAATGGAAAAAAAATTTCAGGTTTAGCAGGTTTAAGAGCTTTTAGAATACTTCGTCCTTTAAAAACGGTAAAATCAGTTAAAGGATTAAGAAAATTAGTAATAGCACTTTTAGCATCAATATCTCATTTAGCAGAAACAACAATAGTATTATTTTTCTTTTTTATCATATTCGCTATTGCAGGAGTTCAAATGTGGCAAGGTTTATTTTTAAGAAGATGCATGAGTTTAAATTATGGTTATTTAATTTCTTTAACTGATTCTAAAACTATGTGTACTTATGATTCAGATTGTAATTTATATAATAGTTTAGGCAATAAATTTATTTGCGTTAAAGCTTATAGAAATCCGAATAATGGAGTTATTAATTTTGATAATGTTTTATATGGTTTTGTTACTGTTTTTGTTATGGTTACTCTTGAAGGATGGAGTGATATTTTTACTTATGTTTCTAGAACTTTTAAAGATAAAATTCATGTTAATCCTGTTATTATTTTCGGTTATTTTCATGGATTTGTTATTATTGGTGGTTTCTATTTAATTAATTTATTCCTTGCTGTTACTAATTCTGAATTTGAAAAAATTGAAGTAACTAGAAAAGAATTAACTGGAAAAAAAAGTTTCTATGCTTTAATTAAAAGTAGATATGATTTAAGAGAAAAGGAGAAACAAGAAAAGAAAAAAAAAGAAAGAGCTTTAAAAAATAAAAATCTAAAAAAAAGTGGTGAAAGTTTAAGAGAATTATATTTTAAAGTAGATGAAGAAGCATTTCATATAACAAAAAATAGAAGAGATATACCAATAGTGTATCAAACAGTTCGTGATATGTATATAATGACAAATAATAATCCCGAAGAATTATATACAATTGAAGAAATGATTGATGATGAAGAAACTCATTTATGTAAAGATGTTAAAAGACAACAAAAAGAAATAGATAGATTAATTGCAGAAAAGAAAAAAGAAGAAAAAAAATCTTCTAAAAATATTAAAGATAAAAAAGATAAAAGAAGAGGAAGTCATAAAGTAAGTATAAGAACAAGTTCAATTAATTTACAAGGTTTAAATAATGCAATTAAAAGTCAAAATGATGAAGCTTTAAAAGGTAAAGATATTCTTCCAAAACCAGAAGAAAAAATATATACTGATGCTATTGAAATTTCTATTAATAATACTCAAAAACATTTAAAAGATGAAATGATCAATTTTCAAAAAATTGTTACTCAAAATGTTATTACTGAAGAAAGTCAATTAAAACAAAAATTAGAAAAAAAAGAAATGGAAAGATTAATTCAAAATCAAATTTTACTTAAACCTGATTTATCTTTTGAACATGAAATAAGAGAAAAATTAGAACAAGAAAAAAATAAAGAAATGCAAAATAGAAGAAAAAGTTCAATTTTAGGAAAAAATCCAACAGTTCCAATTTTAAAAAAAAGAACAAATAAAAGAAATAGTAATTTAGTTTCTAGAGATATGTTAAAGGAAATTTATCAAAGTAAAAAATATAAAGTTCATATTAATAATGAATTATCTTTTATGACTGATTTATCTTTATCTAATTTAGATAATTCAATTGATGAAAATAAAAATGATAGTTTATTAAATGAAAAAAGTATTTCTGATGATAGAAATACAATATATTCGAAAAAAAAAATGGGTGGTTCTGTTTCTTCAGAAGAAAATTCATTTATATTTGATAAAAAGCTTTCACTTAATGATGAAGAAAAAATATGCAATGATATTACTTTTCAAAGACCAAAATCAATTTTACCTGAAATTTTAAAATTAAAAAATGATGTGATAGTAAAAGAAAGATTAAATAAAATGAGAGAAAATTTTAATTTAAATGATTTTTTGCAAAAAGAAGCAAATAATGGAGTTCCTATTTCAACTTTAGGAAGAAGAAGATCATATTTAAATTTCTTACAATATGATCAAGATAAACATTATTTAGATGAAATTGAAAATCCATTAAAGGAATTTGATAGTAAAAATAAATTAGATATTTCATTATATAATAAAGAAGATATTTCTGTCTCTGATATTTCTTTAAATGAAATTAATTTACTTCCTAAAGATATTCCTCAAAATTATAAACTTTATTCTGATAATGTTAATATGGAAGAAATTAATAAAAAATTAGAATCTAATAAATATACTTCAATAGCAAGGAAATCTATTATGGATAGAGGCTCTAAAAATGATAATGTTAATTTAACTACAAAAGAAATGCAGAAATTTTATAGGAATATCAATTATAATTTAAATAAGAATATTATTATTGATATGAAACCTCCAAGAGGAAGAGATGATAAAGCTTTAGATAGAAGTCATATATTTATTAATATTGAACATCAAGAAGATGATGAATATGAAAAAGAAAAAGAAAAAGAAAAGCAAAGATTAAAATCAATTGAAAGTTCAAATTCTCAAAATAATATATATACTAGTTCAAATCTTAACACAGAAAGATTGAATACAGAAAATAATAATGATAATGATAATGATATTAATAATATAACTCAAAATCAAAAACAAGAAAATCAAAAAGAGAAAAAAATTCCTACATATATATACAAAACTCCATCAATAGAGAAAAACTTAAATAAATTTCCAATGTTAAATTCCAATGATTTAATAGTAGAAGATCAAAATAAAAAATTTACAGATCCATTAACAATACAACAAGATATGATTCCTCAAAATTTACGTGGGAAAAAATATTATATGAATTATATGAATAATATAATAGATAAAGATTTAAAAGTAAAAGACCAATTTAAAGTAGATCATTGGAGAGGAGAAGTTTTAGGTCGTCAAATAAAATATATAAATAAAAAGCAATTACCCGAATCAACAGAAGCATTTTTCTTTTTTAATGATAAGAAATTAAATTTAAAGAAATATAAATATGAAAAATTAAAACATTTTGATTATTTAGATTCTGAATGTGCATATTTAACTCATTCATTGAAAAATTTACCGGTTCAAATATTAGAAATAATGCCTCCTAGAATGAGAGATTATGGTAGATATGCAGTTGGAAAGGAAATTGCTTTAGGAACTTTAAGTTCAAAAGGAGCTGCTTCTGCTATTTCTTTAACTTCTACTGCTTCAGGAAGCGCGAAAAGTCATATTCATGAAATGAGAAGTAAAAGTAATCTTATTTTAGGAAGTGCTTTCATTAATTATCATAAAATTCAAGATGAAATTAAATATAAAAAAGGCTTTTATGATAAAATTTATAAAAAACTCGATGATTTTAATTATAGAACTTTATCTTATTATTTTAATGAAGATGAAATTTTATATTATAAATTAACTGATGATAAAAGAAGAGAAGAAAAAGAAAAAGAAAGAGAAAATAATAAAACAAAAGAGACTAAAATAGAAGTAAAAGGAGAAGTAAAATCAATAGCAATATATGATTTAAAAACAAATTCTCATAGATATGTTCAATGGAGTGGAAGTGATATATTATATCATGAAGATCCAGAAGAAAAAAGAGATGAATGGAATAAAATGATAAATAATTTAGAAAACTTTAATATTATTATTTGGAATGCAAATCCAGGAATTCAAAGAGGACAAAAAATAAGATATGCTTTTTATTTAGTAGCAACAAATAATTGGTTTGATTATATAATATTATTAGTTGTTGTTATTAATGCAGTTTTTATGGCTTTAGATGGAAATTTATTTACTCCTGAACAATTTACAAAATTAAATAAATCTAATTTTGGTTTTAACTCTATTTTCATTGCTGAATTTGTCCTTAAATTTATTGGATTAGGTCCTATTGTTTATTTCTCAGATGCTTTTACTTATTTAGATGTTGTTATTATTGCTTTTGCTATTGTAGATATGGCTACTCCTACTTCTTCTTCTGAAAATGAAATAGGTGCTACTAAAAGTACTATTTCTAGTTTAAGTTTTTTAAGAGTTTTTAGAATTTTCAGAGTTTTGAGATTAACTAAAGTTTTAAGAAGAATGAAATCTATGAGATTAATTATTATTTCAATTAAAAGAGCATTAGCTAATGTTGCTTATATTATTTGTATTCTTTTAATGTTTATATTAATTTTTGAACTTTTAGGAATGTCTCTTTTAAATGGAAATAAAAGATATCAAAGTTTCTTAATTGCTTTTTATACAACTTTCCAAATATTGACTATAGAAAATTGGAATTCATTATTATATGACTTATTTAGAATGAATCCATTAATATTTTTCTATTTATTAGCTTGGATTTTCTTAGGAAATTATATTATATTTAATTTATTTACTTCAATTCTTCTTCAATCATTTTCCGAAGATACAACTCATGATGATGATGATGATGACGAGGATGAAAAAGTAGAAAAAATGTATGCATTACCAGATTATTTAAATCAAATAAAATTAAAGGAAAAGGAGTATAAAAATAGATTAAAAGGAATTAAAGCAAGAGGAGTATCAAATAATGCAAATTATCATTCAGCTTCAAATTCATTTAGTCAAAGTAGAATATCTACCACAAATCAAAGTATGTTAAATCAAAGTTCTGAAATGAGTGAATCTCAAATGCTTTCTATGACTCAAGATGAAGAAGAATCAAATAATATATCTAAAGAGGATGATAGAGTATATACTGGAGTAGATAAAAGTATAAGAGAATGGCAAAAAGTAAATAAATTATTTAGAAGAAATGAATGTGAAAATTCATTATATTTTATTCCTCAAACTAATAAATTTAGAATTCATTGTATGCAATTAATTGGGTATAAATGGTTTGATAATTTTATTTTAATTATGATTTTACTTTCTACTGCAAGATTAATTACCGATACTTTTGTTAATGGTTATTTATGGGTTTTAGCATTTGATGTTTGTGATTTATTCTTTAATATTGTTTTCTTAATTGAATGTGTTGCTAAAGTCATTGCTTTAGGGTTTGTTTTAGATGAAGGTTCTTATTTAAGAGATAATTGGAATAAAATTGATTTAATTATTGTTTGTTTTTCATTTTTAGATTTTTACAGTCTTTATACTAAATATTTAACTGACGCTCAAGGAAGGTCTTCCCTTCAGTTTTTAAAAGTTTTAAGACTTTTAAGAATTCTTCGTCCTTTAAGATTTATTTCACATAATGGTCAATTAAAATTAATTATATCATCATTATTTGATTCAATATTACCAATTTGTAATGCATTATTTATAGTTTTAGTTGTATTTTTCATGTTCAGTATAGTAGGAATTAGTTTATTTTATTCTAATTATCATAATTGTTTTATTTATGATACAGATGGAACAACTTTTAAAGTAGCAGATAATGATTTTTCAAATGAATTAACAGATAATGATATACCAATAAGTATGCCAGGATTTGTTAATTTTTGTGCAAATAGATATAATGGAATAATGGATACGGGTCCATCATTTAAATTTTCAAATATATTAATTTCAATGGTAACTGCCTATGTATTAAGTAATACAGAAGGATGGCCTGAAATAATGAATTCATATAGAGTATTTAATGATTTTTATGGAATATATTTTATAGTTTATTTACTTGTTGTTTCTTATTTTTTCCTAAATTTATTTACTGGAATTATGTTTAAATATTTTAATGATGCTTGGTCTAGAGAACAAAAAGTTGCTGATGGTGATAAAAAAGCAGCAAAATATTATGATTTTTTAACACAAATTGAAAGTACTCAACCTGATTATATTACTTATATTAAGCCTAATGAAGGTACTTTTAGATTTAAATTAAGAAATTTCGTTGATAGTTCTTATTTTGATAATTTTATTATGGGAATTATATTTTTAAATATGATATCTATGGCATTAAATTATGACGATTGTGATTCAGGTTATGAATATATATTAAAAGTTGCAAATTGGATTTTTACAGGAATTTTTGTGTTAGAATGTATGTTAAAATTAACTGCTTATGGATTATCAGGATATTTTTATTATGGATGGAATAAATTTGATTTCTTTGTTGTAGTTGCTTCAATTGCAGATATAATAATAGCAAATATTGATGGTATTGATGCAGCTTTTTTAAAATCATTTCAAATTATTAGAGTATTAAGAGTTTTGAGAGTTACAAGAGTTTTAAGATTAGTAAAAGCTTTAAAAGGTTTAGAAAAATTATTACAAACATTAAGTTGGTCAATATCAGCTTTAGCAAATGTATTTATATTAATGTTTCTTATGTTTTGTATTTTTTCAATTTTAGGTTGTTACTTATATGATGGATTAACATATAATAAATATATGGATAAAATGGTTTATTTGGATAAATATTTTAATTTAAATAATTTCTATAATGGTTTCCTACTTGTTTTTAGATCTGCAACAGGAGAAAATTGGCCTGGAGTAATGGAAGAATTAGCTTTTATTGATGAAGAACATTTTTCTGAACCAATTGCTTATGTTTATATGTTAATCATGAATTTTATTTCTGCTGTTATTATGCTTAATTTATTCCTTATGGTTACTTTACAACAATATGATGATTTTACTACTAAATCTTATAATCCTATTGATAAATTTGATGCTTTTTGTGAAGAATTTAAATCTGCCTGGAATAAAAATTCTACAGATAAAGATAAAGGTTTTAGAATTAAAAAAATATTAATTACTAATTTTTTTGCTGATTTTAGTTGGAAAAAATTAAATTTCCCAGATACAAATAAATTAGAATATATAAAGAAATATGTATTAGAATTAAAATTACGAAGTGATCCTGAAAATTATGTATATTTCCATGATGTATTATATAAAGTAATAGTAAAACAAATGGGTGATAATGTAGATAAAACAAATCCAGATAATGCACTTGTAGTAAAAACAGAAAGAAAAGTAGGAGAATATATAAGAGAAAGAATATCAAAATATATTAAAAGTCATAAAATGGTAAAAGCAAAAGATAAAAATCCTCTTCAAACATTTAATCCTCTTACATCACATTTATATTTTAAAATGTCATATTTATATCTTAAAACTTTTATAAATTTTTATAAAGAAAATGCTGAAATAATTAAACAACAAGAAGATGATTTTTCTGCTGCTTATGGTAATGAAGAAGAAGAAAGTGAAAGTAATATTATTGTTGATGAAAAGAGTATTAATAGTAGTGCTAGAGCTAGTGAAAATCAAAGACTTCGTTCTACTGAAAGAAATGATTATGATAATAATGATATTCAAAATCAAAAAAATTTAATTGCTTCAAGTATTGCTGGAAGCAGTAATCATATTATGAAATCTAATATTGGAGATATTCATTAATTTTTTGTAAATTATTTTGAAATTTATTATTTTCTTTAAGCTTTCTATATTATTTTTTAAGTTTTTTTCTTTTTTATATTTATTATAATTATGATTATTTATTTTAAATTTTAGGTATAAAGGTAAAAAACTAATAAATAATAAAAAATCCCCCAAAAAATATTTATTATGCCTATTTAAAAAAATAAAAAATAAATAAAATAAAATGTGTAATTGTTGTTTAACATGTTGCTGTGCAAGATCACCAATGAAGACATTAAATATATCTTTATTTGTGTTAATTACAATAAGTTTAATTTTCTCTTTTATAACAACTCTAAATAGAGCAGGAAAAACATCTAGATATAAAGAAGACTTAGAACTGTTAAAATTAGATAAAGGCACTTTTTATTGTTTAAATTTAAGAACATTAAACGAGAGGAGATATTTTTATGATGAATATGGAAGAAAAATTATTTGTCCAGAAGAAGAAATTAGATATGTTTCTTTTTTTAAAAATTGGAAAAAAGGAGAATTAACTGTAAATTTATTGAGATTTATTCTGGCATTATTTCATTTTTTAATTTCTGGTTATCTATTATTAATGAGAACAAAAAATTTAGATTTACCAGAAAATTCTCTTCAAAGAGCAACATATTTATCAATAGGTAGTTTATCTTTTTCAATAATTCTATTAATTTTTACAATAATAATAGAAAATTTAAGAGCATTGACACTTATAACAGATGATGAAATAGGATATTACTACGAAAATAAAATAACAAACTTTGTAAATCGAAGTAATTGGAATATATTTTTAGATACAATATTAATAATTTTATTTACTATATGTATAAGTTTTTCATATAGATTATATCATAATGCAAAATATAATAAAGGAAAAAATACACCAGTACTTGGAATTCAACAAACAATAAGAGTAAATCAACCAAATGTAATTATTCCACAAAATCAACCTGGAATTATTATGGTTGAGCAAAATGGTCAATATATTTATGCTCAACCAATTCCTAATGCTCAAGTTATGCCTGGTGTTATTTATCAAGGTTATTATAATAATCAAATGAACAATATGCAATCTCAAAATATACAAAATATTCCTGCAGGTAATAATAATATTATTAGTAATCAAGGAGGAAATCCTCAAGTTATTAATGAAAAATATGATGCTTAGATATATAATTAATTTTGGTTTTTATTTTTTTAAATATTATTTT
>JAEEGI010023281.1_pt1 | contig 12180 bp, 10 predicted proteins | sample 8958751 | NCBI WGS metagenome assembly JAEEGI01 (sample SAMN16246545, study PRJNA631951) | gut metagenome | biome: gut microbiome; feature: rumen; material: KS-attached | host: Bos | place: Iran: Karaj | collected 2018-10 | reverse complement strand
CTTCTCCTTGGTTTCCTTGACGCGCTCGCTGGTCTCCAAGTACTTAGCCTCGTCGAAGCTGTCGCCAAAGCGCTTACGAGCCTTCTCCACTTCCTTCTGGATCTTCTCGTCGTACTTGGCAATCTGGTCCTCAATCAGTACATCAGCACGATAGCGCTTCTTAGAGTCGCGGTTGTCGATGAGGGGATCGTTGAAAGCATCAACGTGACCAGAGGCCTTCCATATCGTGGGGTGCATGAAGATGGCCGAGTCAATACCCACGATATTCTCGTGCAGCATCGTCATGGCCTTCCACCAATACTGCTTAATATTATTCTTCAATTCCACACCGTTCTGACCATAGTCATAAACGGCTCCTAAGCCATCATAAATTTCACTTGAGGGGAATACGAAACCATATTCCTTACAATGACTCACAATTTTCTTAAAAACATCTTCTTGTGCCATATCTTCAATTATTTTATTCTTATTCTTCAATATCGCGTGCAAAGGTACGAAATAATTGTCAATTCACCAAACATTACGAGTCCTTTTATTGAATGTTGGGAAGCACCGCATAACGCCCGCAGAGTTGCATGAAAATCGCTTCATGGGCTTCTTCTTGGCAAATCTGGGCATCTTCTTCGGAAATGGTGTCAGGTCTGTAATGGTTGCCATCGACTATCTTGCCCGTTAAAAACTCACACCATGTACATGCGGCTGTATAGCGTCCGATGGTCAGCGAGAGGTGATAACCGTCACGGTTAAGCACATCGCCAAATCTGTAACGCATCAGCTGGATAGCCGTTCCTGAAGGAATGACGCGCTTGACGGAAATGCCAGGCAACACATGGAGCATGGTGCTGACAATGGCATTGTACATCTTTCGCTGGTCATTGTCATAGGGTTCAAAATTCTTGGATGTAAAATCGTTGGCATAGGCCCATGTCATATGCCATACAAACTCAACATGCAGGTTGGTGGTATAACTCTGTACCAGCCGTTTGAAAAGGGGAAGATTGGCATAACTGCTGGAAATGCCAGAAAACTTGCTGGCTTGCTGCAGTGAAATGACATCCCATTGTTCGTCGCGGATAATCTGCTTGAGCGTTGTTTTCTTGCGTACCAGTTTTACACCTCCCACTATTTTCCGGTATGAATAAACGGCACTGTCACCTTTCAGGTTCTTGTAATGGCGATCAATGCTGCATCCGGGGATATAGGCATTGCCAATCACTAACGAGTCACCTTGAGCACGCGCCAACTCGTATAGGTATTGCTCTACAGCATCTTCCGAGAAGCTGTTACCAATAGCCAACACCTTGACGACCTTCGCTTCCGATGAAACAAAGGACATCAATAATACCAGAAACAGAATTACTTTTTTCACCACTTACCTTTCACCACTCACCAGCTTTGCAGCCTTATGTAGTTTCCGCACAGCCTGATTACGAATCTGGCGCACACGTTCACGCGTCAGACCTAAGTCCATAGCAATCTCAATCATGGTCTGATGTGCTGTCTGGATGCCATAGTAGCGACTGACAACTGCCAGTTCACGTTCGTTCAACACCCCTATGGCCTGAAGGAGTTCTTCGTCGAGCGAAGCCTCTTCAGCCATCACGTCAGCCCTGGGGGCATCTTTGTCTTCCAGGACATTCAGCAAGGTGTAGTTATTACGGCTTCCTACTGGCAGCGATTCATCTGTAGACCGCACATCGGGTTCCACGGCGACATGGGCAATAGCTGCTTCGATACTCTTTCGGATATAAGGGGCAGCAAAGGTGACAAAGGGCTTCCCTCGCGACGGGTCGTACTTCTCAGCGGCTTTCATCATGCCGATAGCTCCCTCGCTGACCAGGTCTTCCGTACTGAGAATATCGCTTTGATATTGACGTGCCAGCGTTATCACATACCCCATGTTCTGGGTTATCAGTTCTTCCTTAGTCATTGTATTTCCGCAATAATGATTTCACCAGTTTTCCATATTCCTTGATGACATCGTCAGCCCAAGGTCCTGTAGCTGTGGCACGTGGTAAAAGCATGGAACACGACTCGTTCTTGTCACTGATGCTCCAGCATATCCAGCTCACGCCAAGACGCTCGCATAGCTCAATCCACTTTTCCTCACTCTCCGGATCAATCTTTCCGTCACCAGAAGCTTCTGTAGCTCCACTCTCCGAGATGAAGACGGGAACACCTTTCTTCACGGCATCCTCCATGCGGTTGCGCAGATGGTCGCCGTGGGTGGCTGCATAGAAGTGAACCGTATACATGATGTTGTCGAAACCCTCCAGCGGACTCTCTGCCACCAAGTGAATATCCTGATCCCAGTGGGGATTACCCACCAATACAATGTTGTCAGGGTCGTACTTGCGGATCTCACCAATCACCTCAGCAGCATATTTCTTCAGGTCTGCCCAGCTGTCCTCTACAGGTTCGTTGAAAATCTCGTAAATGACATGCGGATACTTTCCGTACTTACGCGCCATTTCTCCGAAGAACGCTTTTGCCTCAGCCGTTTTCATGATATGCGAATGCCAGTCGATGATGACATAGACGTTCTGTTTGATGGCAGATTCAATGACTGGCGTCATACACTGCATGGCATACGACGGATTCTCCAGATAGTTGTCTTCTATCATGATGCCCATAGCAGCACGTACCACCGAACAGTTCCAGTCCTGCTTCAAGGTCTGTACCACTTTCTTATTATAGAAACGGGGCCATAGGTTATGCCAGCCCAGGCTGACACCACGCAGGATGACGGGCTTCCCCTGTTGGTCACAGAGTTGCGAACCCTTTACTTGCAGTTGTCCCCATTTCTTCACGGGGTCTTGACAATGTGCATTTAATGCACACACAAAGAACAAAACAATCGTCAGTAGCTTCTTCATATTCTCTAACTTCGATAACTTCTCTAACTTTGTTAACTTCTAAAACAGCGACAGCGTATAAAGATACACCACTGCAGCGGGAATAGCCAGCAATGATGAGTCGAAGCGGTCGAGCATACCACCATGTCCAGGCAGGATGTTCCCACTATCCTTGATTCCCAATGTACGCTTGAAGAGACTTTCCACCAGATCGCCCCATGTGCCGAAGATCACGACCACCAAGCCCAGGCCAAGCCAGGCGGGTATCGATAGCAGGCCCCTCCCACTATTGTCGCCATCCAGCACCAGCATATTGTCATAATAGCCAATGGCGTAGGCTGCAGCTAACACGAAAATGGCACCACCGATACTGCCTTCCCATGATTTTGCCGGAGAGATTCGCGGAAACAGCTTGTGCCGTCCCAACAGCGAGCCTGTGCAGTAGGCCCCAGTATCGTTGACCCACAGGAAAATGAATACAGACAAGGGCAGCAGCGAGTTGAATGTTATCATCCCATTAGGCGTTGCTGTGAATGCCAGTACGTTGAGCAGCGAGAAGGGTAGGGCAATATACATCTGTGACAGCATGGTATACGCCCAGTCATGAATGGGGTCTTTCTGCTTGGCATACAGTTCAGATACCAACAGGTAGATAATGGTCACCAAATAAGGAATAAATACTACACTCTTAGCTGCACCACCGTAGAAATCGCTGCAGAAGTAGGTCATGGCATAGAAGAAATACACGCCAGCCACGGTACAGATAAACCTGTTCACCGTCACGCCGTCACGTTCGTTTACCAGACCACAAAATTCCCAAATGGTCATGCCTGTTATAATACTGAACAGCAGCACCATCGCTTCAGGACGCAAAAAACTGGCCACTATAGCTGCAACAAAGATGATGCCGGTGATTGTTCGTACAATGAGATTTTTCATGAGGCCCCCCCTTCTGCCCCCGAGGGGGCTACTTGTGAATGGTTATCTTGTGTGTTGCTACTCTCTTGGTCATTCGAGGTCCCCTCGGGGGCTGTCTGGGGGGCTAGTCCCAACTCCTTGGCACGTTCTTCTGCCATTCGTTCGGCATCGGCACGCATCTGGGCCTCAAGGAGTTCTTCCGAACGGCTCTGCCAGGGACGCTTGCCGAATATTTTCTCAACGTCGTCAGCAAAGATGACTTCACGCTCTACCAGCAACTGAGCTAATTGGGCGTGGCCTTCCTTGTGCTCCGAGAGTATCTGCTTGGCGCGATCATATTGTTCGTTCACCATCTTCAGCACCTCGTCGTCCATAATCTTGGCGGTGGTTTCCGAATAGGGCTTTTGAAATGAATACTCCTGCTGGTTATAGTAGCACAGGTTGGGTAGCTTGTCGCTCATACCTGCGTATGCCACCATACCGTATGCCTGCTTGGTAGTACGCTCCAGGTCGTTCATGGCTCCAGTGGAGATATGACCGATAAACAGTTCCTCAGCAGCACGTCCGCCTAACAGCGAGCACATCTCGTCGAGCATGGCCTCTTTGGTCTGTAGCACACGCTCTTCGGGAAGATACCAGGCGGCACCCAGTGCACGACCACGCGGTACGATGCTGACCTTCACCAGCGGGTTGGCAAACTCCGTAAACCACGAGATGGTAGCATGGCCGGCCTCATGGATGGCTATCGACTTCTTCTCAGCCTCCGTCATCACCTTGGTTTTCTTCTCCAGACCACCGATGATACGGTCTACGGCATCGAGGAAGTCCTGCTTGCCTACCTTCTCACGGTTATGACGGGCTGCAATGAGGGCTGCCTCGTTGCAGACATTGGCAATATCGGCACCTGAGAAACCTGGTGTCTGACGGGCGAGGAAGTCGATGTCGAGACTCTCGTCCAACTTCAACGGCTTCAGGTGAACAATAAAGATCTCCTTGCGCTCGTTCAGGTCGGGCAGGTCAACATGTATCTGGCGATCGAAACGGCCAGCACGCATCAGCGCCGAGTCGAGCATGTCGGCACGGTTCGTGGCAGCCAGCGTAATGATACCGCTGTTGGTACCAAAGCCATCCATCTCCGTCAGCAGGGCATTCAGCGTATTCTCACGTTCGTCGTTACCACCCATAGCGGGATTTTTACTGCGGGCACGTCCCACAGCGTCTATCTCATCGATGAAAATGATACACGGAGCCTTGGTCTTAGCTTTCTCAAAGAGATCACGGACACGTGAGGCACCAACACCTACGAACATCTCCACAAAATCGGAACCCGACATCGAGAAGAACGGCACACCGGCTTCACCGGCTACGGCCTTGGCTAACAGTGTCTTACCTGTTCCCGGAGGGCCAACCAGCAGGGCGCCCTTGGGTATCTTGCCGCCCAGCTCGGTATATTTCTGAGGATTCTTCAGGAAGTCCACAATCTCCTGCATCTCCTGCTTGGCGCCGGCCTGTCCGGCAACGTCCTTGAACGTAATGCCCAGTTCGCCGCCTTTCTCATACATCTGTGCTTTCGACTTACCCACGCTGAAGATGTTGCCACCTCCCATCATGCCGCCTCCGCCGCCCATGCGACGCATAATGAAAAGCCACACCATGATGATACCACCGAAGAACAGGATGTTCATCAGCAGCGAACTGAAGAAGTCGCTGTCCTTGGAGTTGTCGTATGAGAATTTACCAGTGAACTTCTGCTCATCGCGAGCCTGATTGATGAATTGTTCCACCTGGTCTACGCTGCCTATGGCGACTGTCACGCTGGGATTCTTACCCGTTTGCTGGACACCCTGATGGAAAACGTCGCGAATATGCTCCGGCTTGACAAACATCTGGAGCGTGTTCGAGTGCTTATTCACCTCAATTTTGTCGGCATAGCCTTTCATCACCATCACTTTGAAGTCAGAATATGACGTCTCGGTCTTGATGCTCGACTGCTCCTGTCCAGAGGTGAAGTAGAGCAGTCCCAAAGCCAGAATCACCAGGCCGTAAATCCAGTTCATGTTGAATCGCGGCATGTTCATCTGGGGCTTGTTATTTTGTTTGTTCTTCTGTTCCAATGTAATTACTAATTTCTAATTTCTAATTCCTAATAATTAATCAAGATCTTCTATCTGGAGTAAATTTGCGTCCTCCCACAGATGCTCCAAGTCATAAAACTCACGGACATCAGGCAGAAACACATGCACCAGCACGTCGCCGTAGTCCATAGCCACCCATTGGGCGTTCTCCAGACCAGCCACCGTTGAGGGCTTCTCGCCCAACTCATTACGAGCCATGTCGCCTATCGACTCCGTGATGGCTTCCACTTGAGCAGGAGAGTTTCCCTGGCAGATGACAAAATAGCGGGCAATGGCCCCTTCGATATCTTGCAGGTCGGCAATGACAATACGTTGACCTTTTTTCTCTTGTATTCCTTTGGTAATTGTTTCTACTAATTGTGATGTTTGTTCCATTTATATAAATAATGTATTTATTGAGGTGCAAAGATACATAGAATCATTGAAAAATCAGCAGAAAGCAGGAAATTTTGCGTTTTTTTATAAAAAAGTGCCTGAAAATTTTGGCAGTTTCAGAAAAAGCTGTACCTTTGCACCCGCAAATCGGAACAAGAGCGTTCTGAAATTCAAGTTTGGGGTATGGTGTAATGGTAACACTGCAGATTCTGGTCCTGCCTTTCCTGGTTCGAGTCCGGGTACCCCAACAAAAGAAAATCGCAGAAAGTGGGCTGACAGTTTGGTCAGCTCATTTTTTATTTGTAATTTTGCACGCTGAAAAAAAGTAAATAGTAAATATCAATGATGACAGCTAATGAGATTCGCGACTCGTTCAAAAAGTTTTTCGAGTCGAAACAGCACGCCATCGTGCCCTCTGCACCGATGGTTATCAAGGACGACCCCACGCTGATGTTCACCAACGCGGGTATGAACCAGTGGAAAGATATTATATTAGGAACGCGCGACCCTGAACCGCGCCGTCGTGCCGACACCCAGAAGTGTCTGCGCGTCAGTGGCAAGCATAACGACCTGGAAGAGGTGGGTCACGACACCTACCATCACACCATGTTCGAAATGCTGGGCAACTGGTCGTTTGGCGACTACTTCAAGGAAGGCGCCATCGACATGGCATGGGAATACCTGGTCGATGTGCTGAAGCTGAATCCTGCGGATTTGTATGTGACCGTTTTCGAGGGCGATGCCTCTGAAGGTCTGGAACGTGACGACGAGGCTGCAGGCTACTGGCTGAAGCACGTGCCTGCAGATCATATCATCAATGGTGACAAGCACGACAATTTCTGGGAGATGGGAGACACAGGTCCCTGTGGCCCCTGCTCAGAGATTCATGTGGACTCGCGTACAGAGGAGGAAAAGAAGAACGGCCCCACTGGTCGTGAGCTGGTAAACAAGGATCATCCGCAGGTCATTGAGATATGGAACCTGGTGTTCATGCAGTATAACCGAAAGGCTGATGGTAGTCTGGAGAAGCTGTCGATGAACGTTATCGACACGGGTATGGGCTTCGAGCGTCTGGTGCGCATGCTTCAGGGCAAGCACTCCAACTACGACACTGATGTCTTCCAGCCTATCATCAAGGCCGAGGAACAGATCAGCGGCATGAAGTATGGCGAAAAAGAGGAGACCGATGTCGCCATGCGCGTCTGCGCCGACCACCTGAGAGCTGTCGCTTTCTCGATAGCCGATGGTCAGCTGCCCTCGAATGCCAAGGCTGGCTACGTCATCCGTCGTATTCTGCGTCGTGCTGTGCGCTACGCCTACACCTTCCTCGGACAGAAGGACGGTTTCCTCTACAAGCTCGTGCCTACGCTGGTTCATGAGATGGGCGATGCCTTCCCTGAGCTGAAGGCCCAGCAGCAGCTGATCACCAAGGTGATGAAGGAGGAGGAGGACAGCTTCCTGCGTACCCTCGACAAGGGTATCCAGCTTTTGGATAAGGCTATGGCTGAAGTAAAAGAGAAGGCGGCAGCAAACTCTCAACTCTCAACTCTCAACTCTCAACTGGTTTTGGACGGCGTCCAGGCTTTCCGCCTGTTCGACACCTATGGCTTCCCCCTCGACCTCACGGAGCTTATCTGTCGTGAGAACGGTTTCACTGTTGACGAGGAACAGTTCAATGTCGAGATGCAGAAGCAGAAGGAGCGCGCCCGTAACGCCGCTGCTGTTGAGAACAGCGACTGGGTTAGCCTCCCCCGCCCCTCCAAAGGAGGGGAGTGCCATGCGGAGTCTGAAGGTGCCACCAACACCCCTCCTTTGGAGGGGACGGGGGAGGCCCAACAGCAGTTCGTCGGCTACGACTATACGGAATACAACTGCCACATCCTTCGCTATCGCAAGGTGACACAAAAAAAGAACGAGTTCTATGAGCTCGTGCTCGATGCCACTCCGTTCTATGGCGAAATGGGTGGACAGGTCGGCGACGCTGGCGTTTTGGTCAACGAGAACGAGACCATCGAGATTATCGATGCCAAGCGCGAGAACAACCAGACGGTACACATCGTGAAACAACTGCCGAAAGACCCGACTGCTGAATTCATGGCTTGCGTTGATACTGACAAACGCAATGCCAGTGCTGCCAACCACACCGCTACCCACCTGCTGGACTATGCCTTGAAGCAGGTGCTGGGCGACCACGTGGAGCAGAAGGGTTCGTTTGTGTCGCCTGACACCCTGCGCTTCGACTTCTCGCACTTCGAGAAGGTTACTGACGAGCAGCTGCGCGAGGTAGAGCGTATGGTGAACGACATGATCCGTCAGGACATCCATATCGACGAACATCGTGACGTACCGTTCGATGAGGCCAAGAAGCTGGGTGCCATTGCCCTCTTTGGCGAGAAGTACGGCGACAAGGTTCGCGTGGTTCGCTTCGGACCCTCTTGCGAGTTCTGTGGTGGTATCCATGCCAGTTCGACAGGTCGCATCGGCTTCTTCAAGATTCTCTCGGAGAGCAGCGTGGCAGCAGGCATCCGCCGTATCGAGGCCAAGACGGGTAAGGAGTGCGAAGAACTGATATATCAGCTGGAAGACACGCTGAAGGTCGTGAAGTCGTTCTTCAACAATGCCAAGGATCTGCAAGGCGTTATCCAGAAATACATCGAGGAACACGACTCGATGAAGAAGGAGATAGAAGGTTTCCAGGCACAGGCCGTAGAGCGTGCTGCCAAGAAACTGGTGGAGACAGCTCGTATCGTCAATGGCGTTACGGTGATAACCAATGTCATGCCCATGGCTCCTGCTGCTGCCAAGGACCTGGCCTTCAAGATCCGTGCTGCTGTCGAAGGTTCACTGCTTTGCGTACTGGGTACTCATGCGGACAATAAGCCACAGCTCTCCATCATGATGAGCGACGACATGGTCAGCGACCACGGACTGAATGCCGGACAGATGGTGCGCGAGGCTGCCAAGCTCATCCAGGGTGGTGGCGGAGGTCAGCCTCACTTCGCCCAGGCAGGCGGAAAGAATGTCGATGGGCTGAGTGCTGCTGTGGACAAGGTTATTGAGCTTGCTCAGCTTTAAAGATTAATTTTTAATTTTTAATTTTTAATCTTTAATCTGGCCTGCTCCACGTCCCTGCGTGAACGCGACTTGGTTACCAGCCAGACACCGCTGAACACCAGTACGACGGCCAGCACATGGGCGGGTTTCAAGATACCGATACCCATCAGCAGTGAAGCCGCCACAGAGACAATAGGCTGCACGTAGTTATATACCGAGACGACAGTCGGACGAAGCGTACGCTGTCCAATCATGGTCAGGATATAACCCAGAAACGTGCCAATGGCCACAACATACAATACCTCCCACCACGTCGTGGGGGGTATTGGTTTTTCTAATACCTCCTTCACATGGGCAAACGTAAAGGGCAATACCAGCAGCGTGGCCCACGAGAACATATATTTATTGATAGTGAAGACGTTATAGCGGCGAATCAGCGGATTGAACAGCGACAGATACAGGGCAAACGAGAACTGTGCAAACAGGCACAGCAGGTCGCCGCGGATGTCGCCCACCTTATCGCTGGCATGGGCGGCCGACGTCAGAATCAGTATCAAGGCACCGCTACAGCCCATCAGCACGCCCAGTGCCTTCTTGCCTGTGATGGGTTCCTTCAGGATGAGGGCTGCAAGAATCATGGCGAAGATGGGCATCGACGTCGTGACAATCGAGGCGTTGATAGGCGACGTGATGCTCAGTCCCAGCGTGTAGCAGCACTGGTTGGTGACCAGTCCGAAGACAGCAGCACCGATAAACATCAGCTTATCCTTCGTGGGCACGTGCTCCTTCTTGGCAAACAGCGAAGCCAGCCAGAACAACAGGCACGCTCCCACCACGCGGAACGTCACCAAGGTGATACCATCGAAGCCGTGTGTCATGGCGTCCTTGCCGATAGGTGCCATCAGGCCCCAGCCGGCACAGGCTCCGAACATACTTAAATGCGCTATCAGCGCCTTGTTATTTTCCGATGTCTTCATTTTGGGCTGCAAAGGTACGAAAATAATTTGATAATCCCAGCTAAAGCGAGGTTTTATTCGTTATTACCAAGAAGGCTATGGTTTAAGTGGCAGCATGTTTTTGTCCTCGTCCGACATTTTGTCATGCCAATCGCAGGCAGTTCACGTATGGCTGTGTTAACACTATGCGCAAAAGCCTGTCGCTGTTCGCGAGTCTATTTCCCAGTTTGCTGGGCTTCCTTGCTCTGTCGAGCGAGCACAGGCTACGTCTCGGCAGAAATCAAGCGAGCTTATTTCTGCTCTCGACTTGCACTGTCCTTGGCCGCCTTCAGCATTGCGACTTGCTGTAAGGCTTGCTGTCGCGTAGCATGCGATGATGGACGCCCCAATGAGAGGCGCACCTCCCTTGCTGAGTCCTGCATGCTCTGATAAATTGAATCGAGGAAAATCTTCTGTCCCATTTTGTATATCTTTTATGTAGTCATTAATCTTCTGTAACGCAATATCGGTAAACCCTTCTTTGGCAATAACTCCGTATATATGCTCTAACCTCATATCCTACTCGCAATTTTGCTGCAAATATACATATTATTTCTATATTATCCAATAATTTGGGCAGTTATTTTTTCGCTGTCATCTTTTCGTATAGCTTAAACAAGCATTCTAAGCGGGCTTCGTCTGAGGCGAAGGTATAGCCCGAATAACAGCTCTTCGCACAAATAGGTGCTCCGTTTTGCACTTGATGCCACTTACCCATCCCCGTGGTAGCCTAACAAAAGATGCAGGACTTTCATTAGCCCTGCATCTTTTTCTTCAGTCCTCTTAGATGTCTTTGGTACGACTTGATGATTCTGTCAGACAAATCATCAGGCTCGAAGAACGGGGAATCATCACCAAACATTTCAGCTAAGAGCTTTACGTACTCCTCTTCCTGTTTATATATCCAGTTGTTCCGAATCCACATCCCCAGCGAGAAATGATATTCACAAGAATCACCCTTAGTCATTTCTTTCTTTTCATCTTCGCTCAGCAGAGCATCCAGTTTTGCATAGGCATCTTTCTTTGTAAACGGAATATGCGTCACATTGTATATCTCTGCACCGCACTTGCTACATGCCCATTCTGGATCATCTTCTGAAACACAGCATCCACCATAGATGACGTGTTCATGATATTTCTCGAAGTACTCCTCTTCCGACATCGTTGGCAGACCATATAATATCTCATACACAGGCGCCCCACATTTCGGGCACTTGTCTGGCTTCTCTATTGATTCATACCTTTTCTTCATAGCTTTACTTGTTTACGACGGCAAAGATACGAAAATAATCTGATAATCCCAGCTAAAGCGAGTTTTTATTCGTTATTGCCAAGGAACGAGATACGTTTCAAAGGCAACATGTTTTTGTCGTCATCCGACATCTTGTCATGCCAATTGCAGGCAGTTCAAGACAGGTCCCGTGAGTTACCCCCAGCGGATAACCAGCGGGACAGATTCTGAGCATGACAAACTACATTCAGGTACCTATCCCAGAGACTATATCTTACCGTTTATCACTTTTTCATTCCTCCCATAGGAACCGATACAATAGAATACCACATTTTTTTTGCCTTTTCTTTCATCTTCTTTTCGAATTCAATCTTCTTCCTGGATTCATATACTACTTTAGAGCAAGTGCTAAGATCGGGCTCTGGATGATATTTGGCTATTCTTGCTTTATTGGCTGCTATTTTTTCCTCTGTAGTCATACCATTAAGCGATTTCTGAAATTTCTCCTTTTCGCGCATAGCCAATTTGTTCGCACTTAATTTCTTATTTTTCTTTTTACTTTCTTCTTTCGAAACTATAATATGACTTAATGCCTTGGCAGCGATGCTAATGGACGA
>JAEEGI010023280.1_pt1 | contig 12180 bp, 8 predicted proteins | sample 8958751 | NCBI WGS metagenome assembly JAEEGI01 (sample SAMN16246545, study PRJNA631951) | gut metagenome | biome: gut microbiome; feature: rumen; material: KS-attached | host: Bos | place: Iran: Karaj | collected 2018-10 | reverse complement strand
CGATGAAGCTGTCCAGGTCCACGCCATCGTTCGGCAGGAGGGCCACGAAGCGGTAGCCTTCCTTGTAATCCTTCATAAAGCCGGTGCAGGTGTCGTCCGAGAGGAAACAGTGCTCCGTCCCGTACATCTGGAAGACCGGGATCTGCGTGCCGTCCAGACAGGTGAAGAGCTCTTCCTGGATGACGTGGTTCGGGAAGGGATTGGCCCACTTGGCTTCAAAGACCAGGGCGTTGATCAGCATCATCATATCCTCGTCGCTCAGCGAGTCCAGGATCTTCGGGATCATGCCGTGCGTGTTCGTATCGACCCACTGGTTGATGTCCCGGACGGTCGTCCCGTCGAAGGGGGCCTTGTAAACGCCGGCGTTGTAGTAGTTCACGTTTTTCTGCAGGAAATCCCTCTCGACCGTAAAGCCGGCCGTATCGCGGAACCAGATGGAGTTGGCAAACGCGAAAGAGGCGTTCTGGCTGCTCGGCAGCGCGTTCAGATAGGTATGAAGGTACGCGTTTAAGTCGTCCAGCGTCAGATCGGCGCCGGCCAGAACGGCTTCCATTTCCTTCAGCGTCTCTTCGCGGGCACCGTTCGCGGTCATGGCGAGCGCGTTCAGAATGGAAAGAGGAGAGACGAGCGTGGTCTTGTTTCCCGCGTCCCGGTCGTAGACCTCGCGGAAGATCTCGGCGGAAAAGCGCAGCAGGTTCAGCCGGAAGGCTTCGTCGATCTTCCTGCCCGGAACGGTCTCGGCCGTAAAGTCCTCCATCAGATCGGCGGCTTCGGCCTTGCCGATGATGGCGGGACCGTCCGGCTGCGAAGCGGGCACGGCCGGCTCCGTCGGCAGGATGTCAGGCTCCGTCGGGCGGATCATGGTTTCCGGCGGGACGGCGGAACTTCCGGCTGCTCCGGACGCGGAGGGCTCGGTGCTGACGTTCTCCCCGCCGCAGGCGGTCAGAGAAAGAGACAGGCTTATCAGGAGAAGCAGGGCAAGGCCCTTCTTTATCAGCTGGTTTTTCATGAGACAGATACTCCTTTCAGGATCTTTCGTTTCCGTGACGAAAAGCTTCGTCAACCATAAAACAACGGGCGGGGCCGCTTTGTTGCAGCCTCCGAAAAAAAGGGCTACCCGAACAAACGGTCGGAAAAACGGAAAAACTCTTTTCAAAAACGGAAAAGTGAGTTATAATAACACCAACTATGCACATAATATAACGGAGGTTGGATTTTGGCAAGTTCTACCACGAAGAAAAAAACATCTCAGACGAAAGGAAAAAACGGTTCGGCGGTACGGAGCGGCCATAAAAGCTCGCCCGCGGTGCGGAGCGCGAAAAGCACTTCCCGCAGCGGGAGCAGCACCCGGAGCGGCAGCGCCCGCAGCAGCAGCGGCAAAAAGAAGGCCGCCGCGAAGAACGACCAGGTCGTACGGGATCTCTGGCTCATGCTCTATATCGGGGTCGCCGCGCTGCTGTTCTTAAGCCTGCTGGGACTGATCGGGCGGGTCGGCAGTTTTCTGGCGTCCTTCCAGTTCGGGCTTTTCGGCAGCATGGCGTATCTCTTTCCTTTCCTGCTGCTGGGCCTGACGGCCTTCGGCATGGTCAATATGAAAAAGTATCCGCTCAACACCTGGCTGCGGATCCTGCTGGCCCTGCTGACCTTCAGCTTCCTCTGCGCCCTGGCGGAGATGATCGGCTGCGACGGCGTGCTGCTGCGGAGCCTTAAGGATTACTATGCCGTCGGCAAAGGGACCCGCCTGCACGGCGGCCTTTTCGGAGGCTTCTGGTGCAAGATGTTCCTGGGCGCCTTCGGAAAGCTCGGCAGCTACGTGATCCTGTTCATCCTTTTCCTGGCGGGGCTGGTGCTGACCCTTGGCCGCGCCATTTTGACGCCGTTAGGCCTGCGGAGCCGCGAGGTGGCGCACGCCATCAAGGATGAGACCAGACGCTACCGGGCGGAGAGCGAAGAGCGCCGCCTGATCGCGGAGAAGCGTTCGGAGGAGCGGCTGATGCGCCGGGCCGAGGAGCGCGAACAGAAGGCGCGGGAGGCGGAGGCCAACCGCGACGCCATCTTAAAGGAGCTGGACGCGCGGATGGAAGCGCGCAAGCGCCTGCAGAAGGAGAATACGATCCGCCTGGACGAGGTAAAGCCCGAAACGCCGGCGCCGGCCTCCAGGGGGATCTCGGAGAAGATCGCCGATACCTTCCTGGGAACGGCCCGGAAGAATAAGAAGGAAAACGAGATCCGGAAGGCGGCCGACAAGGCGGCCCGCCCGGATGACGGCCAGATGAGCCTGGATCTGGAGCCGAAGACGGATGCGGCCTCTGCCGGACCCGTGCTTCCGGCCGGCGCGAAGCTGGACCAGCTCCTTAAGGAGATGGACGAGCACGCGGTCGGCGTGAAAAAAGAGAACCGTACCTTAAGCGAGCTGGTGGAGATGGACGACGAAAAGAGCGCGCCGAAGATCAGCCGCCGCAATCCGGCCCTGACCGCCGACAGCCGGACGCGCAAGGGCGTGTCGGTCTATGCGCCCGCCGCCGAGAAGGAACCGGAGGAAAAGCCGACGGCGCCGGCCTTCAGCGCGCCGGAAACGACCCCCGAGCCGGTGAAGAGACCGGATCTGGAGGACGCCTTCTCGGAATACGACCAGAGCCGAAAGGCCGCAAAGAAGCCGGAACTCAGGATCCGCTACATGCCGCGCGAGGAGGAGAAAACGCCGGCTCCGGCCAAACCCGAGACGCCTGCTTCCGACATGGACGAGATCCTGCACAGCAGCGAGCTGCTGGAATTGAGTCCGCAGAAAACGCCTGCCGCGCCTCAGACGCCGGACGGACCGGACGAGGAGGAGCTCAGCTGGGAGGATCCCCGCGAGCAGTTAAGGAAGATCCGCGACGATTCCATTTTCCGTCAGGACAGCGATAAAAATACGAGCGGCAGTCAGGGGAAGGTCCTCACAAGGCCGGCCTCGGGGACGCCGCGCACCGCTTCGGCCGTGCCGCAGCAGGGCCGGCTTCCGCTGGAAACCTCCCTGCCGGAGCCTCAGGAACCGCCGAAAAAAGAATACAAGCTGCCGAACATCAACCTTCTGGCGAAGGGAAAGCCCGGCAACGCCATAAAGGAAAGCACCCTGAAGGAGACCGCCGACCTGCTGGAGGAGACGCTCCGCAACTTCGGTGTGGAGGTCAGTGTGACCGACGTCTCCTGCGGCCCGTCCGTCATCCGTTATGAATTAAAGCCCGAGATGGGCGTCAAGGTCAGCCGTATCTCCGCTTTGGCGGACGATATCAAGCTGGCGCTGGCGGCGGCCGAGATCCGCATCGAGGCGCCGATCCCCGGCAAATCCGCCGTGGGCATCGAGGTCCCGAATCCGGAAAAGCAGACCGTGTATCTGCGGACGATCCTGGAGAGCGAGCCCTTCAACCGCATGAGTTCCAAGATCGGCTTTGCGGTCGGGCAGGATATCGGCGGACAGATCATCGTGGCGGATCTGGCGAAGATGCCGCACCTTCTGGTCGCCGGCACCACCGGTTCCGGCAAATCCGTCTTCTTAAATTCCCTGATCTTAAGCATCCTGTACCGGGCCAAGCCGGAAGAGGTGCAGATGATCATGGTGGACCCGAAGAAGGTCGAGCTGGTGGACTATAACGGCATCCCGCACCTGAGGATCCCCGTGGTCACGGAGCCGAATCTGGCGGCGGAGGCCTTAAACGGCGCGGTCAAGGAGATGACGGGCCGCTACAAGAAGTTCGCGGACCTGAACGTGCGCGACATCAAGAGCTACAACGCGAAGATCCGGGAGAACCCGGAGGAATACAGTGACCGCGAGGTCCTGCCGCAGATCGTGATCATCGTGGACGAGTTCGCGGACTTAATGATGACGGCGTCCAAGGACGTGGAGCAGGCGGTGGTGCGCCTGGCACAGCTGGCCCGGGCGGCCGGCATCCATCTGGTCATCGCGACGCAAAGACCTACGGCCAACGTCATCACCGGCCTGATCAAGTCCAATATCCAGTCCCGCGTGGCCCTGACCGTGGCCTCGGGCCTGGACTCCCGCACCATCCTGGATATGAACGGCGCCGAGAAGCTCCTGGGCCACGGCGACATGCTGTTCTATCCGACCGGCTACGCGAAACCCATCCGCGTCCAGGGCTGCTGGGTGACGGACCAGGAGATCGAGGCGGTGACCAGCTTCTGGAAGAAGCAGGGCGCCGTGACGGAAGAGCAGATGAAGAAGCAGAGCTACACCTGGCTGAACGATCCCGCGGAGCGGGAGCATCCCGTCGAAGACGAGCGGGATGAGATGTTCCTCAAGGCGGCGGAATATATCATCGACAGTGAAAAGGCCTCTATCGGCAACCTGCAGCGGGTCTTCCGCATCGGCTTCAACCGGGCGGCGCGGATCATGGACCAGCTGGCAGACGCCGGCATCGTGGGCAAGGACGAAGGCACCAAGGCGCGGCAGATCCTTCTGGACCGCGGCCAGTTCGAGGACTGGAAGCGGGACAACGGGTATTAAAAACTACGCCTCGCCGCCGGTACGAAGTTTTTCTGAGAACGCGTGCCCCTTTTCAAGGGCCCCGCTAGCTCTCACTAGTCGCTTCGCTAAATCGTTCGAAAAACTTGTCCGGCCGGCTCGGCGGATTGGGTAGCAATAAGATTGACACTGGGAGGTAGGCTATGAAACTCTCAAAACTCACCGAACGCATTGATTTTACACTCGTTCGGGGCTTTCTTGACACGGAGATCTCGGACGTGGTCTTTGATTCCAGGAAGGCCGGACCGGGGACGGCGTTTATCGCCATCAACGGTTTCCGCACGGATTCGCACAAGTTTTTAAAGCAGGTGGCGGAGAAGGGTGCGGCAGCCGTCGTCATCGAAAAGGACTGGGAGGAGCTGCCGGAGGAAACGCGGGAAGCGCTGGCGGCCGGCGGACAGACGGTCCTGAAGGTTAAGGACGGGCGCGAAGCCCTGGCGTATCTTTCCGCCGCCCTGTTCGGCTATCCGACCGAGGAGCTGACCGTGATCGGCATCACGGGCACCAAGGGCAAGACGACCACCTCCTACATGCTGGCTGCCATCCTGGAGGCCGCCGGGTATAAGACCGGTCTGATCGGGACCAACGAGATCCGCACCGGCAAGCGGACTTTCGCTTCCCACAACACCACGCCGGAGCCCTACGACACGCAGAGCTTTGCGCGGGAGATGGTGGAGGCCGGCTGCCGCTATCTGGTGATGGAGGTCTCCTCGACGGGGATCAAGTATCACCGCGCGGACGCGATCGACTTCGATCTCGGCATCTTTACGAATATCTCCCCGGACCATATCGGAACGCTGGAGCATCCGGATTTCGAGGACTATCTGGCCAACAAGGCCAAGCTCTTTTCCCGCTGCCGCGTCGGCCTGTTCAACCGGGACGACGAAAAGCTGCCGGAATTCTTAAAGGCGGCCACCTGCCAGATCAACACTTTCGGACTGAGGGACTCGAACCCTTACACCTATCCGGACTACAAGGCTTCGGATCTGCGCTTTGAGAAGCGCAAGGGCGGACTGGGGACCCGGGCCGTTTTCGCGGGCCCGCAGGAAAGCTTTGACGTCTTTATCGGCATGCCGGGCAACTTCAACGTGGCCAACGCCTTAGGCGCGGCGGCGGCGGCCCGGCTGCTCGGCATCGGGCCGGAGGCCATCCGCGCCGCGCTGGCGGATATCCGCGTCACGGGCCGCGTGGAGGTCGTTTATTCGAGCGATTTCGCCACCGTCATGATCGACTACGCGCACAACGGCATCTCCGCCACGGCGCTCTTTACCATGCTGCGGGACTACGATCCCGGCCGGATCGTGGTCATCTTCGGCGCGGAAGGCGGCCGGGCGCAGGTCCGCCGGCAGGAGCTTGGAGAGGCCTGCGGAAGGCTGGCGGACTTCTGCATCCTAAGCTCGCAGACCCCGGAGTGTGAGCCGCTGGAGGACATCTTCCGCGACATCCACGTCTATCTGGACCCGACCGGAACGCCTGCCGTGGATATCGCCGACCGGCACGAGGCCATCCGCTATGCCCTGCGGAACGCGCGGAAGGGCGACTTTATCGCGGTGATCGGCAAGGGGCAGGAGGACTACGAGCTGGTGAAAGGCATCAAATATCCCTGGTCTGACCGGGAGGAAATAGAAGCGGCCTTAAAGGAACTGGGCTGGAAGGAGTAAGATGGAACTTACGGTTCGTGAGATCTGCATGATCGTCGGCGGGATCCTGCTCTGCGGCGACGCGGAGACGGTGATCCGCCACGTGAGCTTTGATTCGCGCAGCATGCAGGGGGACGATCTCTTCGTTCCCACGATCGGCGCACGGGTGGACGGTCACGATTATATCGACAGCGCCTTCGAAAACGGCGCCGCCGCGACGCTGACCTCCCGCCGGGGAAAGGTGACGGGCACCCGTCCGTATATTTTTGTGCAGGATACGCAGCAGGCGCTGGAAACGCTGGGCAAGCATTACCGCCGCCTGTTTAAGGGCCGGGTGGTCGGCATCACGGGCAGCGTGGGCAAGACGACCACGCGCGAGCTGACCAAGGCGGCGCTGTCCGCCGGCGGGAGCGTTACCGGCAGCATGAAAAATATGAACAGCCAGATCGGCCTGCCGGTGGTGCTCTGCCATATGAACCACGACGCGGACTTTGCGGTCATGGAGATGGGAATCAGCGATCCCGGCGAAATGCGCCTGCTGGTAGACATAGTGCAGCCCCACACGGTCATCGTGACCAACATCGGCGTGGCGCACATGGAGCATCTGGGCAGCCGCGAGGGGATCTGCCGTGAAAAAATGCATATTGCGGACGATCTGGGCCCGGAGGATACGGCCGTCCTGAACGGTGAGGAGCCTCTGCTCATCCCGTACCAGAAGAGCCTGCCCTGCCGCGTTCTGACCTTCGGCCTGCATCCGGATATGGACGTGTACGCAGAGGATATCCGGGACGGGGAGTACGTCTGCTTTACGGCCTGCTTCAAGGTCCCGGCCGGCGGCCGGCGGACGGTTCCGGTCCGGCTTTCCATCCCCGGCATCCACAACGTCATGAACGCGCTGGCCGCGCTGGCGGCCGCCTGGGCCGAGGGCATCAGCCCCGATAAGGCGGCTGCGGCCCTGTCGCAGTACGGCGGCTTCTCCCGCCGGCTGGAGCGGGTGCAGATCGGCAGCCTGAAGCTCATAGACGATTCATACAATGCCGCGCCACCGTCCATGAAAGCGGCGCTGGCCGTGCTGGAAAAGGCAAAGGGCGGCAAAAGGATCGCGCTGCTGGCGGACATGCTGGAACTGGGGCCGGAGGAGGCCGCCATGCACCGGGAAGTGGGCGAGTACGCGGCGGCGCTGCCGGGGATCGATCTTTTCATCACGATGGGAACGCTGATCCGGAATCTGGAGCGGCCGCTGATCGAGGCCCGCCGTCCCGTTTTCCACTGCGATACGACGGAAGAAGCCGTCGAAAGGCTGACCCGTCTGGCTGCACCGGGCGACGTGGTGCTTCTCAAAGGCTCCAATGGCATGCGGCTGGATCTCGTCCGGGAAGCCCTGAAGAAAGAAGAAAAATTCACAAACTGAGGAAATAAATTGCCGATTTACGCCGATGTAATTGTAAATATTTCCGCTTCTGACCTGGACCGGAGCTTTCAGTACCGGATCCCGGAGGAGCTGCGGGAGAGTATCCGCCTGGGCAGCCGGGTGGATATTCCTTTTAACCGGCGGAGCATCAGCGGTTTTGTGGTCGGCCTGTCGGACGAGCCGGCCATAGAGGAGGATAAGATCCTGCCCCTGACGGGGCTTTCGAAAAAGAGCGCCGCCGTCGAGGACAGGCTGATGGCGCTCGCCGCCTGGATGCGCGAGCGCTACGGCTGCACCATGAATCAGGCCCTGATGACGGTCCTGCCGGTCAAAAAGGCATCGAAGCGCGGAAAAGCAAAGGTCGAAGGGCCGGATCTCAGCGATATTTCTCCGGAGGCCGCCCCAACCTTAAACGAGGCGCAGACGGCGGCCGTGCAGGCGGTCCTGGCGGAACGGAAGGGCGCAAACCGCCCCGGCCTTCTTTTCGGCGTCACCGGCAGCGGCAAGACGGAAGTCTATATGGCGGTCATCGAACAGCTGCTGGCGGAAAAGAAGCAGGTCATCCTGCTGATCCCGGAGATCGCCCTGACCTGGCAGAACCTAAAACGTTTTTACGCCCGCTTCGGCGACCGGATCGGCGTCATCAACTCCCGGCAGTCCGCCGGCGAGAAATACGAAACCGTAGAAAAAGCGAAGAAGGGGCAGATCGACCTGGTCATCGGTCCCCGTTCCGCGCTTTTCACGCCCATGCCCCGGCTGGGGCTGATCGTCATCGACGAGGAGCATGAGGAGAGCTACCGCAGCGAGCTTTCGCCCCGCTATCACAGCGTGGAGGTCGCGGAGAAGCTCTGCGAATTAAGCGGCGCCTCCCTGCTGCTGGGCAGCGCCACGCCCTCGCTGGAGAGCTTCTACAAGGCGCAGAACGGACGGTATCAGCTGCTGCGCTTGCCCGCCCGCGCCGTACCCGAAAGCAGACTGCCGGCCGTCCGGGTCGTGGACCTCCGAGAGGAGATGAAGGCGGGCAACAAGAGCGTCTTCAGCCGGCTCCTGCGCGAAAAGATAGAAGAACGCCTGGAAAAGCGCGAGCAGATCATGCTTTTCCTGAACCGCCGGGGCTACGCGGGCTTCGTATCCTGCCGCTCCTGCGGCAAGGCTCTGAAATGCCCGCACTGCGACGTCGGCCTCACCTATCACCGGGACGGCTTCCTGCGCTGCCATTACTGCGGCTTTTCCGTCCGCTTCCCGGACCGCTGCCCGTCCTGCGGCTCCCCGTATGTGGCGGCCTTCGGCACCGGCACGCAGAAGGTGGAGAGCATCGTCCGGAAGGAATTCCCCGAAGCCCGGGTCCTGCGGATGGACGCGGACACCACGAAAGGCAAGGAGGGCCACAGCCGGATCCTGTCCGCCTTCGCCCACCAGGGCGCGGATATCCTGGTCGGCACGCAGATGATCGTCAAAGGCCACGACTTTCCCCGCGTCTCGCTGGTCGGCATCCTGGCAGCGGACCTTTCGCTCTACAGTTCGGACTACCGGGCGGCGGAGCAGACCTTTGAGCTTCTAACGCAGGCCTCCGGCCGGGCCGGGCGAGGAGCGCTGGCGGGAGAGGTCGTCATCCAGACCTACAGTCCGGAGCATTACGCGGTGCAGACCGCCGCCGCGCAGGACTACGAAGCCTTCTACGCGGAGGAACTTCCCCGCCGGGAACTCTTGCATTATCCGCCGGCCGGTGCTATGCTTGCCGTCGGGGTGAGCGGGACGGAGGAGGCTGAGAACGAGGCCTTCGCCGCCGGACTGGCGGAGCGGATCCGCCGCGCGTTCGAACCGCTCGGGGCGGTTCTGATCGGCCCCACGGCCCCCTTCCGCAGCAAGGTCCAGGACGTTTACCGGCAGGTGATGTTCGTGAAGCATCCGGACCGGACGCTGCTGCTGAAAATACAGGAGCTGACCCGCGAGACCGGCGGCGTCCGTATCCAGACCGACATCTTCTAGCCTTCCCCTTGAGGGCGCAAAGCGAAGACAGGTGGCCCGAAGGGCCGGATGAGGTGTAATTGTTTAAAGAGGAGATTACCATGGGAATCCGTACCATCCGCGAAATGGGAGACGATATTTTACGCAAGCACTCCAAGCCGATCAAAGAAATGACGCCGCGCATCCGCCAGCTGATCGCCGACATGTTTGAGACCATGTACGACGACAACGGCGTCGGCCTTGCCGCGCCGCAGGTCGGCATCTTAAAGCGCCTCTTCGTCATCGACTGCGGCGATCCGGAGACGCTGGAGCCCCGGCCCTACGTCTTCATCAATCCGGAGATCCTGGAAACGCGCGGCGAAGTGACGGACAGCGAGGGGTGCCTGAGCATCCCGGGCCGTTTCGCGCCCGTGCCGCGTCCGGAATGGGTGAAGGTCCGTGCGCTGGACAAGGACATGAAGGAGTTCACGCTGGAAGCGGAGGGGCTGCTGGCCCGCTGCATCTGCCACGAGAACGACCATCTGGACGGCATCCTTTACGTGGACAAGGCGACCGGGCCCGTCGAATACGTGAAAGAGGAGTGAGGCGGAAGTGAAGCCGCCTTTCCTCCGCCCTCCGCGAAAAAACGGGAGAACGGCGCAAAAAAACGCAAAAAAGACGGAAAAAGCGCTTGACAAGCCTGCTGCGGCGTGTTACTATCATCCAGCAATTTATTTAAAGCAGAGTTACACTCTCACCTGATCACAAAGGGTGCATCGGGTTTTCGGTAAGGGCTTATTAAGCCCGGAGAGTGGACCGCTGCGTCCGCTTTTTTTATGCGACATGCAAGAGGAGGTTTACCATCGCAACCGAATTATTGATCAATGATCAGATCACAGACAAAGAGCTGCGCGTTATCGGCAGTCACGGACAGCAGATCGGCATCATGAGCCTGAACGAGGCTCTCCGTATGGCGGAGGAAGAGGAACTGGACCTGGTTCTGATCGCGCCGCAGGCCAAGCCGCCCGTTGCCAAGATCATCGATTACAGCAAGTACCGCTACGAACAAGCCCGCAAGGAAAAAGAAGCCAAGAAGAAGCAGAAGGTCATCGAGCTCAAGGAGGTTCGCTTATCCCCCAACATCGATGACAACGACTTAAAGACCAAAGCTTCCGCTGCCCGCCGTTTCCTCGAAAAAGGAAACAAGGTGAAGGTATCGCTCCGTTTCCGCGGCCGTGAGATGAGCCACATCAACGAAACCAAGCACGTGCTGGACGAGTTCGTGGCACAGCTGAGCGACGTGGCGGTGGTGGACAAGCCCTCTAAAATGGAAGGGCGCAGCATGATCGTCATACTCAGCGAGAAGAAGTAGATTAATCATTAGGAGGACACTCAGATGCCGAAGATGAAGACAAAGAGAGCTGCTGCCAAGCGGTTTCACAAGACCGGTACGGGCCAGCTGAAGAGAATGAAGGCTTACAAGAGCCATATCCTGACCAAGAAGTCGACCAAGCGTAAGAGAAATCTGCGCAAAGCTACCATTACCGATCCGACCAACGCAAAGGTAATGCAGCGCATTCTGCCCTACTAAAGAAGGAGGTCGAGTACAATGGCAAGAATTAAAGGGGCTCTCGGAGCAAGAAAGAGACATAACCGCGTATTAAAGCTGGCGAAGGGTTACCGCGGCGCCAGATCCAAACAGTACAGAGTTGCGAAGCAGACCGTCATGAAGGCCTTAAGCACCGCCTATGCCGGCCGCAAGCAGAAGAAGCGTCAGTACCGCTCCCTGTGGATCGCCCGTATCAACGCGGCGGCCCGCCTGAACGGCCTGTCCTACAGCCGTTTCATGTACGGCTTAAAGCTGGCGAACGTCGAGCTGAACCGCAAGGTCCTGGCCGATATGGCCGTCAACGATGCGCAGGGCTTCGCCGATCTGGCCAAGCTGGCGCAGGACAAACTCAGCGCCTGATGCTGCGCGATCGATTTGCCGTCCCGTCTTCGGGCGGGACGGCAAATCGGACTTTTTTTCCCGGAAGGATTGACAATACAAAAGTCTTGTGCTATCCTTTTAATGCTTCGGAGCGTGGCTCAGTTTGGTAGAGCGTCCGGTTAGGGACCGGGAGGTCGCAGGTTCGAATCCTGTCGCCCCGACTATCCTGCCATCGGTGGGATTTTTTTATAGATCGGCTTTGGCGAAAACGCCGAAGCGAAGCCTGTGCCTGTAGCTCAGCAGGATAGAGCAACGGCCTTCTAAGCCGTGTGTCGGGGGTTCGAATCCCTTCAGGCACGCACTTTTTTAGGAACTGCCGACCATCAAAATATGACGATATAGCGTCATATTTGAAAGGTCGGCAGTTTTTTATATTTGTGCTCATTTTTGTTGAGTCAACAACAAAGTCCATAACTCATGTGCGATGGAGTAACTGACATAGTTACTCCTTATTATTTTGTCCCACAAGCCTACGCATTTATATCCGTCGCATTTATTTTCTTAAGCGGATCACCATTCAAACCTTTGAAAAATTATTTTTAAAAATCGGCTGATTTTTTAGCACGATAGGGGGGTTCTCGTTGGCTACCAGTTGAGAGGGTCTTTTCTCTCTCGGGTACCTTGAGAACTGAATATGCATTTAGCAGATACGTTCCCTGCGTCGGGGTGATGA
>JAEEGI010023274.1_pt1 | contig 12183 bp, 7 predicted proteins | sample 8958751 | NCBI WGS metagenome assembly JAEEGI01 (sample SAMN16246545, study PRJNA631951) | gut metagenome | biome: gut microbiome; feature: rumen; material: KS-attached | host: Bos | place: Iran: Karaj | collected 2018-10 | reverse complement strand
GTCGTAGGTTTCGAGTGACTTCGCTAGGTCGTCGTTCGTCACCACCTTCGGCGGCAGATAGCTTCCTGTTCCTAGGATCTTGAGGCTCATCTCTGATTCCGCTTGTTGAATGTGAGAAAATTATACCATACCACACGCCGCGATTCAACGGCTTTTCCAGTAATCGGCAGTAGACATCGTGATTGTGAGATTGTGGAATTATGGAAATGTGCCATTATGAAATGTGAAATTGGGGCGGATCACCGAGCGAATGCGTGCGCGAGACAACGCGCCCGGCCGCAGCAGCCCTTTCGATCAGCTTGTATGCCTCGTCAAGCTCCAATGCGCTACCTGACGATGAGCATGGTGCCCATCTTACGGGTTAAAAGAAGCCCCTTCTCGTTCGCCAGAAGCTTGAAGCCGGCAGCCTTCGTTTCGGCAGAAGGCGCAAATTCGACGTTTTCCGGCTTCGCAGGCCAGGTGAGCACGTACCCGTTGGGCTTGCCGTCCTCGTCCTTCACGGCCGCAAGCGCCATCAGGTCTTCGCGCTCTCCGATGAGGTTCACCTTCACCTGCGCGCCGGACGCGTACGTGAGCGCATAGCCGCTTGCGGGAATCGTGTAGCATCCAGTCACCGAACCAAGATCGAGCGTAGGCGAAAGATGATCCGCGTCGCCGAGCTCAAGTGTCTTGAGGAGATTCGCCGCCGTTGGACGGAAACAGTCGAGAACCGTCACCTTCGCATTTGCAGCGTATATGCCCGGCGCCGTACGCCTGTCGATGTACGTACCAACCTTGAAGCCGATTTCGACATTCGAGCCGCAATTCTCGCCGACGTCCACCGTCGCCGACGAAAGATCGCTGGCGCCGCCGTAGAACGATAACGCGCTGATGCTTGGAGTTCCCTCGACCTGCCGCACCGCCACCGTACCGGCGCCGACAGTGCGGACGCAGCGCATCGAAAATCTCGGTCCGCCATTGATCGTGAGCGTATGACCGTTCAACTTCAGGATATGGGCATCGTCCCCGCTGTACTCTAGCCCCGGCGTGGGGCACACATCTCTCTCGACCGTGCCCAGTGTCTTGAACACCGCGTTCCCCGCAAGCTCCAAGTCGCCGATCACGTTCATCTGCCACCAGTTGTTCGGCAAATGTCTCCGCGAGGAGAACATGCAGCCCGAGCCGTCCGGACCCGCACCCTGCACGACGAAATCGTATGCAACGCTCGTTCCGTCCACCATGCCGTTCCAGTCGAACGCCGCGCCGTCCTTGATCGTTATGAGCGCTCTGGACGGACCCCACGCGCCTTTGTGCACGCCGCTCTTCGCAATGCCGGCGTTCACCACCGTGCCGCCCGTGTACGTCTGGTCCGCCTTTGAGCCGACAAACATGCCCGCGCCGGTCTTCGTGAGCTTGAGCGAACCCGTGAGCGCCATGACCGTGTTCTCGATCGTCTCGTTTGCAGCAACCTCGACGATCAGTTCGCCGCCATCCACGGACGACGTGACGGTGAACGCGATTACGCCACCCACCAGCGAGTTCGGCAGCTTCAGACTGCGTCCTGCAACGTCGATCGTGATGCCGGGCGTGGCCGCGAACGGGAAACCATCGCTCATGTCGAAGGTACCCGTTCCCTCTGGCAGCGTGAAGCTGCCGGCGAGAAGGTATTCGACCGGACTCACGTTCTGCGCCTTGATCGCAGCGTACTCCTCGTACGACGAAAACCTCACCTGAATCTCCGAAGTGACGCCCTCTTCCCAGTCCGGCACGGGCGATCCGTCCGCGCCGAAGAACTTCCACTCCGGCACATCGCCCGAAAGGTCGAGCGTCGCATACGCGGGAACGACCGTTGACTTCACGTAGAGTCCGTCGGCACGCGCCACGGCCTCGATCGGACGCTCCTCGCCGGAATAGACAAGCGTGAAGGTGCAGGCGGGAATGGCGCTCCACGAAACAAGCTTGTCGCCCACGGCAACAGCGCGCGCGCCCACATCGACAGTCACTGCAGCGCCTTCCGAAAAGCTCATCGCCCTGTCGTCCGACGCCACTTCATAGGCATCTACTATCAAGCTCAAGTCGAGAGTGGGCGAAAGATGCGTTTCGTCGCCGAGAGTGATATTGCTCAGAACGTTCGTCGTCGCCGGCTGGAATCGGCCAAGCACGACCAGCTTTCCGTCAGAGCTCTCTCTATTCGTCGCCACGCCATTGTTGTCCTTTGTTCCATCGTTCCACTGCAACGTGCGGCGGTCGATGAAATCCTTCACTATGACGCACACCTCCAGGTTGAGGCCGCATCTATCGTGGACATCGAGCGTGGTGGTGGAAAGGTCGTTTGTTGCTCCGTAGAACGAGAGACGGCGCATGCCCTTGTCGCTTGACGTGTCCGGCACGGACACGATTGTTCCGCCGCCAGTCGCCGTCACACCGCGGAATGCGAAGGAGTCGCCGGCCGCCACGGTGAGCGTGTGACCGTTCATATTGAGATTGTGTCCAAATGCATTGCGATATACAAAGCCATAGACTCTCAGGTACGTCTGGCATGCCTTGACCGTAGCGTCGTCGTCAAGCTCCATATCCGCTATGTAATTCGCGTTCCAGTAGTTGCCGCCGAGATCGACGGACGTCTTCATCGCCGCGTCACCGTCCGGGCCGGTGCCTGCGATCTTGAAGCTATAGGCCGTGGTGCTGCTGTCGTTGACCTTTCCGTTCCAGTCGAAGCCCGCGCCCGTCTGGATTGTGATGAGCGATTTGTGGGGGCCCCAAGAGCCGCTGTACGCGCCCTGCTTGAGCCATCCGGCGTTGGCCACCGTCCCACCCGTGTACGACTGGTCCGCCTTCGTGCCCAAGAACGTGCCCGCGCCGTCCTTTACGAGCTTCAACTGGCCAGTGAAGACCAGAGACTTGTTCTCAACGGTCTCGCCGCTCGCAACATCGAAGTGCAGCTCGCCGCCGCCGATCGTGTCCGTGATCGTACCGTCGCCCGCCGCGTGCGCGAGCGCGAGGGAATGTCCCGCGAGGTCGATCGTCGCATCTATCGCCGCCGGACCGGTCACTGGATAGAATCCGACCTTCTCGCCGATGACAGGTCCCGCCGCAAACGCGCCGCTTCCTATGTTCATGGCGAATTCGCCGTTCACCCTGTCGTAGAGGCCAACTGCGTCGCCATTCCGCACGGGAACGTAGTCGCGCACAAGAACGTCGTTGTCGTAGATCTTGCACGAATGGAGACGGACAGGCGGATTGTTGTTCTTGATGTTGACGTCGTTCGGACGATGATCGGCGAAGAGGTACAAGGTGCGCGTCAACTGGAACGTCTGGCCGGAACGCGTCGTATGCGTCACGCCGTCCACCTTGAACACGCCCTTGTCATAATCTAGAGTGTGTCGCCCGACAGCCACAGGGGAACCATTTCCGCCGCCTGAATTGCCGAAGCCAGAATAGACGTTTATGCCATCGTTGCTCACACCGAAACACTTTGTCTTCCACCAGTTTCCAGAGCCGTCATCGGTTATGCCAAACCACGACTCCAGCGTGCCGCGCACGGTGATGTCGAATACGACGCGCGTGTTGTTGTTCGGGGCGAAGCCGGTGTCGACGTAGGCGCCCCTTGGCGCGTCGAGGTACTGGAGCGTGACGCCGTAGCCGACGGTGTCGACCGAGGAGAGTCCGCGCCAGTCGCAGTCGGTGGCGAGAGAACAGTTCTCAAAATTAAGCTCGTTGTATGCAAGCTTCTGCCCGGCGGGGACGCTGAAGTTCGTAGCGTTCTTCACGGAGACTATCGTGTTGACGTCCGGCACGGCGTTGGCCACCACTGCGCCGGTCGAGTCGGTACACGTCCAGTTCGCCGGGTCATTCACGTTCGTGAGATCGCCCGCGCCCGTCCAGAGAGCCGTCATGCCAAGGGGAAACGCCGCCGAGCAGGCCGTTGTGAACTTTATCGTCTCGATCACGGTTGCCGACGCGTCATAGCCGGGCGAGCCCGATCCGGCGTTCGCGAAGCACTTGCCCGTAACCTTGTCGTAGAACACACCTTCAGGAGAAGACGAGTTGCCGCGAATCGCGGGAACGAGGTGCAGCATGTCATAGCCGTTTGCGTCGAACACCCTCACATAATGCCACTCACCGTAGCAGTAGCGTCCGGACGTGTTGCTTCCGTTGCTCGAGGATCCCACAAGAATGTCGTCGCCGTCGGTTCCGATTGTACCTTCGGCCAGATCTTTCTTCACCTGTGTTCCGTCAAGCCAGCATGTCCTGTTGAATATCTTGAAAGTGTGAGGAACAGACGTGTCGCTGATAGTGAACATGGGGTTGCCCGCTTCCCCCGTGCGGTAGCGGAGGTAAAACTTGTTCACAGTGTTGTTGTGCTGTCCCACCGTGAAGTTGTCGCAATGGCTGCCAATCACGGATGCCCAGTTACCGTTTGCGCCGGTGCGGCGGTAGCGGAAGTCCACTCCGTACGCCGCGTTGCCCCTTATTCCGGTATTGATGTACTGCCCGTCCCCAAGCAACACCCAGCCGTCGATCAGGCGAACGTCGGCGGTGACGATCGCGCGCACCACGCTGCCCGCAGGGATTCCCGCGTCGCTGAACTGGTACGTCGCGGCGGCGGACGATATCGCGCCGTTGTATTCGAGGTGGTTCGTCCGCGGCCATGCGGAGAACTTCTCGCCGCTGTCGCCAGAACCCCAGACGAGGTAGAGCTTCGACGTGTCGTCGTATGAGTTTGCGGGCACCGACACCGTGATCGCGCCGTCGCTGCGCGAAAGCGCAAGCGCCGGCTCGTCGGCCAACGCCCTCGATCCCGCCACCATGCACATCACGGCAGCGGCGGCCCACCTAGCGGCAGAAGACGCACGCATCCACCGAGCCGTTGTTCCAGCCATAGTTGTCAAGTTCATCATCATTTTTCTCCTTAGTGACCTGTGAAAACCAGCTTATATTTTACCACATTTCCGTCCTTCTAGGAAAGGAAACATGGAAATTGAGAAAAACAAAAGCGCCGCTCCCGAACGGGAACGGCACTCTGTATTGTTCTTCGAGCCAGACGCGCAGCCTTCCACGTGCTAGGAATCACGTGCCGGCGCGCGATGGCCGAAAATCGTCATTCTGCGCTCGCGCGCACCTTGCCTTCCTTGATGCGCTTCTCAATCACGGTCTTGGCGATCGAGGCGGGAACGGGCTCGTACTGCTTGAAGATCATCGTGAACGTGCCGCGGCCCTGGGTGACGGTGCGGATGGCGTTGGAGTAGCCGAACATCTCGCCCAGCGGGACGGTGGCCTTGATGAGCTTCACGCCGGCACGGTCCTCCATGCCCTCCACGCGGCCGCGACGCTGGTTGATGGAACCGTTCGCCGCGCCCATGTACGTCTCGGGCACTGCGACTTCCACGTCCATCATCGGCTCGAGGAGCTGCGGCTTCGCCTTGAGGAACGCCTGCTTGAAGCACTGCATCGCGCAGGTCACGAACGCGAATTCGTTCGAGTCGACTTCGTGGTAGGAGCCGAAGTACACGGTGGCCTTCACGTCCACCACGGGGAAGCCCGCGAGCGGACCCGCCTCGAGGGCCTTCTTCACGCCCTTCTCGACGGCCGGGATGTACTCGGTGGGGATCACGCCGCCCTTGATCTCGTTGACGAACTCGAAGCCCTTGCCGGGCTCCTGCGGCTCGAGGCGCAGGCACACGTGGGCGTACTGGCCGCGTCCGCCGGACTGCTTGACGTGCTTGTACTCGTTCTCGACCTTCGTCTGGATCGTCTCGCGGTACGCCACCTGCGGGGCGCCCACGTCGCACGCCACGTTGAACTCGCGCTTCAGGCGGTCGACGATGACTTCGAGGTAGAGCTCGCCCATGCCGGCGATGATCGTCTCGCTCGTCTCCTGGTCGAACGTGACCACGAAGGTGGGGTCTTCCATCGCGAGCGCGTGGAGCGCCACGCCGAGCTTTTCGTTGTCCTGGCGCGACTGCGGCTTCACCGCCACGGAGATCACGGGCGCGGGGAAGTCGATCGACTCGAGGGTGATCGGGTGCTCTGGGTCGCAGAGCGTGTCGCCCGTGCGGGTCTCGGTGAGGCCCACGCACGCCACGATGTCGCCGGCGTGCGCCTCTTCAAGAGGCTCCTGCTTGGCGGCGTGCATGCGGAAGAGGCGGGAGATGCGCTGCTCGCGGTTGATCGTGGAGTCGAGCAGCTCGGCGCCGAGCTTGAGCGTGCCCGAATAGACGCGCACGAAGGTGATCTTGCCGCCGGAGCGGGGATCGTTCATGATCTTGAACGCAAGGCCGCAGAACGGCTCGGAGTCGCTGGGCTCGCGCTTGGCGGAGGGATCGTCGGCCGAGACGGCCGCGCCGGCGTCGATCGGCGAGGGCAGATAGTCGCACACGCCGTCGAGAAGCTGCTGCACGCCCTTGTCCTTGAAGGCCGAGCCGCAGAACGCCGGGGTGATCGTGCGGGCGATGCAGCCCTTGCGGATCGCCTTCTTGATCTCGTCGTTCGTGAGCTCCTCGCCGTCGAGGTACTTCATCATGAGCTCGTCGTCCTGCTCGGCGGCGCTCTCCATCATCTTGTGGCGGAATTCCTTGGCCTTCTCGACCATGTCGGCGGGAATCTCCTCCTCGGTCATCGTCTTGCCGAGGGTCTTCATGTCGTAGCGGATCGCCTTCATGGAGACGAGGTCCACGATGCCGCTGAACGTCTCGCCGGCGCCGATCGGAAGCACCATCGGAACGGGATTCGCGCCGAGCTGGTTCTTCATCTGGTCCATCACGCCGTAGAAGTTCGCGCCGATGCGGTCCATCTTGTTGACGAACGCGATCTTCGGCACCTTGTACTTCTCGCTCTGGCGCCACACCTGCTCGGACTGCGGCTGCACGCCGCCAACCGCGCAGTAGAGGGCCACCGCGCCGTCGAGAACGCGCAGGGAGCGCTCCACCTCGGCCGTGAAGTCCACGTGTCCAGGAGTGTCGATCAGCGACAGGCGGTAGGCGCCCCACTGAACGCAGGTCGCGGCGGACTGGATGGTGATGCCGCGCTCCTGCTCCTGCACCATGAAGTCCATCGTCGCGGCGCCTTCATGCACCTCGCCGATCTTGTAGTTCTTGCCCGAATAGTAGAGAATACGCTCGGACGTCGTGGTCTTGCCGCCGTCGATGTGGGCCATGATGCCGAAATTGCGCACATGGTCAAGCGGGAAGGGTTTTGCTGCCATTTCTGTGTACTCCTGGTGTGTTCGAAAAAGTGAGCGTATAGTTTATACTTTTTTGCAGGTGAAAATCAAGAGGGAATTTCAGAAATTTACAATCGGCGATTTTCAGCCGAAATGCAACCGTCTGTTCAGGCAATTGTAAAACAATGACGCCCGACGCGAACTTCGCATCGGGCGCCACTCTTTTTGCACTAGGCACCAAGCGCTAGGCACTTACTTCTCGTCAAGCGCCGCGACGCCGGGAAGCACCTTGCCCTCGAGGTACTCGAGAGAAGCGCCGCCACCGGTGGAGATGTGGCTCATCTCGGCCGCCTTGCCGCTCTTCTTCACCGCGGAGACGCTGTCGCCGCCGCCGATGATCGACATTCCGCCGTTGGCCTTCACAGTGGCCACCGCGTCGCACACGCCGAACGTGCCCTTCGCGAGAGGAGCGAACTCGAAGCAGCCCATCGGGCCGTTCCACACCACCGTCTTCGCGGCCTTGACGGCCTCGGAGAAGAGGGCGATCGTCTTCGGGCCGATGTCGAGGCCCATCCAGCCGTCCTCGATGTCGCCTTCGGTCACCTTCATGGTGATGTCGCTGGCGTCCTTCTCGGCGGGGAACTTGTCCGCAACCACGTTGTCCACGGGCAGCAGGAACTTGATTCCCTTCGCGGCCGCGGCGTCGAGCATCTCCTTGGCGTAGCCGAGCTGGTCGTCTTCGCAGAGCGAAGCGCCCACCTTCATGCCCTGGGCCTTGAGGAAGGTGTACGCCATTCCGCCGCCCACGATGAGGGTGTCTACCTTGTTGAGGAGGTTCTTGATGACCTTGAGCTTGTCGCTCACCTTGGCGCCGCCGAGGATCGCGACGAACGGACGCACCGGATTCTCAACCGCGTCGCCGAGGAACTTGATCTCCTTCTCGAGCAGGAAGCCGCTCACCGCAGGACGCAGATAGTCGGCAACGACCGCCGTGGAGGCATGGGCGCGGTGCGCCGTGCCGAACGCGTCGTTCGCGTACACGTCGCCGTAGGAGGCAAGCTTCTTCGCCATCGCGGCGCGCTTCTCCTTGAGCTCGGCCTTCTTCGTCTGGTACTCCTCCTCGGTGAGGTGGATGCCCTTCTTCTCGTCGTCCTTCTTCACCTTGCCGTCCTCGGCCTTGTAGAAGCGGGTGTTCTCGAGAAGCGTCACGTCGCCGGGCTTCATTGCGGCCACGATCTCGTCGGCGGCCATGCAGTCAGGCGCAAAGGCCACAGGGCGGCCAAGCTGCTTCGCGAGCTCCTCCGCAACGGGCTTGAGCGAGAACTCGGCCTCGTAGCCCTTGCCCTTCGGGCGCCCCAGGTGCGACATGAGAACGAGAGAGGCTCCCTGCTCAAGCACGTACTTGATGGAGGGAAGCGCCGCGACGATGCGCGTGTCGTCCGTGATCTTGCCCGAGCCGTCCTTGGCCATCGGGACATTGAAGTCAACGCGCATCAAAACGCGCTTGCCCGCGAGCTCTACGTCGCGGAGTGTCTTCTTAGCCATGTTGTAGATCCTTGATTGTTTACTTCTCGGCCGTCTCGGCCTTTGCAGCCGCCGCGGCCTTGGCCTTGTTCAGCTTCAGCTGCGCGCGGGACTTCTTGCGGTTGGCCGTGTTCTTGCTGATCACGCCCTTCTTCGCAGCCTTGTCGAGACCGCTCACGAAGGAGACGAGCTCCTTCTCGGCCTCTTCCACCTTGCCGGCGTCCGCAGCCTTGAAAAGCTTCTTGTGCGCCGAGTGCAGACGCGTCTTGACCGCGACGTTGCGCTTGTTCGCCTTCGCGTTCTGACGGTCGCGTTTACGGGCGGCACGGCCGCCTTTGATGTTCGCCATTGTGAATTACTCCTGTTGGTCCTAAACGAATTGAAGGTATATTTTACCGAAAACCGCGGCGAATGTGAATAGGGAAATTTAAAAAAATGAAAAAAATCGTTTTTCCCTCTTGCGCTACCGAGGCGAAGATGATACACTATTAGCCGTTTTCAACCTAGCCAGGTTAGCACAGCTGGTAGTGCGGCTCATTCGTAATGAGCAGGTCGGCGGTTCGAATCCGTTACCTGGCTCCATCTGAAATCGCGTTTCGTCGATGACGAGACGCGTTTTTCTTTTTTTGCGCGCTAGCAGAGGCAGAAGTGGCGCAGCGCGGCGGCCACGCCGTCCTCGTCGTTCGAGGTCGTCACGTAGTCGGCCGCCGCGAGCACCTCGGGGCACGCGTTCGCCATCGCCACGCCCACGCCCGCCGCCTCGACCATGGTGAGGTCGTTCGCGCCGTCTCCGAACGAGATGCAGTTGGCGAGCGAAAGGCCAAGATGCTCCGCGAAGCGCGCGAGGGCGCGTCCCTTGTGCGCAGTGCGAATGTTGATTTCAAGGTTGTTCCAGGTGCTGTTCGTCACCTTCAGCTCGGGGAAACGCGCGGCGACTGCGGCGGCGATCTGGCTCGCGTACCCCTCCGGCGCGTCGCGGCGCGTGAAGAGCATTATCTTCTGCACGTCGCCATCCGCGGCGGTGGATGCGAGATGGGCCTTGAGCTCGGGAACAGGACGCCTGAACTCGCGTATCATGCGAAGGTAGTGCTCGTCCGTGGCGTAGTCCTCGGCCTTCGCCTTGAAAGCCTCGCTCATCCATCCCCAGTTGGAGCGGTAGCAGTCGTAGATCACGTCGTATCCGTCGAGCAGCGCCATCACCTCGCGCGCCATTGCAAGCGGAATCTCCTCGCGCACTATCGCGGCGTCGGTTTCGCGGTCGTACACCTGCGCGCCGTTGATGGTGATCGCGTAGCGCACGAACGGAAGATCGCGCACGGCCGCCGGCATCATTCCGAAGAAGCGTCCCGTCGTGGGCACCACGAGCGCGCCGCGTTCCGCCGCCGCCGCGAGCGCCGCGCGGTTGACGTCGCTCAGGCGCTTCTGCGAGTCGAGAAGCGTCCCGTCAAGGTCCAAAGCTATGATTTTCAAGTTGGCTTTTGTCATGGTTCGTGGTTCGTGGTCCGTGGTCCGTGGCTCGTGGTTCGTGGCTCGTGGCTCGTGGTTCGTGGCTCGTGAGTAAGACAAACTTTCAAACTCTCAAACTTTCAAACTTTCACGACAAGGCCGTCGTAGGCGAGGCGCACGTGGCGCGGAAGTAGCTTCGAGAATTCTGCATGCACCACGCTGTGGCTCATGTGCACTAGGTAACCGCGGCGAGCGCGTGCGGCGGCGAGCGCCGCAAGGGAGAGCTCCAGGTTCATGTGCGTGGGATGGGCGCGCTCGCGCAGGCAATCGACCACCATCACGTCAACGTCGCGGATCTTCGCCATGGTGCGCGCGGGAATCGAGATGCAGTCCGAGATGTATGCAATGCGCCGGCCATCCGCCTCGAAGAGATAGCCGTTCGTGCGCGGGCCGCCGTGCTCCACCGGAAGCGGAGTCACCTTCACGCAGCCGATGCGGAAGGCGCGCGTGACGGGCGTGAAGTCGATCATCGGACGGAAGAGCCCCTGCGTGTTCGCCTTTGTGGTGATGTAGGGGAACACCTGGCGCATGGCGGCGATGGTCTCGGGAGCGGCGTGGCATTTGAGCACGGTGCCGCCGTTCAGGGTGTTGAAGCGGCGCACGTCGTCGAAGCCTGCTATGTGGTCCATGTGCGCGTGGGTGACAACAACGGCGTCCACCTTGCTGATGCCGAGCTCGATGCACGCCTCGCGCAGCTCGGGCGGCGTGTCCACTAGGAAGGCCGTCTTGCCGGAGCGTACGTATACACCAGTGCGCCTCCGCCGGTCGCGGGGATCGGCGGAGGTGCATGCCGGGCATTTGCAGCCTATCTGCGGCACGCCCACGCTTGTGCCGGTGCCGAGGAACTGAAGGCTCAGCGACATCGCCGCGCAGCCGTGGAACTACTTTTCGTCGTTGTAGAGCTGGAAGGCGTCCTTGGGCGAGAGGTTGTCGTGGACGACCGCGGAGATCGCCTTCATCATCGCGAGCGGCTTCTCGCTCTGGAAGACGTTGCGGCCCATGTCCACGCCGGCCGCGCCAGCCTGCACCGCGCGGTACGCGAGCTCGAGCGCCTTCTCCTCCGGCAGCTTCTTGCCGCCGGCGATCACGATCGGCACCGGACACTGCGCCACCACCGTCTCGAAGCCCTCGTCGGTGAAGTACGTCTTCACGAACGACGCGCCGTTCTCCGCGCAGATGCGCGTGGCGAGGCGGAAGTAGCGCGCGTCGCGCGCCATGTCCTTGCCCAGGGCCGTCACGCCGAGCACGGGGATGCCGTACTTCTCGCCGAAGTCGACGGCCTGCACGAGGTTGTGCGTCGTCACCTGCTCGCTCGCCTTGTCGCCCACCGCCACCATCAGGGCCATCGCGCTCGCGTTCACGCGCAGCACGTCCTCCATGTCGTAGAGGCGGTTCAGGTTGAGGTCGGTGAGGATCGACGTGCCGCCGTCCGCGCGCAGGCACACGGGCTTCGACATCGTGGGCGGAATCACGCTGCGCAGGACGCCGCGCGTGCACATCAGGCAGTCCGCATACTCGATGAGCGGGTTGATCGCGATGTCGACGCGCTCGAGGCCGCTCGTCGGCCCCATGATGAAGCCGTGGTCGCAAGCGAGCATCACGGTGCGTCCGCTCTTCTTGTTGAAGATGCGGGAGAGGCGGTTCTTCACGCCCCAGCCGCGGTTCTCGTTGCCCTTGAGGAAGAACGCCTCGTTCGTCTGCGGCGTCCCCAGCCCGTAGGCCTTCGCCTCCTGGAATCCGTCCATGTCTGCCATTGTCTTGTCTCCTTTAACTTTTTACACTTTAAACTTTTAACCTTCTAACCCTTTAACCTTTTAACCGGCTGCGAAGCAGCCCCAGATATCGGCGTTGGACGCGCTGCCCGCATCGATCGGGCCGATGGAGCGCTCGCCGAGATTCTTCGCGCGCCCAAACTTCGCCTGCATCTGCGCGGTCGCGTCGCTGCCGGCCTTCGCCGCCGCCGCCGCCGCCGCGAACATTGCGGCCTCACCCTCGGCCGCGTGCGCCTTCAG
>JAEEGI010023271.1_pt1 | contig 12184 bp, 9 predicted proteins | sample 8958751 | NCBI WGS metagenome assembly JAEEGI01 (sample SAMN16246545, study PRJNA631951) | gut metagenome | biome: gut microbiome; feature: rumen; material: KS-attached | host: Bos | place: Iran: Karaj | collected 2018-10 | reverse complement strand
TATCTCGAATAAAAATGTTAGCTTTGCATCCATATAGAGTTCGTTTACGAATGTTTAATTTAAAAATTGAAAAGGTATGAAAAAGTTATTTATGATGGCAGTAGCCGCCATGCTGGCTACCGTGAGTGTGAATGCACAGCAGATGTTCATCAAGCCGATGGTCGGTGGAACGCTTGCAACAATAACAGGCGACAATACTGATGATGCAAAGATGAAGATTGGCCTGGTAGGTGGAGCAGAGTTTGGTTATCAGGTTGCAGATCCGTTTGCTGTCACTGTCGGTGCACTGTTCTCTATGCAGGGAGCAAAAGCCGATGACACCAACTTCATTAAGGATGCCAGCACTACGCTTACCTACTTGAACATCCCCGTTATGGCTAATTACTACATTATCCCAGGTTTGGCCATTAAGGCTGGTGTTCAGCCTGGTTTCATGCTTTCAGCCAAGTCTAAGGGTGAGGAGCGTGTTGGATCCAATTGGGTAGAGTATGACGAATCTGGCACTGATGGTTACAAGAAGTTTGACCTGTCTATTCCCCTTGGCTTGTCGTATGAGATTTCTGATTTCGTCATCGACGCTCGTTACAACCTCGGTCTCACAAATATCAATGATAATGATCGTTACAAGAACAAGAACAGCGTCATCATGCTGACCGTTGGCTACAAGATTCCGTTCTAAGATAGACCTTCTTGATTGACGAAAAGTGAGAAATTTGCTTCCGCAGGCAAAAAAATAGCATACGGAAGCAAGTTTCTCACTTATTCTTTGTAATTTTGCACCCGCAAAATACAAAGGACACTTATGCAGGATATTAGGAATATAGCGATTATCGCACATGTAGACCACGGCAAGACGACGCTTGTGGACAAGATGATGTTGGCTGGCAATCTGTTCCGTGAGGGACAGAATCTCTCGAGCCAGGTGTTGGATGCTAATGATTTGGAACGCGAGCGTGGTATTACCATTCTCTCGAAGAATGTAAGTATCAACTGGAAAGGCACGAAAATCAATATTATCGACACACCGGGACACTCCGACTTCGGTGGCGAGGTGGAGCGTGTGCTCAACATGGCCGACGGCTGTCTGCTGTTGGTCGACGCCTTCGAGGGTCCGATGCCCCAGACGCGTTTCGTGCTGCAGAAGGCACTCGAGATAGGCCTCAAGCCCATTGTCGTGGTCAATAAGGTAGATAAGCCTAACTGCCGTCCTGAGGAAGTATACGAGATGGTTTTCGACTTGATGTTCTCGCTGAATGCTACCGAGGACCAGCTCGACTTCCCCGTTGTCTATGGCTCGGCCAAGAACGGCTGGATGGGTGAGGACTACAATAATCCCACCAATGACATTACTTACCTGTTGGACAAAATTGTCGAGGTTATCCCTGCTCCCAAGCAGCTTGAGGGAACGCCTCAGATGCTTATTACCTCGCTCGACTATAGCAGCTACACGGGACGTATTGCGGTGGGCCGCGTACATCGTGGTACCTTGAAGGACGGCCAGCAGGTAACCATCAGCCACCGCGACGGCTCTTTGGAGAAAACCAAGATTAAGGAGCTTCACACTTTCGACGGTATGGGCCATCAGCGCACCAACCAGGTTGACTGTGGCGATATCTGTGCTGTTATAGGTCTCGAGAAGTTTGAGATTGGCGACACCATCTGCGACCTTGACAACCCCGAACCGCTGCCCCCCATCGCCATCGATGAACCTACCATGTCGATGCTCTTTACTATCAACGACTCCCCCTTCTTTGGTAAGGAGGGTAAGTTTGTTACCTCCCGCCATATCAATGACCGTCTTGAAAAAGAACTCGAGAAGAACCTCGCCCTGCGCGTGGAGCCCTTTGAGGATTCTACTGACAAGTGGGTGGTCTCGGGTCGTGGCGTGCTCCATCTCTCCGTGCTCATTGAGACCATGCGTCGCGAGGGCTACGAGCTGCAGGTAGGACAGCCGCAGGTTATATATAAAGAGGTGGATGGTGTTAAATGCGAACCCATCGAAGAGCTCACCATCAACGTTCCCGAGGAGTTTGCCTCGAAGATGATTGACATGGTCACCCGTCGTAAGGGAGAGATGACATCCATGGAGAGTCAAGGCGAACGCACCAATATTGAGTTTGATATTCCCTCGCGTGGTATCATTGGTTTGCGTACCAATGTGCTTACCGCTAGTCAGGGTGAAGCCATCATGGCTCACCGCTTCAAGGAGTACCAGCCTTACAAGGGTGAGATTGAGCGTCGTGTCAACGGCTCCATGATTGCTCTCGAGACTGGCAATGCCTTTGCCTACGCTATCGACAAGCTGCAGGATCGCGGCAAGTTCTTTATCGATCCCGGTGAGGATGTCTATATGGGACAGGTGGTTGGTGAGCACGTCCATGACAACGACCTGGTCATCAACGTATGCAAGGCCAAGCAGCTGACCAACGTCCGTGCTTCAGGAACCGACGACAAGGCCCGCATCATCCCCAAGACCGTTATGTCGCTCGAGGAGTGCCTGGAGTATATCAAGGAAGACGAGCTCGTCGAGGTTACTCCACAGAGCATGCGTATGCGCAAGGTCATCCTCGACCACGACCAGCGTAAGAAGGCTGCTCGTCAGTAAACGTAAAAAGAAAAGAAAGGAGTAATTGCTATGAGAAGATTTACGCTGATAGTTACCGCCTTGTTGATGGCAGTAGTATCCATGGCTCAGCAGAAAGAGCCGAGGCAGATAGAACTGACGCAGGAGGATCGCCTGCTGGTGGAGAATAATAATAACTTCGCCTTCCGTCTATTTCAGCAGGCGCATACCCAGGAAAGTATGATCCTGTCGCCACTCAGTATTACCTATGCCTTAGGTATGCTGAACAATGGTGCTGCAGGCAGGACACAGCGTGAGATTAACGAGGTACTGGGATTCGGCGTGGCAGGTGCTGATGCTATTAACCGTTTCTGCTATAAACTGCTGACGGAGAGTACCACTTTGGACGAGGAGACGAAGGTGATGATAGCCAACACCATTTTTCTGAACAACCATTGGGACTACCAGCTGAAAAAGCCGTTTGTAGAGAAGGCCAAACAGTACTACAACGCAACACCCGAGGCCTGTGACTTCTATGACGGTGAGACTTTGGACGTTATCAACAAGTGGGCGAGCGACCATACGGAGCAGATGATCAAAGAGGTGTTGTCGAGAGATGAGTTCAATGTGGACGCTGTCAGCTATTTGCTGAATGCCATCTACTTCAAGGGCGCGTGGTCTATGAAGTTCGACCTCGCGAACACCAAGGAGGAATCGTTTAATGGTGGCGGGAAGGTGCCGATGATGCATCTGCCTATTAATGATTTAGGTGGTGGTAAAGAATTCCGTTATACGGAGAACGATCTCTATCAGGCCATCGAACTGCCTTATGGCAATGGTGCCTACTTGATGACTATCTTCCTGCCACGAAAGGGGAAGACCGTTGGCGATGTCGTGCAGAAGATGGATGGCAAGAGCTGGCGGCTTGTTGGACATGAAGCAATTGTTGACCTGAAACTGCCACGCTTCGAGACGGATACTGACGTTGACTTGGTTCCCATAATGTCGGCATTGGGGATGCCTACGGCCTTTGATCGGGGGAATGCGGAGTTTCCGGAATTCTGCAACTATCCTGTATACATCGCGCTTATGAAGCAGGTGGCAAAGATTAAGGTGAACGAGGAAGGCACGGAGGCTGCTGCAGTAACCGTGATAGGCGTGGAAAAAGCGGCTATGCCTAATTATGCTGAGTTCCATGCCAACCGTCCGTTCCTTTATACGATTAGTGAGCAGTCGTCGGGTGCCATCTTCTTTATTGGCCAGTATATGGGTGACGGCACGTCGGGCATTGGCGATGCAACTCCCCAAATGAATAACGAAGGCGTGAAAGGTGAAAAGCTATACAATCTCCAAGGGCAGCGCCTTCAGGCACCGCCCGCCAAGGGTCCTTATATAAAAGGTGGAAGGAAGGTAATGAGGTAAAATATCACAGTGGGGCGTCCCACTGTGATTTTTTTATGCATCGGCAAAGACCTTACCGTCTTCAAGAGTAATCTGGAGTTTGGTGTACTCTGAGTGGAAATCGTTTTGCAGACGGTTCAAATACCGACGGCATTCCCATTTACACATGGGGAGGTCGTGGAGCAAGTAGTTACCGCACGTCTCTGGAGTCGTTGCCGGAATCTCTGTCTGTGTCAGTATCCACTTCAGACATTCAATTGTCAGCTGGCGCATGTCCTCGACGGTATAAGTACCAGATTCCCGACCTTCGGTCGCCGCCCCGTTGTCTTTCATGATGATGTACATGCCAGTAAGGCATCCCATGGGACCTACATAAACGACATCCTGCTTAACCCGGCTGTTGCGGAACCAGGTAGCCATGAGGTGTTCTATGCTATGTATAGCAGCAGGGGCAACGGCAGGCTCCTTGTTGGGCTCTGTGATGCGCAGGTCGAACGTCGTGAATCCTTTATCCTCACGCGATACGTAGATGCCTGGCTTTAGGTGAGTGTGGTCAATGGTGAAACTTTGTATGACTTCCATATTGTAGTGTTTAATGAGGGTTTCTAATACGTTTTTTCTTTTTTTCCTTGTTTCTGCCTGCAAAATTACGATTTTTTTCTTAACTTTGCACGCAGAAAGAAAAAAACTTGCAAGTTATGAAAATTTTGAAGAGACTGCTACCCGATATTGTGGTAGTACTGTTGTTTATCGTTGTGGCCTTTGCCTACTTCTTCCCTGCTGATACCGAGGGTCGTATTCTCTACCGTCACGACTCGTCGGCTGGTGTTGGTGCGGGACAGGAGACCAAGGAGTACCATGACCGTACGGGGAAGACCTCCCGCTGGACGAATGCTCTGTTTGGAGGTATGCCCACCTACCAGTCGTCGCCAGCGTATGACAGCACAGCAACGTTGTCGACAGCCATCAATGCCTATCATCTATGGCTGCCCGAGAACGTGTGGTTGCTATTTGCCTATCTGCTTGGCTTCTATATTCTGCTGCGTGCCTTCGACTTCAGATGGTACCTGGCTGCCCTGGGTTCCGTCATCTGGGCGTTCTCTACGTATTTCCTGATTATCATTGCCGCAGGCCATATCTGGAAAGTGATGGCCTTGTCCTATCTGCCGCCCATGATAGCGGGTATTGTGCTAGCCTACCGCGGCAAATATCTGTGGGGCTTCATCGTGACAGCCATTTTTGCTGCCTTTGAGGTGAATGCCAACCACGTGCAGATGACGTACTATTACCTGTTCATCATCTTCTTTATGATTGTGGCTTGGTTGGTGGATGCCATCCGTACCAAACAGTATGCCCACTTCCTGAAGGCTACTGCGGTGTGCATTGCTGGTGGGGCCTTTGGTATCCTGATTAACCTCTCGAATCTATATCATACGTGGCAGTACAGCCAGGAGTCGATGCGCGGCAAGAGTGAGCTGGTAAAGGCGAACACGGCCAACCAGACGTCGAGCGGACTGGAGCGTGACTATATCACCCAGTGGTCGTATGGCATCGGTGAGACATGGACGCTCCTCGTGCCCAATACCAAGGGCGGTGCCTCACAGCCGTTAGTGCTCAATAAGACGGCCATGAAGCATGCTGACAACAACTACGTGGGCATCTACCAGCAGATAGGGCAGTACTGGGGCGAACAGCCGGGTACGCAGGGGCCTGTCTACGTGGGCGCCTTCGTGTTGTTCCTCTTTGTGCTTGGCCTGTTTATCGTGAAGGGGCCCATGAAGTGGGCATTGCTTGCAGCCACGGTGCTGAGCATTATGCTCTCGTGGGGTAAGAACTTCATGGGGCTTACCGACTTCTTTATCGACTATATGCCAATGTATGCCAAGTTCCGTACGGTGGCTTCAATCTTGGTTATTGCCGAGTTTACCATTCCTCTGCTGGCCATGCTAGCGCTGAAGGAACTTGTTTCGAAGAGCATCTCACCTCGACAACTTTGGATTAGTTTCGCCTTCACCGGTGGTATTGCCCTGCTGTTTGCCGTAATGCCTGACGTGTTCTTCGGTAACTATGTGTCAACGAGCGAAATGCAGGCCATGTCGCAGATTCCTGCCGACCAACTGCAACCGTTGTTGGCCAACCTGAGCGAGATGCGCCGTGCGATGTTTACCAGCGATGCCTGGCGCTCATTCATTATTATCATTATCGGTATGCTCTGTCTGCTGTTGTTCAATGCTAAGAAACTGAAGGAAGAGTATATGGTGGGCATCTTGGTGGCGCTCTGTCTCATTGACTTGTGGCAGATAAACAAGCGCTATCTGAACGATTCAATGTTTGTACCTAAGACTGAGCGTGAGATGGCGCAGCCGAAGACGGAGACCGACAATATCATACTGGCAGACAAAGCACTGGACTATCGTGTACTGAACTTGGCGTCGAACACGTTCAATGAGAACGAGACGAGCTATTACCACAAGAGCATTGGAGGTTACCATGCTGCCAAGTTGCGCCGCTACCAGGAGCTGATAGAGGCTTGTATCGTTCCTGAGATGCAGGAGACGTTCAAGGCGGTGGCTGAGGCTACCGGCGACATGACACTTGTAAAGGGTGACAGTATCTACCCCGTGCTCAATATGCTCAATACGAAGTACTTCATCCTGCCCTTGCAGGATGGAAAGACGGTACCTGTGGAGAATCCCTATGCCTATGGCAATGCGTGGTTTGTCAATAGCGTGAAGTTTGTGGACAATGCCAATCAGGAACTGGAGGCCGTGCCCACGCTTGACCTGCGTCACGAGGCCGTGGCCGATGCTAAGTTCCGTGATATACTGAAGCCCGTGGTGGAGGCAGCTACCGATTCGGCAAGTATCGTTACCATAACCAGCTATGAGCCCAATCAGCTGACTTATGATGTAAAGTCGGTCAAGGGTGGGGTAGTGGTGTTCTCTGAGATTTATTATCCTGGCTGGACGGCCACCGTTGACGGGGAGCCCGTGGAGATTGGCCGTGTCAATTACGTACTGCGTGCCATCACCGTTGCTCCCGGACAGCACAAAGTGGAACTGTCGTTCTTCCCGAAGTCGCTGGATACGACAGAGACAATTGCCTATGCTGCGCTGGGACTGCTACTGCTGTTGATTATCGTGGCAGTAGTCCTTACTATACGTAAAAGGAAGTAGGAGAAGAAAGGGAAGTCAGTAATAAACTGAAAGAAGGGATTCTTCACGCGAAGAATCCCTTCTTTCTTGTTAGATCGTTTTTGTAATATTGTGCCTTACGTAAGCGTTGTGGCCGTAGATGGCAACGACAACGAAGCAGATAAGGGGTATGGTGAAAGAAATGTTCGTTGCAGGAATACCTCCGATGGTGGGGAACGTGTCGATGATAAATGCTTGCAGCGGAGGGAATACCGAACCGCCAAGGATGGCCATAATAAGGCCGGCACCAGCGAACTTCACATTTTCGCCTACTCCACGAAGGGCAATACCGTAGATGGTGGGGAACATCAGCGACATACAGCCACTGACGGCAACCAGACAGTAAAGACCGTAGCGGTCGGTAAACAGCACCACGCCAATTAGTGCCGTAATGGCAATGATGGCAAGAATGGCAAGCAGACGACCTGGTTGGATGTACTTCAAGAACCACGTGCAGATGAAACGATTGACAGTAAACAGGACCATGGCGATGATGTTGTACTTCTGCGACAGAATCTCGGCAGCCTTCTCTTCCATTCCCTCAGCCATAAACACTCGCGTACCATATTGAATAATAAATGTCCAGCACGTTACCTGCGCACCGACATAGAAGAACTGTGCAATGACACCCTCGCGGTAATTCTTGATCTTCACCAGTTCACGAAGCGCCTGGCCTATAGATTTCTTTGAGGGAGTGTCGCTGTCCATGGGCATCTTGTTGAGCTTGATAAGCAACAACAGCAGCAAGGCAACAGCACCGATATAGATGTATGGTTGTATAAGCACTCCTAAGTCGTGGTCTTTGATGAGATTGAACTGTACCTCCGGCAGTTCGAAACGAGCAGCAGAAGTGAGGGAACTCATCTTGGCCTGGACAAATTGCATGGCTACCCACATTCCCAACAGGTTTCCGATGGGGTTGAAGGCCTGTGCCAGGTTCAGTCGTTGGGTGGCTGTCTCTTCGCTTCCCATGCAATAGATATAGGGATTACAGCTTGTTTCCAAGAACGAAAGACCGCAGGTCAGCACGAAATAGGCCATCAGGAAGGGGAAATAATAGCCGATGGCTCTTGCAGGAAGGAACATCAAGGCTCCGGTGGCAAAGAGCGTCAGGCCTAACATTACACCCGCCTTGAACGAGTAGCGCTGGATAAACAGCGCTGCAGGGAAGGCCATGACGAAATAGCCTAAATAAGAAGCTACTTGTACAAGTGCACCTTCCGTCACACTCATGCGGAAAATCTTGGAAAAAGCTTTCACCATAGGACTGGTCACGTCGTTGGCAAACCCCCATAAAGCAAAACAGGAGGTAATCATGATGAAAGGAAAGAGCAGGTATACACCATTCTTGGTTAGCAATCCTTCTTTTTTCATATTTCAATTGTTGTTTCGTCTTTGGTAGGCGCAAAAGTAGCAAAAATTATTCATATTCGTGCAGGTTTTGGAAAATAATTGCTAATTTTGCACAAAGAAAACCGTATTTCTATGAAGATATTACTCTCCTTACCTCCCAATTTGGTGGATTGTTTCCACGATATTACGGGGGCTGACCCACAGGAATATTTCTGTACGTGCGATCCAATAGGCCATCGTTTAGGTAGTGGCGGTGGCACGGCGTGGCTCTTGCAGCAGGCTTGCAAGGAAAGAACGTTCAACGACTGGCTTGCCAGCGACAAACGCATCCTCATCCATGCTGGCGGACAGAGTCGCCGTTTACCCTCCTATGCCGTTTCGGGTAAGATACTCATGCCTGTGCCCGTGTTCCGCTGGGAGCGTGGCCAGCGTCTTAGCCAGACGTTGCTCGACCTGCAGCTGCCGCTTTATAGGCGACTGATGGCGATGGCACCCGACAATATCCACACCATGGTGGTCAGCGGTGATGTTTATATCCGTGCTACCCAGCCCCTACTGCCTGTTCCCGATGCCGATGTGGTATGTTATGGCTTGTGGCTCCCAGCCTCGACGGCTACCCACCACGGTGTGTTCGTCAGCAGCCGCCAGACACCGAACGTGCTGAAGCAGATGCTCCAAAAACCATCGGTGCAGACGCTGACAGAACTGCAGAAGGATCATTATTTCCTGACTGATATTGGAGTATGGATGCTCAGCGACCGTGCGGTGGAACTACTGATGAAACGCGCTTCATCATCCGAAGCCTCTGGATTCTCCGAGTACGACCTGTATGGGCAATTCGGCTGTACTCTGGGTACTGATCCTACCATTGATGATCAGGAGTTGCGCCAGCTGAAGGTGGCGGTATTACCCCTTCCTGGTGGAGAGTTCTATCATTTCGGTACCTCGCGTGAGATGATTTCCTCGACGTTGGCTGTTCAGAACCTGGTCAGCGACCAGCGCGATATTATGCACCTCGACCGCAAGCCCCATCCCACCATCTTTGTGCAGAACTCGTTGACTGAGCTGAACTTCACCGAGGAGAATCATCATATATGGATAGAGAACTCGCATGTGCCCAAGAGTTGGAAGCTCTCCTACGATCACGTCATTACTGGTGTGCCCCGTAACGACTGGGACATTACCCTGGCTCCAGGTGAATGTATCGATGTGACTCCCGTAGGCGACAACGACTATGAAGTGCGCCGTTATCGCATCGATGAGCCAGTCAATAGCAACGAACTGGCTGAGCGGGCAAACTTGCACCGCCTTTTTGCACAGCGCAGGGAATATCAGAAAACATGCTGGAAACTGATGGCTGATAATTGGCAGCACTCGGTGTTCTATCAGTTAGATCTTGCAGATGCTTCCGCTCACTTCCAACAGGAACAGATTCCCCTGCCGCCACCTCTTCCCGATAGTGCACCGTTGATGATTCGCATCCAAGATGCCATGTTCCGTAATGATGGCGAACGGGCCTTCAGCCTGCTACGAGAAGGAATGATGGGAGACATTGGAGTGAGCGAAAGCCCGCGCCTGTCAGTTGCCCATGACCAGATCGTGTGGGCACGTTCTCCAGTACGCATTGACATTGCCGGGGGATGGACAGACACACCGCCCTATTGCCTGATGGAAGGCGGCAACGTGGTGAACTTGGCGATTGAGCTGAATGGACAGCCTCCGCTGCAGGCATATGTGAAACCCTGTCGAGAGCCGCATATCATCCTGCGCAGCATCGACCTCGGTGCTACTGAAGTGGTGGAAACCTCTGAGCAGTTGGCCGATTATAATAAGGTGGGCTCTCCATTCTCTATTCCCAAGGCCGCCCTTACCTTGGCGGGCTTTGGTCAGCCTCTTTCCCTGCGCTCCCAGCTTGAGGCTTTTGGCAGCGGTATTGAGCTGACATTGTTCTCGGCTATTCCTGCTGGAAGCGGTCTTGGCACTTCGAGCATCCTTGCATCCACGGTGCTTGGTGCCCTGAACGATTTCTGTGGCTTGGGATGGGACAAGAATGAGATTGGTCACCGTACGATGGTGTTAGAGCAGTTGCTGACCACGGGTGGCGGATGGCAGGATCAGTATGGCGGTGTGCTTGGCGGTGTGAAACTGCTGCAGACAGAAAGGATACAAGTAGGTGCGTCAGCAGGAGTGCACGGCTTCAACCAGACACCGACGGTAAAATGGTTGCCCGACGGGCTCTACACACAGCCGGAATATGCCCAGTGCCACCTGCTCTACTATACGGGCATCACCCGTACAGCCAAAACTATTCTGGCAGAGATTGTGAGACGTATGTTCCTCAATGAGCACGACCAGCTACTGTTGCTGCGCGCCATGAAGCAGCATACGCTCGACATATATGAGGCCATTCTGCGTCAGGACTTCCAGTTGATGGGCCGCTTGGTGCGTCGCACGTGGCAGCAGAACCAGCAGCTCGACAGCGGTACCAATCCTCCGGAGGTAAAGGCCATTACTGATTTTGTTGATGATCTCTGTTTAGGCTACAAGCTGCCAGGCGCAGGCGGTGGAGGCTATCTCTATATGGTAGCCAAAGACCCCGAGGCGGCTGCCCGCATCAAGACCATCCTCAACGAGCATCGTCGCAATCCCAATGCCCGCTTCGTCGACATGTCGCTGTCGAAGACGGGACTGCAGATTTCGCGCAGTTAACATAATCCCGTTAACGGAATAACGATAGAACGCCCAATGGAATTTAGAACCGTCGTTGACATACCCCAGCCTGGCTTCGAGATTGAGCCTCGCGAAGAAATGCTCTTCGTGGGCAGCTGTTTCGCAGACAGTATTGGTCAGCGGTTCGTGGAGAATAAGTTCCGCGCCACTGTCAATCCCTATGGTACGATGTACAATCCTGCCTCCGTGCTGCATACTGTTGAACGGTGGCTCCCCCTCCGGTTGGAGGGGGATGGGGGGAGGCTTCCATCCACCATCATCCCTGCACACGCCACGACAAGCGCTATCCAGAACAGCAGTTCAAAGCTATGGGTGTAACGATAGACGAAGATGCCGATGGTTGGGGCAATCGCCATCGCCAGATTGTTTGACAAGCCGTAATAGCCAATACCCTCTGTACGACGAGACGACGGAAGCACATCGATGGCTACCGTTGAGTTAGCTACCGTTAGAGCGCCAAATGGCGCACCGTGCAGGGTACGCACGATGGTAAAGAGCAATAGCGATGATGCCGCTAAATAGCCAGCAAAGAAGATTGAAAAGGCCACAAAGCTTACCATGAGTACCGTCTTTCGCGGAAAGGAGTCAACCATGAAGCCGCTGAACGGACGCATCACCAATGCCGTAACGGTATAGCCCGAGAGCACCAGCCCAATGACATCCTTTGTGGCTCCGAAATGTTCGCTCAGGTAGAGAGGCAGAAGTGGCGTCAGCACATAAAAGGCGAAGAACAGCGAGAAGTTCGCCGCCATCACCTTACAGTAGTTCTTGTTCCAGAGTTGGTTACCAGTCATCGTCTTCATTGCCTACGATACCCTTGGTGACGGCTTCCTGAATCTTATCCATCACAACATTCGAGTAGGCGTGGGTCATGACAAGTGCCTTGGCTGAGGTACGCTTCTGAGCATCTTTTTCGACAAAGGGATAGTGCTTGATGAGTTCC
>JAEEGI010023265.1_pt1 | contig 12186 bp, 9 predicted proteins | sample 8958751 | NCBI WGS metagenome assembly JAEEGI01 (sample SAMN16246545, study PRJNA631951) | gut metagenome | biome: gut microbiome; feature: rumen; material: KS-attached | host: Bos | place: Iran: Karaj | collected 2018-10 | reverse complement strand
AGTTCAAAATTCAATCATTTTTTAAAATGAACACAAAATATAAGATTTTTTTCTATTATTTCAATCAATGAAAAATATTGATGTTTAGTATTCTAATAAAAATTTTTTTCTTTATATTTATTATAAATGGATTGTATTTGAAAATTATAGTTTTTCTAATAAATAAAAAAATCAATTAATTTTAAATTATATAAAAATATTTAATATCAATGATCATTAATATATTAATTTATAAATTAAAAATAAAAATTTATTCTTAAATGACAAAAAATAAGGAATCACTAAAATATATCATTCATAATTTTAATCCCATTTTAAATTTAGGTTCAAATCATAAAACAATCAAAATAAAAATGATAATAATATTTAATAAAAACCCAATTCACAATCCTTGAAAAAAGGAAAATTAGGTTCATTATCAAAAATCCATCTTCTTCTTAATCTATAATTATCAAAATCTTTTCTATCAATAAATGAAATATATCTATTTCCTCTTATTATTATTATTTCTTATTTCATTCTTAACCAATTTTCTTCTCTTTCAATCATTGATTGAACAGACCATTCAAATTGAATTCCACTCATTCTGGATTGTTTGTATATTGCAGAATGAAATAAAAATCTTAATAAATGAAGTTCTTGAACTGATTTTCCATATTTAAAAATCTATTAAATACTCTTTCTAAAATTTAATTGTTTCTTTCTTTTATTTCACTTATATTTTAATTTATTTGATTTTCATTTATTGAATTTTGTTTTTCAAAATTTGAATTGTCTTTTTTATTATCATGTATAATAAAAAATTTTTGTTTCATGTTTCTATATCTTTTATGAATAAATTTAACTTATTGAATAATTTTATATCATTATTTTTTTCTTCTAATTTTAAAGTTTTTAATAATTTTGTTTTTATATCTGAAATATGTAATGAAATTCCTTTAGGAAAATTAATTATTGTATCTTCATTCATTTGATTTATGAAAATTAATTCAATATTATCATTATTATTAATTTAATTTGTAAATGAATTATTTAACTATTTTTCCTCAGTTAATTGCTTATTCATATTTTGAAAAATTGAATATAACTAAATAAAATCATAAATTATTGAAAAAATTATAATATTAAAAAATTAAATTAAAATTTAAAATAAAATAATATTCAAATTTAAATATATTTATATTCTTCATTAAATTTTCCTCCTTTATAAGTGGGATTATGTGCAATAGAACAAGGAGTATGATAAGCTCCAGGACCAGGAGTATCATTTCTTATTTTTTTAAATTTAGGTTGTTTTGAAAATTTATATCCTGTAATATTAATTTGAGGTTCATTATAAGAACCAGGACCTAAATTTTCATTATTTTTGTTATTAAAAATACTTTCTTTTTTTTGTTTTCCCATTGAAAATTTTGGTTCTGTTTTTTTTATATTTAAAGAATCTTTATCAATATTATATTTACCTACTCCAGGAGTATTACTTTTAATATTTTTTAATTTTTCATCTTTTGAAAATTTAAATCCAATAGAAGAATTTAAACTACTTTCAATTGTATTATAACTTCCAGGACCTAAATTACTTTCTTTTTTATAAAATATGCTTTTCTTTTCTGAAGTTCCCATTGAATTTTTATTACTTTTAATTTTATATTCATTAGTAATATTATATTGACCAACTCCAGGAGTATTATTTTTAATTTTTTTATATTTTTCACTTTTAGAAAAAGTACCTTTATTATAATTATTTCCATTAATATTATTATTATCAAATTCTCTTTTATTTTCATAAGCTCCAGGACCAATATTAATATCTTTTTCTTCCATAAATATATCTTTTTTTTTTGATTTTCCAAATTGATAAATAGGACCTTCTCCAATATTATTTTCTTTATAAATATTATATTTTCCAACTCCAGGAGTATCATTTTTAATTTTTTCAAATTTATCAGATTTTCCAAAAATACAACTTTTACTGCTTTTCAAATGTTTTTTATCATCAATTTCATAAGTTCCTGGTCCAGGATTATTTTTTTTTTTTTTAATACATTTTTCAAAAATTGATTCTTTTTTAGAACCAAATATATCACTTGTTCTTTTTATAAAAGTTTTTCCAAAATATTCTTTTGTTTTATATTCTCCAGGACCAGGAACATGATTATTATAATTTATTTTCTTTGGTGTTTTACTCATTCTATAAGCAGGAGAACTTTTTATTATTTTTTTATAAGCATTTTCAATTTTATATTCTCCTGGACCTAATAATTTATCTTTTTTTATTTTTTTATTAAATTCTGTTATTCTTGTACTTTTACTAATAGAATATTTTGGAAAATTTTTTCCAAATATGTTATTTTCATTTGAATATTCTCCTGGACCTGGATTTTTATTATTATTTTTTGGGTTTTTTGAGGATTTTGAAAAAGTAAATGCTGCAGATTTTGGACGAGAAATATCTTCTTCTGGAGTGTTGTATGTTCCTGGACCTACTATATTATTTTTATTTATGAATGTTTGTTCTGTTGATTTTTTCTGCTTTCCAAATGAATATACTCCTGAACTTTTGTAATACATTTTTTAATTTTTTTTCTTTTTTTTTATTTGTTTTTTTTTATTCTTTTTTTTTAAATTACTTTTTCTTTGAATTTTTATAGAAAATAAAAAATATTTAATAAATGGGAAATAAACTTCATAATAAAATAAATTATAAAAATAAAGGAAATTATGAAAATTCAGTGAATGAACAGGATTTATTTAAAATTAAAAAAAGTGATTTATTAGCAAATAATTTATTTGGAGATTCAAATATTAATTTCTTAAATATTAGAAATTCCACAAATCCTAATATAAATAATCTCCAGGATAATAATTCCAGATATAAATTTGAAGAAAGTAATAGTTCAATTAGTTTAATTCAATTTAAAAAAAATATATTATTAAAAGATAAAGATGAAATCTTTTATAAAAGTAATAAAACAAATTATTATTCTTTGATTAATTTTTTTAATAAATCTATAAAAAAAAATTCAAATGATTTAAATAATAATAATTCATTTAAAAAGGAAATCTCAAATAATAATTATTCAAGAATCACATCAATAAGAAGTAATCAATCAACAAATTATACTTTATTAAATGATTCACCAAAAATAAATGTAGATTCTTTTTCTAAACAAGATATGATAATAAATCCGATAAAAAACAATTATCAAATTTTACCTAAAAAATTTTCAACACATATAAATTCAATTCCATTATATTTTAAAATTGACACATTAGCATCATATAATCTTCCTCAAACTTCAAGAACTTATGATATATCAAATGAAAACAAAATAAACAACATAAATAATAAAAATAATATAACTTTCATTGATAATAATTTAATAACATTATTTAAATCAACTGAAATAAGAGGTTCATTTACAAAAAAATTAAAACCTTATGAAATAATAAATGATTCAATTCAACAAAATATAGTTAAATTTATATATGAAGATAATTCAACAATAAAAGGAGAAATAATAAATGAAAAATTAAATGGTCCATGTATATTTAGAAATTCAAACAAAACAATATTTGAAGGATATTACATAAATAATATACCAAATGGATTTGGAATATATAAAACAGAAAATGGAAATTTTTATGGAAATTGGAAAGAAAATGATTTAAATGGAATAGGTGAAATAATATGGAAAGACACATCATTTTATCAAGGAGAATTTTTAACTCATATGAAACATGGAATAGGAACATATCAATGGCCTGATGGCACAACATATCAAGGTGAATTTTTAAATAATAAAATGAATGGATATGGGATAATTTATTATAATAATGGAAATATATTTGAAGGTGAAATGTGTAATGATAAAATTAATGGTTATGGTGAATTTAATTGGATTAATGGAAAAAAGTATTTAGGTTTTTATAATGAAGGAAAAAAAAATGGTTTTGGATTATTTGTTTATAATAAAAAACCTTTTTCGGCTTTTATTGGTTTTTGGGATAATGGAAGTGTTGATGGACCTGGAATAAGAATTAAAAATAAAAATGTTTCTTATGAATTATTTAGGAAAGGTATTAAAGAAAAAAATATAAAATCTGGAGATATTTGTATTAAATATTTAATTGGAAAAAATAAAAAATATTTTAAATTTTTTGAAATGAATCAAAATAGGGTTATTTCTTTTTTTTATCAAATGGCTTTTAATGATTAAAATTTATTTTTGAGTTTTATATTATTTATTATTATTAGAAATGTAAATAGTAGAAATAAAATAACCCAAGTTAATTAGTTAGTTTTAAATATTTAAAATATCTATTCTATTTTAATATTTTATATATATTCTAATAAAATGAAAAGTTTTTGAAAACATTATTTTTCTATGAAATTTGTCCAAAAATATTTTTATATTTTAAAATATTAAAATAACTTAAAAATGAAACAAAGACAAACAACTTTAACTTTTATTTCAGCGAAAAAATCAGAGATTTTTAATTCAAATAAGAAAAAAAATTTATCATCAATTAATCAAAACAAATCAAATAATAATAATTCAATTTTAACTTTCTTTTCAATTAGTTCTGTCCATAAAAGTGATAATATACAAGTATCGCGCCAAAATAATTCTAATAAAAAAGAAAAAAATGCAAGACTATCTAAATATAATTTCCTTGTTAATCCTTCTAAAAATAAATTACAAAAAATTAGCAATGAAGAAAAACCTGAAATTGATATTAAAAAATATAATTTATTTAATGAAGATGATGTATTTGATATAATGAATATTATTATCAATAATATAAAAGATGATTTTGAAAAAACTTTGATAGAATTATCAAGAGATAATTATTTACCTTTTCATTTTAATTCTAATTCATATGAAAAATTTATTTCTACTCATTTTGAAAATATAATAACAAAATTTATATTAATAAATTATTCAGATTTACTTTATATTCCTAAATCATATTTAAAAGAGTATGAAAATTGTAAATTTAAAAACATAAAATTATTATATGGATTTAATGAATCAAAAGGAACATCTTTGCAATATAATCCAATAAATATAGAAGAAATAGAATTATATTATCCAAATTTATTTAAAGATATAAATTCTTACCTAATCAAATTTAAAAAAAACATAAAAAAAAATAAAAAACAAAAAGCTTGTGTATTATATAAAAGCGATGAAGATTTCTTAGGAACAATAAAGCAAATAGAAATAATTTGTAATAGCTTAGATTATCAAATTTTAAGAATAGATGATGAAATAAATAAACAAATGAAATTAAATAAAATAAGTGAAGCAACAAAAAGTCAGAGAATTTCATCAATAGATGAACAATTAATTCAGAAAATAAATATATTAGAATATATGATGGGACATCATAAGTGGAGACGTTTCTTATTAAATTCAGGAATTATTTATGATACTAAAATAAAAATTCCATTAACAGATAATTTTAATTTTGAAAAAGAAAATCCTTATCAAATAAAAACTCAAAGTACTGATCTTAATCTTTTAGATAAATTATCTTTTTCTCAAAATAATTCTAAAGATGGTAATAATTCAAGAACTATAAGTATTCTTGGAAAAGAAAATAATAGTTCTTCTTCTTCTGTTCTTAGAAATTCACAGGAATATCAAATTCTAGAAAATTTTAAACAAAATATTTTTACTTCTTATTGTAAGAAAAAAACTTTAATTTTAATTTCTGATTTTTTTAATATGACTGATGAAAACAAAGATTATTTAAATCAAATTATTAAAAAAATTCCTGATTCAAAATGTCCTATTATTATTCTTACAAATAATTTATCACTTTTTAATTCTAAAAATGGGTTTTATAATCAAAATTATTTTGAATTTTACAAAATTGAAAATGAAGGTTATTATCATAAAGAAAATATTATTTATACAATTTCACTTATTATTTATTTACATTTATATTTATTAATTCAAGAAGAACCACCAAATGATATTAATAAAATTAAAGATGAAATCAGTAAAATTTTTAATGAATCAAGATTAAAAGTAGCTTTTTTAACTCAAAAATTATATGATGTATTAATTAGAATAAGTGTATTAATAGCTAATTTAAATAAATATAATTTTGATGATATATTAGTTTATTTATGTAATGGAATTAGGTATGTTAACGATCATGCAAGAAATGAAGATATTCCTTATAAATTAAAACTTTTAGAAGAAAAAGTTTTAAGCGATATTGAAAAATATAAAATAGAAAATATTGAAGATGATATTTTGGACAATGAATTACTTGATGAAAATTCAATTTTAAAAAATATTGAATTATTATATAATGATATTGAATATAAATCTTTTTATGATTCTATTGATTATAAATTAAAGAATATAAGTAAACAAAATTTCAATTTTCTGAAAAATACATATAAAATAAATGAAGAATTTGAAAATGGAGAATACTTTCAATTAAAGAAATTTTTTGATTATTCAAAAAAAAATATTAATATAGTAAATGATAATTCTCATGAATTTTTGAATAAAAGAATTCATGAAGATAAAAATTTTTATCATAATTATTTAAATGATCATTGTTTATTAACGAAAAAAGAAGTTGGACAATATAATTTTTTAATAAATTATTTATATAATTTAAAAGAAGAAAATCTAGATGAAATTTTTGGAATAAGAAAAACAAGAAGAACAACAAAAAATAGTAATAAAAAAGAAAATATAAAACAGAAAGAAAATGAAAAATTAAATTTAATTAATAAATTATTCTCAAAGGCACCTTCAGAACAAATTGAAAGATTTATTAATTCACATAAAGAACATTATATTTATTCAGATTTTAAAAATAAAGAAGATGAAAAAGATGAAAGATATAAAATAACGAATTCAGAATATTCCTTAGGCTATTATAATAATTTTAAAGTATTTGATCAAATAAAAAATGAACAGACAAAATTAATAGAAAATACTTTTGAGACAAGTGAAGATGATATAGATTTTGAAGAAGAAGAAGAAATTCTAATTGATTCAGAAATGTAATTAATTAAATAAAAAAAATAAATAAATATCAATTACTATAAATTTAAAAATGTTTTTTAAATTCATTTATAAATAAAAATTTTTCAAAAGAAAAAAAATGGATCCTTTTAAGTTAAACTATAGAAAAGGAAAAATTACAGATTCTTTTGATAACAATGAATTGGATTTTTTAAGAAGAATGGAATTTTCTTTGAAAGAAATTGAATTAGACGAAGAAGATGACGATAATTCAGAGAAAATATATATATCTTCCTCAAATGTTTCAGCAGATAGTTATTCAGTTATAAGTGATTGAATTATTGTCACATTTTAATTATACGTTTTTAAAAATAAAATAAATGATGATTTAAGATTTTATATCATTAAGATTATTATTATATATTATTATTTAAAAGTTTAACATATATATATATTAAAGAAAGAAATTATAGATTCTTTTTTAATTGTTTATTAATTATTTCTTTTTAAAAAAATATAATTTTTCCAAAAACATAAATTTATGTCAACAATTAGGAAACTAAATTTAAATTATTTAACTCCAAAAAATAAAGATATAAATAATCCATTTGGAATTCAAAATAAACTTGAAAATCCATTTAAAATTACTCCAAATACATCTCCTTATGATTTTAAATATTTTTGTCATCCAAGAAAAAGAAATTTATTTTCAAAAGGAGAACCCACAATAGGAAAAGAACCAAATGTAGAAAGTAATTTTAAACCTGTTTCAAAAGAAGCGAATTATTTTACTAGAAATATTCCATATATTAAAAATAAAGATATAAAACTTTTTAGAAGATATGAGTATGATAATAATGATTATAAAGTTGATAGAACTAAACAATATGATATGAAAAAATTAAAATCTATACAACCTAAACATTCAACATTGTATAAAACTACGGTTTTTAGAGGAAATAAATTTATTATTGACTCAAAAAAATATGAAGAAAAAAACTCTCCAGTAAATTTATTAGAAGAATATATGCAGCAATTAGAAGAAGAAAATAAAGTTAAATATGATACTCCTTCCGTTAATAATAAAATGCAAAAGCGAAAACCTTATGTAGCAGGAGATTCCCTTTATAAAGAATTAACATTAAAAAAAAATGAATTATTATCTCAATTTTCAAATAAGAATACAAAAGACATAATTTATCAAAATAAAAATAAAGTTAATAAAGAAGTATTAAATGGTTATGAAGGAAAGTTAATTAAAAGTAAAATGGATAATATTCCAATAACTTTTCCAACAACATATATTTATAATAAACAATATAGAAGTATTAGTGAAAGAGAAAGATATGAAAAAATGACTGATACTTTTCTTAAATTAAAACATTTATCTTTTATTGATCAAAATAATAGATTTCAAAATCAATATATTAAAGACTTTACTAAAAGATATGGTTTTAATACTTTATCTGATGAACAAATATTCAATTTTTCAAGATTTTTATTAAATGAACCTCTTCCTATTGATGTAAATAAATCTATGAAAGAAAATGTAAATTTAGCATTAAGTTTTTCTGATAAAAATATAAGTAATTATAAATCATTAAATAATAAAAGTAATATTATTAGTGATCGTACTTATAGAAGTTCTTCAACTGGAAAATCAACAATTGATGCTAATAAACCAAAATTAAAGGGTTTATTATCAGATATGGAAAAACAAAGTAAATTATATAGAATGAAAAATGAAAAAGATAGAGAAACAATTTATAAAGAATTAACAAATGAATTAGATTCAATTAAAACTCAAAGAGATATAAATAAAAATATTGAAATTCCTTTACCTTATCAAAAATTTAATGATTCTTTATTAATTACTCAAAAGGAAATTTCAAATAATAATTCTGATAAAAATATTGATTTAAGATTAGGAAGAAAGGATTTTGAAAGTGAAATTTTTAATAAAACTACACCAATTAAATCAAAAAATAAATTAGTTGATATGAATAAAAGATTATATTATAATTGGATTGAAAAGCAAAATGGATACGACTTAAATCAAATAGAAAAAAATAAAAAAATGACTGAATATATTGTAAGAGAAAGAACAAAGAGAAAAATTATAATGGATAATTTAAAAAAACAATATCAAAACGATTTAAAATAATAATTTATTATTTTTTGTAAAAACAATTAAAAAATATTTTCAATACCCAACATCTTTAAATATAAAAAATAAAATTTAAAAAAGAAAAAAACATAAAAAACAAAATTAAAGCAATTATATTATAATTCTTTAAAAAATCTTAATAAAATTAAAATAATAAAATAAATAAAAAAATCTTTCGAAAAATATATTTTCCCCATTTAAAAAAAATATAAAAATAAAACCCCCGAAAAGGAAAAAAAAAATGTTTTCAAAAAATCTTATAGTCATATTATTATTTACAATATTATTTCAAATAACATATCAAAAACACAAAGTAGAAACAGTAGACGCAGAAACAAAAAATAAAGAACATGTTTTCTTAATAAAAACAAATTTAACAAAAGAAGAAGTTCAAGAAAGACTTTCAAAGCCAAAAAAAAATGAAGTTGACAATGAAAATGAAGAAGATGATATTAATGGAAAAATAGTTTCTGATCCTTCAAGTAATGTTAAACAAACTACAAGTTTAAAACAAAAAGATAAAGATAAAGCAAAAGAAGGAAAAAAAAATAGAAAGAGTAAATTGAATGAAAAGAAAAATGAAAAAAAAGAAGAAAAGAAAGAAAAAAAAGAAGAAAAAAAAGACAAAAAATCAGAAAAAAGTAAAAAAGAAGAAAAAAAGGAAAAAAAATCAGAAAAAAAGGGAAAAAGTAAAAAAGAAGAAAAAAAAGAAAAAAGCAAAAAAGAAGAAAAAGGTAAAAAAGAGGAAAAAAAGAATAAAAATGAAGAAAATGTAACAGAAGAAAATGCAGTAGAAAATGCAGAAGAAGTTCCAGAAGAAGTTCAAGAAGAAGTTCCTGAAGAAGTAACAGAACAATTAACTGAAGAAGTAACAGAACAATTAACTGAAGAAACAACAGAACAATTAATTGAAGAAGTTCCTGAAGAATTAACTGAAGAAATATCAGAACAATTAAACGAAGAAGTTCCTGAAGAAAAAACTGAAGAAGTTGCAGAAGAAAATTTATCCACTGAAGAAACATTTGCTGATAAAGTTAAAAAAGTTGTTAATGATACTGAAGATTTAGTTAATTCTACTGTTTTATTAAAGAAAAGAAATATAAATAAAAAAAATAACAAAAAAAATAATAATAAAAAAAATAATTCTAATGGTTCTAACTTTTTCTCTGCTTTATTTATTGTTGTTTTGTTTATTGTTATTTTTGTTCTTGGAACTAATTTTAATGATGTTAAAACTAAATTTATGAATGAATATAAAACTGGATTGTTAAATAATTTTTCTAATGAACATAAAAAAAATGATGATTATGCTGCTATTGTTGATTATTAAATTTAAAATTTTATGTCAAAAAAAAATATTGGAGTATTTTGCGGTATGGTCAGTTAGGTTTTTTTTTTGATATTTAATTATTTTTTATTTTTTGAAAAATGTTGAAAATATTTTTATAATTTTTTTTATTGTTAAAATTGAAAAAATTCAAATTATTGAAAATAAAATAACAATTTTGAGTTTAAATAAAATAATTTTGTACATTTTATTATTATTGAATTGTTTTTTAATTTCAAAACAATAAATAAGAGAGTTTTAATGATTTAATTTAAGAATACTGAATCTTTTCTGAATAATAAATAAAAAAAATATAAATTTTTGTTCTCATTTAAAAGAGTATGGTTAGGAAACACTGATGCCAAATGAACGGGGTGTTAGCTCAGTTGGTTAGAGCTCCTACGGGCTTGCCCTCGAGTGTCGTGAGCTGGAATAAACTCAAATTGATTTTACTATTAGTGAAGACAGTGATTTAATTCCTTTTGGTGTAAAAAAATATAATATTATTTACAATCTAAATTTAAGAAAATTCATTTGATTAAATTATTATATGAAAAAATAAAATAATAATATATTAATATATTTATATATATTTTGATTTTATTATAATATACTTTATTGATTTTTAGATATTATTTTCAATTGGCTATAAAAATAAACTTTCTCTTCTCTAATAAATATATTTGATTTTTCATATTTTTTTTCTTATTTCTTTATCTTCATATCTCTTTTTTGATTATTGTGTGCTTTTTGAATAATGAATTATATTCTCAATAAATTCTTTTGTTATCACAAAGAAAATTATATCCAACTTTATATTTATAAACTCCATGAAATTGAATAATATTACTGATTCAATTTTTTTTATTGATATTTAATCTAAAAAAATTTCATCATTTCTGAAAAGTTAAAGCATAAAAAAGTAAATAAATTTTTAGAATATTTAACTTGTTTTTAAGAATAAATTCATTTGATGTATATAATAATATAAAAGGCTTTAAAAGTCTTGTCAAATAAATATCCTAAAAAATAAATATATTGTAATTGTTCAATTTACTATATTTGTTATTTCATATAATATAAGTTAAATAGTCAAATCTTTAAGTTAAAAAAATAATTTTTTTGAATTTTTATTATTAATCTTCTTATTCCAATTACAATTGAAACTTTTCTATCATCAAATGAAATTTAAAGAGCAATAATTTGAAATATACAAAAACTTACTAAAATAAAAAAATATATTATAAATTGTATTACAATATTTATATATATTTCATCACTTAATTCAGGTAAATGAAACACTAAATTACATTCTTTAAAGTTTTATGTTTCAATAAAAGACTAATTCAACTTTAGAAATTTTTTCCAAATATTTTTTGATTTAAGCTAATATTAAAGAAGATCATGATAAGCAAAATCTCTAATAACACTACTACCATATTTCTCATAGTCAGCCTTGCCCCATTTGTCATCCTCGTATACCAAAAATGGGATGCGAGGATTTCATATGCCATCCTCGCATATTAAAAATTTTACAATTCAATTATTAAATATTAAAATAAATATATTTAATATTATTAAATAAATATTTAATAAATAAATAAAATTTAAAGTTTATATATTGGAGAATGGGGATGAGGGGATTGGGGATTGGGGATTGGGGATTGGGCGCAATGCGCAATAGCGAAAGC
>JAEEGI010023257.1_pt1 | contig 12190 bp, 8 predicted proteins | sample 8958751 | NCBI WGS metagenome assembly JAEEGI01 (sample SAMN16246545, study PRJNA631951) | gut metagenome | biome: gut microbiome; feature: rumen; material: KS-attached | host: Bos | place: Iran: Karaj | collected 2018-10 | reverse complement strand
CTCCAGCAAAGCCTGGTTGTTCGCCGTCAGTTCGGACGACAGGAAAACAACGTGGGCGGTGACGGAACCGGCGGAGCGGCGCTGGATGAGCGACTGGTCCATGGCGGCAGGCAGAGAGTAGTGCTTGGAATTGAATGCCACGTAGGCGTTGATGAGCGTGGCTTTCAGGCGTAGGTCACCTTTGCGGATGTCCATCTCCCCTTCTGTGCTGCTGGCGTCAAGGTGACCATGGAAACCATCGGTCACGTGGCTCCGGATCTCAATGCCGTAAGGGTTGTCGAGCAAAGAGAAGTTCACGTCCCTCGAGTAGTTGTGCGACAAATCCCATGAGTATTTGAACGACAGCGAGCGGTAACCGATGCCGATGGAGGCATGGCCGTTCAGGCTCGAACGGATGCTGGAGGAGACATCGCTGAACACAGGCAGGTCGTGACCTTCCACCTTGCAGTGGATGCCGGCGAAATTGGCCGACAGCGGCACTTTCCAACCATATTTCGGCAAGGCGAGATAGTTCGTATCCACACCGCTGATGGCCAGCTTGTCGAGAAATGTTCCAGCTGCCTTCACTGCGCGTTTCAGCCAAGGACCTTTCTTCGCTTCTTGAGAAGGGGAGGGCAGGGTGTCGGATGGCAATGCCGTCAGGCTGGAATCCGAACGGAACTCTCCTGAATCTGCATGAAAAGTGGAATCTGCCTGAATCTCGTTGGTGTCAATGTCCAAAGAGGACTCAGCCCAAACCATGGGGCTGGACATAAGACCTGCCAACAACAGGAGGCAAGTCGGGAACCGACGAAGGGATAAAATAGAGCACTTCATCACCAGTCGTCGTCCTCGTTGCCGACCAAACCGTTCTTCACGGCCTCTGTAATCTTGTCAAGCACAGCGTTGGAGTAGGCATGGGTCATCACCAATGCTTTTGCGCATGTGCGTTTCTGGGCGTCTTTTTCCACAAACGGATAGTGCTGAGTGATCAGCCACTCCTCATCGTAGAGGTTCTCGTTCGTCTTGTCTTCCTGCTTACGCTTTGAATCGCCGTAGGTGCGGTTGTCGTCGTTGAAGCTCAGCCAACCACCGCTCTTGTCGGCAAGGATGTCATAGTTTTGGACGGTGTAGGTCACACGCACTTTGCCGTCTTTGATATCTACACGAATCACAGGGGTGATGCTCACCGAATATTTGTTGATGGTGCCCATGTGCTCCACAATGTTTTTGATGGTGGAGGAGATGATGATGCAGCCGGCATCCTTGTCGTTCAGCGTGATGGCCTGCTTGTCCTTGAACGTGGCGGTCACCCAGTAGTTCAGCGCGATATAGAGCTGCGACTTGTTTTTGCCGGGGGCTTCAATCACCTCCTGAAACGTGAGGCTGCCGTTCTTGTCGAACGAAAGATTTGGGGCGATTGCCGCTGCGGCGTCAAGCCAGCGGTCTCCATAACGTTCTTTGGCGTATGCCTCCAAGTCGGAGGCTTTCATAATCTGTGCCTGTGCCGATCCCATTCCGAAAATCAGCAGCACAACTGCAAATAAATACTTTCTCATATCCATTATTCTTTTCTTCTTTTATTATTTGTATATTATCAATCGGCTTATGCCTATTTCCAGATAATCTCTAAAATAATTCGTGAAAATTCGTATAAATTCGTCGTTTAAAAATCATCCGCATCTAAAGTCTAAAGCCTAAGATCTAAAGTCTAAATTAATTCCTGTCCATGAGAAGAAACGCTCTGGCCAGTAGTTCAGAATCAGCTCATCAGGGAAATCGACTTCCCTCACCAGCTCCAGCACCCGGCTGTAGTCGGCGATTTGGAAGGAGATGTGGGCGTCGCTGCCCAGCATCAGCGGAACATCGTGACGTTTGCACAACCGAAGAATCTCCAGATTGTTACCTCGAGCACTCGTCTTGCTGCGGTGGGGAGAAAGCGAATGGTTGTTGATTTCAAGAAGTGTGTGGCTTTCTTTCGATGCCAGCACCAGTGCTTCGAAGTCCAGCTGAGCCGTGCCGTCGCCGGGGTGGCTGATGAGATGGATGAGCGGGTGGTGCATCACGCGGAGCATACCCTCCGTGTTGGTCGTCTCGCTACCTCCTTTCCAGCACACGTCGTGAATGCCGGCAATGCGGATGTCCATCCGTTCCATATAGTCTTCGCTCACGTCCAGACGACCCGTTGTGTCGAGGATGTTGATCTCGCAACCCATCAGCAGACGGATGCCGTACATCTGGCGTGGAACCACGTGCATGTTCTTGAAATACAGCAGCGGACACGTCCCCTCAATGCTCGGGCCGTGCTCCGTCACCCCAAGCACCTCCAGACCCTTCTCAGAGGCGGCGAGGACCATCTCCTGAAGGCTGCTGTAGGCGTGGCCCGATGCCACAGTATGGGTATGTACGTCTAAGAGTGTTTTCATCTTTTGGGAGTAAAAAAACAACACCTGCATTTCGTCCTAATGACCGATTTGGGTTGAATATGTTGCAAAAGTACAGAAAAAGTTCCAAATAATAAAAAGTTGTCCTAAAAATGTTTTATGCATTAATATCTAAAGTCTAACGTCTAAAGTCTAACATCTAAAGTCTTCTCTAAATCAGAAATATATTGTATCTTTGCATAATAATAACATTTGCAGGGTAGTTTTCCTAAGATATGGAACGCAAGATCGTAGTAAAAATCTATAAAGATATCCAGAAAATCAAGGAGCAATGGGAAGAGCTCGACCAGCTGGCTTCCGCCAAAATTCAGGCTGGCGACCTTCCCTATGTCAACTATTCTTTCTACCAGACATATCCGTGGAACTGCTTCCTGAGCAAAACCTATAACGGTATCTTCTACCACACGGTATTCCTGATGGCAGAGGAAGAGGGCGAGCCGCTGATGATTCTGCCACTTATCCTCGATCGCTTCAACAAGCGGATGCGTCTCCTGTCGGGAAGAATCGCAGGCATCCTCAATGCCGCATGCCCCTACCAGGACCAGAGGGGAGAGGCGGCGGCAGAGCAAATGCTCAGGTTCCTGAAAACAGAATTTGGAAAGGAGTGGAAATATAAGTTCAAGGACATTCCCCTTCATTCAGTGTTCTTCCAGACGATGCTAACCACAGGCGTCTCCCATTCCGAAAGGGAAAGCTACCACATCCCTCTATCAGAATTTGAGAACTACGACGCCTATCTCTCTTCTTTGGGAAAGAACATCTATAAGAACATCCGCAAGTCATACAACCACCTCGTCACCGACGGAAAACAGATGAGCCTGAGCATCCATACCGTTGATAATCCTCCATCGAGACGCCTGCTCTTCAAAATCTGGAAACTCTATTTCCAACGAAAACTGGCATGGAACAAAAAGAAAAAATCCCTGTCGAAAAGTTTGCTGAGCAGGATGAGGGCGGTGATGAACACGGTTGCGGGAAGACAGACGAAAAGCATGATGAAACTCCGTGCTTCTGAGCTCTATGTGATGACCATCGACGGAGAAGTGGCAGCTTTCATGCATGCCTATGTGCACGATAATCATGTGCTGATGCCGAAACTGGCAATCGATACCTGCTTTGCACGCTATTCTCCAGGAATCCTCCTCATTCAAGAGTCTGTCAAACTGCTGATGGAAAGAGGTATTGTGGATCTGGATATGTGCAGGGGCGATGAACGCTACAAAATTGAGGTGGGAGGACGGATGGAGCCTCTCGGAGGGGCGGGAGGACGCATCTCAGAATGGAAATAACACCTCTGACCATCTTTTTTCGCCCACTTTCTGCTTTTTTCAGGATTTTTGTGTATATTTGTGATTCACACGCAAACAGAAAAGACGACTGACTAACAATCAACTGAAAACAGAATAACTATCAACTAACAACTGACAATATGACCAATCTCAAATCTCTAAAAAAACTGATATGGGCAATCGCCCTCATCCCGGCAACCCTCTTTGCCGATGACTTCACCAAGGAGGATGTCACCACTCAGTATCTCTCCAACCCTTCCTTTGAGGCGGATGCGGAGACCGATGCGGCGAAGGTGACAAACACTGCCGACGGACTGCGGGGATGGACGCTCCAGAGCCCTTCGGGATGGACTACAGTGGGAACTACGGTCACTCAGCTCCTGGTGGGAAAGAACTGCTACACCGACAACAACTTCGGACTTGTGACCACCCTTGCCGACGGCAACCATGCCTACTACCTTCGCATGGGATGGAGCACAGGAGCCACCACTCTCAGCCAGACGATCAAAAACCTGCCGGAAGGACAGTATATGCTCTCTGTTGACCATCGCAGCGCATTCGCCAACAGCGCATCATCGTCATTCACGGTCAATGTGGGAGGACAGGCGCTGAGCACGGCATTTGAGACGGGAGCCACCGGTATCTTCACCTCCATGAAATGGAGTACGGCGAACGTTGTGTTCCAAACCACGTCGAAGATGGATGTGCCGCTCAACATCACCATCGACTGGCTCTCTGGAGGCAGCTGTGTGATGTTCGACAACGTGAGGCTCTACAAGGTTTCGGGCGATATTCCGCAAGAATACGACCCCACAGAAGCGGGAGTGGAAAGTCCCACCGAGGGTGTCATCAACCACGATTTCGTGGCGGAACCGGCAATGAAGGACGACCTCCTGCAAATGCTCGCCAACTTTTCCACCTATATGAAGAACGACTTCCAGGAATGCACATCGCCTAACTCCGCGAACGAAGCGTGCGGATGCTTCCGGGGAGAAAACACCATGGGCAACGATGAGCGGGGAGTGAGACCGAACGCCGACCTCAGCATGGTCTGCGCTTTCCTTGCAAAATATGGAAAGGGAAAAGTGACACTGCCTGCAGGCGTCAGCTGGAGCGACATAGAGCAGATGGCCATGAAGTCGCTTGTGTTCGCCTATTCCACACATAAAGCCAACAAACTCAAAGTTTGCGCCAACAACGCTTACTGGGGATCTGTCAGCACCAGCGACCACGTCTGGGAGTCCAGCCTCTGGGCCATGTCCGTGGCTTATTCGGCTTTCTTCCAATGGGACAGCTTGTCTGAACAGCAGAAGACCTATATCTACAACCTGCTCAAGGCGGAGTGCAACTATGAGCTCTACCGCTCCATCCCTACCGGCTACAACGGCGACACCAAGGCGGAGGAGAACGGATGGGAGGCGGACATCCTCGCCGCCACTCTCGGACTCTTCCCCGACGATCCGCTCGCTCCGAAGTGGTTCGACCGACTGCGCGCTTTCGCCATCAACTCCTATTCGCATGAGAGCGATGCCACGAACACCACAGTCATCGACCCAGAATACGACAACAAGACCGTGAAGGACTACTATCAGGGAAAAAACCTCTACGACGACTTCACTCTCCAAAACCATAATCTCTTCCACACCAGCTACCAGAATGTGGTGATGCAGGAACTCGGTGAGGCGGCGCTCGCACTCAAGATGTTCCAACTCGGAACCAAAGGAACTGAGAAATGGAAGACCAACGCGCTCATGCACCACAACCAGGACGTCATGGACGAGGTGCTCAACTGGCTCGCACTGGCCGACGGAGAGCTCGCCATGCCGAACGGTAACGACTGGAGCCTGTTCCTCTACGACCAAATCACATCCTACACCACGCAGGCCTGCTTCCTCCGTGATGCCAATGCACTCATGCTTGAGAATCTGGCTTACAAATACATCAAGGCTCGTCAGACCACCACGGCCGACGGTTCATGGCTGCTCAATCCGGATGTGGGAGCGCGGAGGATGGGAGTGGAGGCGCATCGAGTGATGATGACATGGCTCATGCATGACCAACTTTCCACTGATGACCTCCAGCCTACAGCATGGGACGACTTCAACAAGAAATATGCAGAGGCGAAAATCCTCAAGAGCCAGAACATCGTAAGGGCGGCATCCGACGACCGCTTCACCTGCTTCTCTTGGAGCAGCGGCCTCAGCAGCTACACGGGATACATCGCATCCAACTCGCCCGACAAGAACAAGATTATCGTGCCGTTCAGAGCCAACAACACGGGTAACTTCCTCGGATGGTACGAGGTGAGCGGAAAGAAAACCAATGCAACGCCGGTGGTCAGCGGAATATATGAGCTGGATGGCAATGCCTACGTGATGAACGGAGAACTCAACACCAACGACGCGGCGCTCAACAACCGATTCGCTATCTATTCCACACCGGGCAACGCTGTCATCTATGTAGATTACGTACGCGCCAACACCGCCGCCACCATCACCAGGGAGCTCGGAGGACTTATGGCCATCAGCACCGACCCACTCACCAAGACCAAACGCACACTCTATTCCGACAGCCCACAGGGTAACCTCATGCAGCTCGACGGAACGAAATTCACCGCCTTCGAAGCCGATTGGGTCAATATCGACAATGAGTTGGGAATCTTGGCCAAAGGCGACAAGAACATGGCGTTCGGCGACCGCGCGCTCAACAACTCTATACTCATCTCCAAAATCTATCCGTCTTACAACGCCACGAGCCGCACGCTCAAGGCAGGAGAGGTGGCCGACCGAAGGAATATCGTTTATTACAGCCTTATGAATGCCAAGACCACCAAGGACATGAACGATGAGCTGCAGGTGTTGACCAGCCAGCTCCCAGAGGGATGGAATGGAGTCATCGCAGCCGACCCTGACGGAACCAACTACCTGCTTCTCGCCAATTTTGCAAGCGACCGCAAGGCCACGCTCACCAACGTGAAGTGCGCACTCGGAGCACCGGTGTTCAAGGAGGAGACCACCATTAAGGACGGCGCATCAACCGCTGACTTCATCGCTGAGGTCAACCACGCTGTGGCACAGCCGCTGAAAGTGTTCGTGAAGGACGACGACGTAGTGGCGGTGCTGGATGCCGATAGTCCGGAGGCGGCGTTCCTCAAAAACGATGGAGCCAAATCCGCCAACCCTGTGGTCACCATCATCGAGGGAAAGCAAGCGGTTAGCGGAAAGGTCAGCGTGCCGGCAGGACGCTCGGTGCGCGTCTATGTGGAGGATGGAAAAGTCAAGGCGGAGGACGCCGACTATCCCAGTAGCAGCCAGGCAAGCCTGACGGAGGGATACACCGACATTACTGCCGAATACCTCCAAAACCCCAATTTCGAGGAGGACAACACATACGGAGACCAAGGAAACGTCACGCTTGGAAGCACCAGCTACAACCCTTGCTACGTCAACAAGGTCAGTGCCACCAACGCCGCATTCCCCAATATCCTCCCCGTGAAGGGATGGACGGCGGGCAACAAACTTGTCACTGCATCCAACTACGCAAGGATGTACTCCATGCCCTATTCGCTCACCCAATTCTGTGTGAGCCCTTCGAACGTGGGAAACTATGCGGCACAGTGCAGCAGACCCATGGCCGATGAAACGGCGGCAGACCGCTGCCTCACCGTGCTCAACTCCTGGACGGCAGGCGACAACACCATCTCACAGCAAGTGAAACTCAATCCTGGAAAATACCGCGTGCTGCTCGACATGAAATATGAGTGCACCAACGAAATATCCAACGACGGAAAGAAAGTGGTGGCATCGGGCAACACCAACACATCCCTCACAGGACTGCGCTACGGCTCCACCACCGACTACCGATTCCCTGATCAGAGAGCATCTTGGCAAACCCTCTGCTACGACTTCAAGCTGAAAGAGGAGACCAGCGTGACCGTCAGCATCGGGTTCTCAACCTCAAGTGGGGTGGGAGCGGCCAACAACACGCTGCTCTATGTCGATAACGTGCGACTCCTCGCTTCCAACGAAAACGACCCAACGGCGCTCAATGCCATCCAGGCAACCTCTGCCAACAATCCACTCTACACCCTCTCAGGTGTCAAAGTGCCCTCTCACAAAATCCAATCTCTCCCAGCCGGCATCTATGTCAGCGGACAAAAAAAACTGCTCAAAAAATAACTGGCTGTCAACTAAGATTTCCTATCCCGCAAGTTCATCTAAAGTATAAAGTCTAACGTCTAAAGTCTAATAATGTTCCGTTTTCTATCCATATTCTCGTTTTTCCTCCTCTTCGCATCCTGCGCAGAGCGGTCCGACGTGCGTGAGAGTGAAAGCCAAATGGAACGTGACTCTGATTCCTTAGCCCATCCTACCAACAAAATCGATTCGGCCTACATCAACCAGCTCACCACCGAGCAGCTCGACAGTCTGGAGTTTCGACTCACACACCACTACACCCTCAACGACAACTTCATTGTCAAGGCTGACTCCATCAAGCTCGTGCCGAGGGAAGACGAGACCACCGACACCTGCTACGTGAAGAAGGACGAGACGCTCGTGGTGGTGAAAATCAAGCGGAACAGGGTGTCGCAGGACGACGACTCCGTAGAACTTTCCACAGCCGATGCCAACCTCATGAAGTCCATGGAGGAAGCGGACAAGGAAATCGACGCGCCGGGAAGCAAATTAGCGGAGAACCGAAAGGTGGACCAACCAACTGACTCGGTGCCTGCCGACACCGTATGGATCAAAGTGGCGGGAAACCAGTACAAGATGGGGTGGATCACCGAGCGCTCGCTGCTCAAGCACACTGTGCCGAGCGACAACATCTCTCAACTGCTCGACTCCCTCACCAGCACACGAATTCTCTGGATGGGAGGATTCCTGATGCTCGGAATCCTCGGACTCTATCTCCACAGGGCATACAACAAGAAAAAACTCCCTATGGTGAAAATCAACGAGATGGATTCTGTCTATCCTTTCCTGTTCATCATTCTCGTGGCGCTGCTCGGATGCCTCTATGCCAGCGTTCAGAATTTCGCACCTGAATTCTGGCAGGAATACTATTTCCACCCAACACTCAACCCATTCATGCTCCCTGCGGTCATGGCGGTTCTTGTCATTCTCGTATGGCTCATCCTCATCGTATTTATCGCACTCTGCATGGAGGTCTATAACAACTTCTATTTCAAGAGGGGAGTGGTGTATCTCATGGAAATCATCGGAGCATCCATGCTGGCTTACCTTTTCATCTCATGGACCACCCAAATCTATATCGGCTATCTCCTTTTCGTCGTGCTGGCATGGTTCCTATGGGTGTTCTACGATGGATACGTGAAGTGCCGATACCAATGCTCCAACTGTGGAAAGAAAATCAAAGACAAAGGCATCTGCCCACATTGCGGAGCACTCACTGAGTGATTTAATAAAAGCTTTATGCACAGTTCTTTCAAAGAAATAATCCGGTTCGTGATTGTGGGAGTCGTGGCCACTTTGTTCAACTACGGCGTTTATTCTGTGTGCATTCTCTTCACCACACCTGCCATCTCCATGCTCATCGCCACGGTCCTTGCCACCATCCTCAATTATTTCATGACCACATCCTTCACCTTCAGGGTGAAGCGAAACGTGAAGAACGGCATCGGATTCATCATTACCAACCTCATCAACCTCGCCCTCAATGAGGCATTCCTTTTCCTGTTCATCTTCCTCGGAGTCTCAGAGCGAATCGCGCCACTGCCCATGTATGCAGTATGCATCCCCATCAACTTCCTCCTCGTCAGAAACGTCATGCGGCGCTTCAAGAGCGACGATGAAGAATGAACCAATTCCCCATCTTCTCTCACACTATGCACAACTACGCACTCTTTTTCGATATTGACGGAACGTTGGTGAGTTTCAATACCCACCAGATTCCAGCTTCCACTGTTTTTGCCCTCACCCAAGCCAAGGCAAACGGGCATAAGGTGTTTATCGCCACGGGGCGACCACCCCTCATCATCACCAATCTCAGTCCCATTCAGCACCTCATCGACGGCTATGTCACCATCAACGGGGCACTTTGCTTTGTCGGCAATGAGGTGGTGCGCTGCAAGAACATCCCCAAAGACGATGTGCGCACGCTCGTGGGAGATGCGCAGGATAAGCAATACGGACTGATTGTGGTGGGAGAGAAAGATGTGGCGGTGCTCGACCCAAAGGGAGAGGTTGACAGGGTGTTCCGTGGGGAGATTGCCGTGCAGAACCTTGACCAAGCCAAACCGCTGGATCTGGTTCTGAAGCAGCCTATTCTTCAGATGTCACCCTTCTTTTCCGAAACTTATGAGCAGGAAATAATGAAACAATTGCCAAACATCACGTCCGGACGCTGGCATCCAGCCTTCACCGACATGACGGCAAAAGGGGCTGACAAAGGGGAAGGCATAAAAGCCATGGCGGAGCATCTCGGAATGGATTTGCGCTACACCATGGCTTTTGGAGATGGAGGAAATGACACGGCCATGATCCGCCGTGCTGGAATCGGAGTGGCGATGGGAAATGCGCTCGACTCACTCAAGCGCGAGGCAGACTATGTCACCTCTTCCGTTGATAACGACGGCATTCTCAACGCACTGCGTCATTTCAATTTGATATAACTCCCGTTGCCTACTTTTATATCAGGCTTTAGACTTCCATGTGCTGTAGGGTGTTAGTCATTGACTGTTAAAGCCGTACAACATCAAGGCATACAATGGTGGTTAAGTGGGGACGACGCATCTTGCGTCGTGGCTGCGGGCCAACCCCAAGCTAAAAAACCGTATGCTGTAGGGACTTACTTTATGTATGTCCGAAACCATAGAGCCAGCCCCACCACCCGAATGACCCTAATCCCTAAAACGTCCGGATGGCAATAATTCCTAATTGGCTTCGCCGAACTTTGTCGCGACTCGGCATAGCTCAAGCAAGCTTGGCTCTGCGCTCGTTGCTCCAAAGTTTCCTAATTCCTAATATTAATAAGTATTCCTAATTTTTCTAAAGTCTAAAGTCTAACGTCTAAAGTCTAACGTCTAAAGTCTAACGTCTAAAGTCTAATAAACGTCTAATCACACGTAGGAGCCAGTGTCAATGTCTTCTCCCATTTCTTCAAGGTCGTCAAAGATTCCATCAATATAGTCATTGAAGTGGGTGGCCTCAGGGTCTATGATGTTTTCTATGTGGAGGAGCGTCTCAAGCGTGAAGATTATTCCACCGTACAGTACGTGGTCGCCGGCGTCCTGGAAGTCTGTTTCCACCGTGCAGCCTTTTGCTTTCAGGTAGTTTGCCATCTCTTCACCCACGTGCCAGTCCATATAGGTGTCGTTTGAGCTGTGGAAGATGAAAAACTTCGTTGTGGTGCTCGGTTGCCAAGTCTGGCCTTCGCCGCAGAGCGAGTTTTTGCGGAACTCCTGGCTGAGCAGCTGGCTGAGTGGTGAGTTGAAGTCGCAGGCGGAAGGAGTCAGGATCTGGTCGATGGACTTGCCGATGCCGATGCGCTCATTGATTTCCCAAGTGCCGAAGTCCTTGGAGAGAATCCACGACTGGATGTTGTCGCAGAGAGGTTTCTGAAACACATCTGAGTAGTCGAACGCCAAGTTGAATGTCTCCTTATAAGCCACCACCATCAGCGGGAGAGAGCAGACGTAGCCCGTGCTGTTGGTCTCCACTTGGTTTCTGTAGATGGCATTGATGTCGAACGGTGCGCCACCTGCTGCTGTCAGTGCGAAATGGACGTCAGGACGTTCCTGATCCACAAAACGCTGAACGGCCATGGTGGAGTAACCGCCGGCGGAATAGCCCGTGTTGAAGAGTGGAAGGCCCTGGAGGTTATAGCCCTGCGCTGTGAGAACCTGAAGGGCGGCGTCATAGAAATCAAGGGTTTCCACAGCAGTGATCTCGCCGCAGCAGAAGGCCTGAGGCTTGTCCTCTGTGAGGGTCCAGCCATAGAGGTCGGCCGACAGCACAATCTGGTCCTGATAATCATTCACGAAAAAAGCCACGTCGTCCAAAAGGTCTTGTGAGATGCGCTCGCGGTGCTTCGCCGTGGTGTATTGGTTGTAGATGTTCATGCAGCGGGCTTTGCTTGTCTTTGCATACACCGCAGGCGTCATATTGATGGTGCCAGTCAGTCGGATAGGGGTCTTTAGGTCGGGACCCACACTCGTGTACTCCACCACAATTTGCTTGAAGGTGATGGCGAGGGCGCCTTCAAGCATGGATTCCAGACCTGTCACCTCACGGACTTCAACGACTTTTGGGTTGAGGTCATAGCTGCGGCCACTGGTGCCCGGCTTGCCTGTGTTTTCTGTTTCGTTTTCATTTGAAGGATTGTCATCCTTGTCGCACGATACAAAACCGATACTGCACGTCATAATGGCGGCCAATATCCATAAAATGCTCTTTTTCATTTTTTATATTGAATTTGATTAATAATTATCCCTAAAATCTAAAGTCTAAGATCTAA
>JAEEGI010023256.1_pt1 | contig 12190 bp, 10 predicted proteins | sample 8958751 | NCBI WGS metagenome assembly JAEEGI01 (sample SAMN16246545, study PRJNA631951) | gut metagenome | biome: gut microbiome; feature: rumen; material: KS-attached | host: Bos | place: Iran: Karaj | collected 2018-10 | reverse complement strand
CTCAAGGAGCAGAGGGTCAATTATGAGTTCTACCGCTATGACGGCGCGGGCCACGGCTTCTGGTATTATGACCGGCCCATGTACCGGCAGGAGCAGGCCATGGACTCCTGGAACAAGGTCCTGGACTTCTTTGACAAGCATCTGAAAGGAACCTGACATGCCAAAGGAAGGGCCGGAAGCGCCCCTGGCCGTCATGGCCAAGCCCGTGGGCTCCCGCTGCAACATGCGCTGCACCTACTGCTACTATCTGGAGAAGGGGAAATACTCCGAGAACAAAAAGCAGACGCGCATGAGCTTCGATCTGCTGGAAAAGCTGATCCGCCAGACCATCGCCGCCTCTCCCGGGCCCGTCGTGTCCTTCACCTGGCACGGGGGCGAACCCACCCTGGCCGGGCTGGATTTCTACAAGAAGGCCCTGGAGCTGGAAAAGAAATACCTGCCCAAGGGCTGGGAGGCCTGGAACAATCTGCAGACCAACGGCCTGCTCCTCAACGAGGGCTGGTGCCGCTTCCTGAAGGAGAACCGCTTCGACGTGGGCCTGAGCATCGACGGGAGCCGGGAAGTCCATGATTTAAACCGGCGTCTCCCGGGCGGGGCGGGGACCTTCGAGCGGGTGAGCGCCTCCATCCGGCGGCTGCGGGAGGCCGGCGTGGAGCCGGATCTGCTCTGCACGGTCAACGCCGTCTCCCAGGATAGACCACTGGAAGTCTACCGCGCCCTGCGGGACACGGGGTGTATCTGGGCGCAGTTCATCCCCGTGGTCATCCGCTCCGGGGAGGGGGCCGCTCCCGGGTCCGTGAGCCCGGAGGGGTACGGAAGCTTCCTCACGGCGGTCTTCGACGAGTGGGTGAGGCATGACCTGGGGGTCCTGGATGTGCAGCTCTTCGCCGAAATGGCCCGGATCATGGCGGGCGGCCAGGCCAGCCTGTGCTGGATGAGCCCCACCTGCGGCCACGTGCTCATCGCGGAGGAGGACGGGGCGGTGTATTCCTGCGACCACTTCGTCGATCCGGCGCACCGGCTGGGGACCCTGCGCGACGGCAGCCTGGCCCGTTTGGCCGGGAGCGGGTTCCAGCAGGCCTTCGGGCTGGCGAAGCGGGAAAACCTGACCGAGGAATGTAAGGCGTGCCCCTATCTGCGCTTCTGCAACGGGGGCTGCCCCAAGGACCGCTTCGGCCTCAGCGCGGAGGGGCAGCCGGGGCAGTACTGGCTGTGCCCGGGGCTAAAGGCGTTTTTCGCCCATGCCGTGCCGGTCCTGGAACGGGTGATGGCCATGAGCGCCCAGGGCAAAACGAGCCCGGAGATCATGGCGGCACTGTAAAGCCGGGCGGTTGCAGCATAAGAAACGTCCTGAGAAATCGAGAGTTTCTCAGGACGTTTGATCTTTCTGTGGTGATTTTGCGGTTTATTTGCCGCCGAGGAAGCCGGAGAGCAGGGAAGCGACGTCCACGTTGCCGAACATGCTGCCCACCATGCTGCCGAGGGGGTTGGCGGCTGCGCTCTGCTGCGCTTGCTGCTGGGGCGCTTGCTGCTGCGGCTGCTGTCCGCCGCCCAGGAGGCTGCCCAGCAAACCGCCCAGGCCGGAGGCCTGCGGGGCGCTCTGCTGCGGTGCGCTGGGCTGCTGCGCGCCTCCCAGAAGGCTGGCGAGGAGACCGGCGCCGGAGGGAGCCGCCTGCTGCCCGCCGCCGAGGGGCTGCACATTCTGAACCTGGGGCTGGGCCTGGGCCGCCTGGGTGAATTGCTGGCCCAGCAGACTCATCAGCAGGGGAGCCGCGGCGCCGAGGATCTTGCCCGTGGCCGCGTTGCTGAGGCCTGCCTTTGTCGCCGCAGCCTTCGTCGTGGCGGCCTTCTCCCCGCCCAGCAGATGGCCGACGATCTTTTCCCCGTCTTTGATATCCACATTGGAAAGGAAGGCGGAAATGTCGCTGGTGTCGTCCTTGGCGTGAGAATCCAGCGCTCCGGCAAAGCCCGCGACGGTGTCCTTGTTGCTGGCCTGCCCCTGGACGCCGCTGAGCATGGCGGGCATCGCGGAAAGCAGCACGGATTTGACCGCGTCCGTGCTGGTGCCGGTCTTCTCGCTCATTTTCGCTATGCTGTCCGGGCTCAGCATCGTTTTCATCATGGAAGCTAAATCCATTCGGGAACATCTCCTTCATGTTGATAGGATCATTATAGATTCGGTTGCGAAGAAAGTCAAATCAGGCCGCTGATCCCGGGTTTGGCGCCGGAAGGGGAGCCTTCCGTCTTCCGCTTCCCTTGCCGGTGTTTCCTTACCCTTTATTCCCGGCCGAGCTCCAGAGAATCCACCGTGCCGGCCAGCTCGGTCAGATGTTCCAGCGTATGCCGGATCCGAAGCCGGGTAAGCGCATCCTCGGCGGATTCGTATTCGACGAGCAACCAGAGGAAGCGCACACAGGCCACAAGGCGGGTCCTGCGTTTCGCCTCCCGGATCACCGAGGCGTCCTGGCCGTCGAAATACCAGTCCATGGTCTTTTCCCATATATAATCGGCGAGGGCCTGGGGGATCCCCAGGAAGCTCTCCGAATTGGTTGGTTCATCCTCGCCGAAAAGCTGATAGGTCACGCAGACGCCCTGGAGGTCAAAGACCGGGTCGCCCACGGCCAGGGCTTCCATGTCGATCAACAGCGGCTCGTCCCCGTCCAGCATGATGTTCTTCATGTGGATATCGCCGTGGATCGTATGCAGGTTTTCCGGCATCGCGGAGAAGAGCGCCAGCAGGCGGGCGTAAAGCGCCTCCGGCAGCAGCGGGCGGACACGGTCCAGATAACCCCGGTATACCTCTCTCATATCCGGCAGTTCACCCGGCTCCATGACGACGGCGTGGACCTTCCGCAAAAACCGGGCATAGTCCCGCACGAGCTCCTCTTTTCGTTCCGGCGCGCTGCGGAGGACGTCGTTGTAGTTGGAGGCCTTCAGCATTTCAAAAACGGAGCCGTATTTGTCCCCCACCCGGACGATGTCATAGGAGATCGCCGTGGGGATGCCCCTCAGGAACGCCTGCTTTGCCCGCTTTTGTTCATTGAGGATCATCGGGATGCTGTCGGGCTGCTCGTAGACCTTCACGATCGTGTCCTCGTCGATCCGGTAAACGGTGCCGATCGCGCCCCGCCCGACGATCTCGCAGTCATCCACGGAGAGCTCCCGCAGCTTTTTGCTGACGTTCAGGATGGAGGTAAAGCCGGTCATTTCCAATATCTCGTATACCTCCGGGGAGACGCCGCGCACCGTAAGGGGCTGCCCCCGCAGGTTCCGGATCGCCAGCAGGACGCGGAGTCCGGCGCTGGAGATATACTCCAGCGCTTCGGCGTCCAGAATCAGCTCCCGATCCCCGAGGCTCCCGGCCAGCTCGGAAAGCTCACGCCGGAGCGCTTCTGCGTTGGCGGAGCTGATCCTTCCTTCCAGGTAAGCGATCACGGCGCCGTCTTTTGCTTCGGTTCGCATGGCTGCACCTCCAAGGTCTTTTTATTCTCCGGTATGGTTCGGGCGAAAGCCTCAATCCAGCACTTCCACCAGCTCGATGGTGAAATTCAGCTCTTTCCCGGCCATTTCGTGGTTGGCGTCGAAGGTGATCGTCTTCTCATCCTTCGCGGTGACCTTGACGACCTGCTGCTGGCCATAGCTGTTCTGCAGATACACCTGGTCGCCCACGGACACTTCTTCCGCGCCGGGGACCCTGGCGATCTCCACGGTGATGATGGCGTCGGGGTCTGCCTCTCCGTAGGCTTCCGACGGCGTCAGATGCACCTCCAGCGTCTGGCCCACGTCCATGTTCGCGACAGCGGCGTCAAAGCCCGGGATCATCATACCGGCGCCGCAGATAAACTCCAGCGGCTCGCCCCGGACATAGGAGGAATCGAACACCGTGCCGTCGTTGAAGGTGCCGGTGTAATGCGTCCGGCAGGTCTTGCCCACATTCTTCCCTTCGATCGTCGGCCTGCATCCGCCGCATCCGCCGCCGCAGCTCTCGCAGCCGCCGCACTCCTCTTCGTCTTCCCGGCAGCCGCAGGACTGCTCTTCGCTGTGATGGTCGCAATTCACGCCGGTATTCGCCAGTTCCCCCCGGAGATAAGCCGCCACCGCCTCGTCGGCGTCTCCCGATGCGCCTGCGCAGAGCTCGATGCCCTGCTGCCGCAGCGCCGCTTCGGCGCCGCCGCCGATGCCGCCGCAGATCAGCACGTCGACGCCGCGCTCCTTCAGAAATGCCGCCAGGGCTTCATGACCGGTCCCGCCAGCGCGGAGCAGCTCGGAAGAGACCGCTTTGCCCCCGGCGACCTCATAGAGCTTGAACTGCTCCGTATGGCCGAAGTGCTGAAATACCGTTCCGTCCTCGTAGGTAACTGCGATTTTCATATTTGACCTCCTCTGTGTCGGTTAGTTAGCTGATGATCCGCGTATGCGCTCCCCGGCGGGCGTCCGTGATTTGCCGGAAGAACGACAAGCACGTTTCGGGCGAAGCGCAAACCGCGCCGGGAGATCATTGTACCACAATTTCCGCCGCCGGCAAAGGAAATATCGGAAGGATCGGGGAGCGGCGGGAGGATCGGAAGGCGGATGAAAAGACCGAAAGAGACCTTTCCTGCGATGCAAGCCTATTGACGCGCAGGGCAGAGGTAAACTAGAATGGTCATAAGAACATACGGATCAAACTGGCCGGAAGCAAGCCTTCCGGAAACCAAAGGAGGCGCTTATGGGTAAAGTCAACCGCAAATTCTATGGTCTGAGTCAGTATAAAGGCCCCTTCTGCTATGAGCTGGCGGGAAAGCAGTTCCGCCTCGTCATGGACGACGGGAAGGTCTATTCTCTCGCCTTTGCCGATGAAAAGAAGCTGCAGTGGTCGGAGGAGGCTCAGCCGCCCCGGCTGGACGAATACCGCTGCCTGAAAGGGGACGACACCACCTATCTGGTCAATGTGCAGCTGCCGGAGGACAATGGCCGGATCTCCTATAACTGGATCCTGGATACGGAGCAGCGGCTGGTCACGATGGATATCATGGAGCGGCGTTACGATCGGGAACTGGAACGTCTCGTGCGCAATACGCCCGGCTTCGGCGCGATCGACGTGCCCGGCTTCCCGCTCCCGGCCCTCCGGCATCATTTCAGCGCCCGCATGGTGGGGGGACATATCTTCTGGCATTATAATCCCGGTCACGTCCTCCAGCATATCTACCACTCGCCGAAGGCGATCCGGGCCAGCACCGGCGACGGCCTGACGCCGGTGGAGACGCAGCGCAACCGGATGAAGTATCTCCTGGAAAGCCCGAATCCCGAGGACCGGGCGGAAGCCGAGAGATCCATCGAGGCCTTCCGGCAGCGGGAGACCTATTATCCGATCTTTGAAGAACCCTGCTTCCACGTATGGATCAAGGAAAACCTGAATCTGTTCTGCTTTGCGGAGGAGATCATGTGCCGCCGTTCGCCGAATCACGATCAGGGCGGCGGCGGGATCCTGCTGCTCCAGGATATCGAGCGGCTTCTGGAGGTCGGCGTCTGCTTCAACGCCAGCGAGAATTACATGGTCTCCGCCTATGGCGACAGTAACGAAAACGGGGATCCCTTCGATACGCTGCCGACGCCTTACGAAGAAGAATGGAAGATCCTGACCAGCATGCCCAGCATCTATTGGGAGATCCCGGAGGAATAATCGAAACCGCAGCCCCCGGCGGGACCGTTCACCGGGGGATGGCAGGAGGAGCCGACGGACGGAGAAAGGAGAAAAAACATGCCCTATATGCGCGTAAGCCTGTCCAAAACGCTGACGGAGGAGCAGCGGCAGAGCCTGTATGAGAAGCTGGGGGAGGCCCTGCGGAATATCCCCGGCAAGGAGCCCTTCATGTTGATCGCCGAGATCGAGGACGGGCGGCAATTCTATGCCTTTGGGAATAAGCAGGAGAATTTCGCTTTTGTGGACGCCCGCTATTTCAGCCGCGTGGAGTACCATGCGAAGAAGGCGTTCGCGGTGGCGGTGATGAAGGCCATCGAGGAGGTGGCGGGCACCAAAAGCACGAATATCTCCATGAATATCTTCGAGCTTTCCACCTGGGCCGGTTTCGGGGACCTGAACGACGAGTTCTATAAGGATCCCGGCACTGATCCATAAGCGCAGGATCCGCTGCAAAGCAGAAAGGGCGCGCGGCAAAATGCAATCACCGGCCCGGAAGGGCGGGCGGCGACTGTATCCTGCAGCGCGCCCTTTCTTTGCCTTTTGCAGCGGGCTCGTTGCGCTTTCATTCCAATGAGACGGTTTCTCCGCCGGCGGTCGTTTCGGCAGGCCCCGCCCCGGCAGGCCGGGAGCGGCTCAGTCTTTTTTCCTCCGCTTCCGCTCGTACCGGTTCATGACCTCGTGGGCGTCATCGTCCCAGACCGTTCTCTCCGGCCCCAGCGTGCCGTACATGGTGTTTTCAAAGGAATACGCCATTTTGGCCGTCTTGATCAGCCTTTCGTTGTCGACGTCGTCCTTGAAGGTGCCGAGCCGGTTATACATATCCTGCGTGATCTCGTAGTCATACTGTTCGCGCCCTTCCCGGCTGGTATACATGATTTCCGCGAAGTATCTCCCGGTATCGGGGTCGTAATACGCCGTCCAGTTGCTGCCTTTCTTTTTCATATCACACTTTACCTCCCGTGTTCGGTCCGTTTTTTGCAGTTGTTCCGCTTTTTTCTCCCGCCCGGCACAGTCAGATCACGTCGGCCGGGCCCGCGCCGGAGTCGCCGGGCTGCAGGAAGGCGGCAAAATCCGCCGAAGCAGGGATGTGCCTCTCCCTCCGCCAGCTGCCCGCCCCGGCTTCGGCGGGAAAACAGTGGGCCGCCGTAGTCCTTCTCAAGCCGGGAAATAGTTTTGCTCAGGGCCGGTTGACTGATATACAGCTCCTGGACAGCTCGGGAGATATTCTGGTGCCTGGCCGCGCAGAGAAAGACTTCGATCAGACGCAGGTTGATGGCAGGCATAACAAACAGCCCCTACTGATATAGCCGGATGATGGGCTGATTATAGCATGGGGGACAGGGGAAAGTCACGCCCCCCGCTATAGTTTTATTTCATACCTGCGGCCGTTGACGGGGCGGATGAAATGGAATATGCTTGATGCGGCTGAAATCATAGGCTCTGAGCCGAAGGGAATACCGGCGAAGCCCCCCCGACGGACCGGGCGGCACGGCAGATATTCCCGAAGCGGAGCAGAATTGACATCGGATATTCCAACATGGTATGGTAGCTATAAGCTGATGGCATTGAAAGCCAGACTTCATTCCGGAGGTAACGCTCATGTACGAAATCGACAAGTCCCTTCTGGATAAGATCGACGCGCTGGAGCTCAGCGAACGCAACGTCGCCTGGCGCAAGGCGATGAAGGAAGCTCCCTGGCGCGTGTACGTGGATCGGGAGCGCCTGACCATCCAATCCTGGCGCGAGACCGAGGGCGAGGATCTGGAGATCCGCACCGCCAAAATGCTGAAAAAGGTCATGGACAACGTGCCCATCAAGATCCATCCCTTCGATGAGATCGTGGGCCGGCCCACCACCGGCGTCATCGGCTGCCAGACGGCCATCAATGTCTGTGGCGACTATATCCACGATATATGGAATGACGACGGGGTCATCGGCGTGACGCTGGACGCCTCCGCCATCCTGAACAGGGAGGAGCTGGAGGTCCTGCGGGAGGCCGCCCGCCTCTTCGAGCCCAACTGCATGCCCAAGCGCACCTACGACGCCTGGCATGCCCTGGTGGGGGACTGGGCCAAGCAGACGGAGGCCGCCAAGCTGCGGGATCCCGGCCTGCAGAACGGCATCACCGGGCAGTCTACCTCCGCTCTGGACTGGCCGAATATCCTGCCCGCCGGCCTGAAGGAATATATCCGCCGCTGCGAGCAGCACGTCGAGGACTATATCGCCTCCGGCGGCACGGACGTGAACAAGGTCTATTTCTGGCGGGCTGCTGTCATCACCCTCCAGGCCACCATCGACCATTCCCGCCGCTACGCCGCCCTGGCCCGGGAGATGGCCGCCGGGGAAAGCGACCCTGCGGAGAAGGCGCGTCTCCTGAAGATCGCCGAGACCTGCGAATATGTGCCCGAGAATCCCCCCCGCACCTTCCATGAGGCCCTGCAGTTCATGGAGATGTGCTCCCTGGCCAAGATGTTCGAGAACCCCATGCAGAACAACTCCCACTGGGCCCGCGCCGACCAGTATCTTTACGGCTATTTCAAGAATGACCTCAAAAACGGCGTGCCGCTGGAGCAGATCGCCTCTGACCTGGCGGACATGATCGGCCGCTGGGGCACCCAGACCTTCGTCTCCGACGACATGAACAAGGAGACCCACCAGATCAACTTCGGCATCAACAACGTCATGGTGGGCGGCCTGGGCCAGGATCACACGGACATGACCAACGAGCTGAGCTACCTCATCCTCCACGTGGTGGCGAAGCTGAAGCTCTCGAGCCCCACCGTGGGCCTCCGCTGGAACAACCAGACCCCCGACTGGATCATGCGCAAGGCCATCCGCACCAATCTGGAGACCCGGGGCGGCATCCCCCTGTTCCAGAGCGACGAGGTCATGATCCGCAAGTATATGGACTGGGGCATCCCCTATGAGGAGGCCTGCGAGTGGCGGGGCCTGGGCTGCGTCTACCCCTGCCTGCCCAACCGGGCCGAGCACTACGGGGCCGAGGGCGTGGCCGCCTACAACCTGGCGGGCGTCCTCCACGTGACCCTCCACAACGGCCGGGACATCAACGGCACCCTCACCGGCCTGGAGACCGGCGATCCCCGGGATTTCAAGACCTTCGAGGAGCTGTACGAGGCCTTCTTCAAGCAGGAAAAGGCCCTTGTCCACAAGGCCCTCTGGCTGGGGGCCGTGGCCCGGGACATCGCCCACGAATTCATCCGCACCCCCCTTCTGAGCATCCTGGGCATCGAGGCCAGCATGGACCTGGGCCAGGACCTCACCAAGGCCCATCCCGACCACAGCATGTTCGGCGTGTCCGACCGGGCCATCATCGACGTGGCGGACTCCTTCGTGGCCATCAAGCGCCTGGTGTACGAATCCAAGACCCTCACCATGGATGAACTGATGGACGCCCTGGATTCCAACTTCGCCGGGGAGAAGGGCGAGACCATCCGCCAGCTCTGCCTGCGCCAGCCCAAGTACGGCAACGACGACGAGGAAGCCGACGCGATGGTGAAGGCCGTGTCCGACCGCTCCGCCGGGATCATCTGCGCCTTCGACAACGCCCCCTTCCGCAACATGATCATCTCCCGGGAGGGCCTGGCCTGGCATTACTTCGGCGGCCTGGGCGCCGGGGCCCTGCCCAACGGCCGTCCGGCCCTGGAGCCCCTGAACGACGGTTCCCTGAGCCCCATGCGCGGTGCGGACAGAAACGGGCCCACGGCGGTGCTCCGGTCCGCCATGCACTCCGGCTACTCCAGCGTCTGCTGTGCCGCGGTGCTGAACCAGAAGTTCACCTCCTCCCTCCTGCGCAGTGAGGAGAGCATCGACAAGCTGGCGGCCTACACAAACGCCTATATGAAGGCGGGCGGCTCCCACATCCAGTACAACATCCTGGATTCCGAGCAGCTGAAGGAGGCCAAGGCCCATCCGGAGGAATACCAGGATCTGATCGTCCGCATCGGCGGCTTCAGCGCCTACTTCGTCCAGCTGTCGAAGGGCATCCAGGACGACGTCATTTACCGCAGCGAATTCGAGCTTTGAGGCAGAGGGAAAGCATGAGTTATTCCGCACTCGTTTCCAATATCCAGGGCTATTCCATCCACGATGGCCCCGGCATCCGCACCGTGGTCTTTCTCAAGGGCTGCCCCCTGCGCTGCCGCTGGTGCGCAAACCCGGAGAACCTCCGGGACCGGGTGCTGGTGGGCTTCATCGCCAAGCTCTGCCATCACTGTGCTCGCTGTGCCGAAGCCTGCCCGCGGGGAGCTATCCTGCCCCTGGAGGACAGGCGCATCGACCGGGCCAAGTGCGACGGCTGCGCCAGGTGCACGGAGGCCTGCTGGTATGACGCCCTGGTGCGCTACGGCGAAGAGATGACCGTGGAGGCGGTCTTCGACAAGGTGCGGCGGGACAAGATCTTCTATGAATCCTCCGGCGGCGGCGTCACCGTCTCCGGCGGCGAGCCCCTGACCCACCCGGACTTTGTTTCGGAACTGTTCACCCTCTGCCGCGGGGAGGGGATCGACACCTGCGCGGAGACCTGCGGCTGCGTGCCGCGGGAGGCTTTGGAAAAGGTGCTGCCTCTCACCGACCACTTCTATTTCGACCTGAAGCTCATGGATGGGGAGAAGCACCGGGAATACACAGGCAAAGATAACGCGCAGATCCTGGCTAACGCCCGCTTCCTGGCCGGGAGCGGGGCGGACGTCCTCTTCCGCCAGCCCCTGATCCCCGGCGTCAACGACACCGAAGAGAATATCCGCGCCGCGGCGGCCTTCATCCGAAGCCTGGGTCGACCGGAGCTTGGCCTGCAGCTCATCCCCTATCACCGCATGGGCGCCTCCAAATACGCGGCCCTGGATCTTCCCTACGCCATGGAGGACCTCCCGGCCATGGGAGGTGAAGCGGCGGAAGCCGTCCGGGCCAAATACGCGGCCCTGGGCGTCCCCTGCACGGTGTCCCGGTAGAAAGGTTCTACCGATATTCGACATAAGGATCGTTGCGTCCCGGCGCGGCCTGTGAGATAATGCGTATGGGGACAGGGCCCGCCCCGGAATCGGAAAAAGAGAGGCGAGCGATCATGAAAACAAGCACACAGAAGCTCTGCACCACGGCGCTGGGTATCGCACTGTTCGTGGTCTTATCCCTGTGCCTCCAGGTCCCGGTCTTTGAAAACTACTATCTCTGCCTGGGCTATGTGGCCATGGCGGTCTACTGCTGCTCCTTCGGCGCGGTCAGCGGCACCGTCGTGGGCGTGCTGGGGGTGGTGCTGTACTGCCTGGTGATCAGCGGCCTGCGGGGGCTTCCCGGCTGGGCCCTGGGGAACCTGGTGATCGGCGTCGTCCTGGGGCTGACTTTCCCCCGGACGAGGAAAATGAAGAACCGCGGCCTGGCGGCGGCGGTGAATGCGGCGGCCATCCTGGTTTCCGTCACCGCCGGGATCCTCTGCCTGAAATCCCTGCTGGAAAGCATCCTGTATCTCCAGCCTGTTGCGGTGCGCATCGGCAAGAACTTCACCGCCTGGGTCGCCGATCTGGCGGTGCTGCTGCTGAGCCTGCCCGTCTGCATGGTCCTGGACGGGCTCCTGCGCAGGAAATTCCCCCGATTGTTTACCTGAACCGGGGGAGGAAGGAAAGGGAAGAATGAACGACTACGGCTTCGGCAACCGTCTGTATGAGCTGCGCAAAAAGCGGGGCCTTTCCCAGGCTGCCCTGGCCGGGCTGCTGGGGGTCACGGACAAGGCCGTGTCCAAGTGGGAGACCGGCAGGGCCAAGCCCGCCACCGACACCCTGCGGCGGCTGGCAGAGCTGCTGGGAACGGGCATCGAAGAGCTGCTGACGCTGAGAGAGGAAAGCAAGAATATGAAGATCACGAAAATCGTCGTCACCGGCGGCCCCTGCGCGGGAAAGACCACGGGCCTGAGCTGGATCCAGAATGCCTTTGCCGCCCGGGGCTACCGGGTGCTCTTCGTGCCGGAAACGGCCACGGAGCTGATCTCCAACGGCGTTGCCCCCTGGACCTGCGGCAGCAACCTGGATTATCAGAAGTGCCAGATGCTGCTGCAGCTGGAGAAGGAAAAGATTTTCCGCCGGGCCGCGGAGACCATGGACTGCGGGAAGGTGCTCATCGTCTGTGACCGGGGCATGCTGGATAACCGGGCCTATATGTCGGAAACGGAGTTTCGGGCAGCCCTGGAGTCCCTGGGCCTTGACGAAGTAGCCCTGCGGGACGACTACGACGGGGTGTTCCATCTGGTGACGGCAGCCAAAGGTGCGGAGCAGTTCTACACCCTGTCCAACAATCAGGCCCGGACTGAGACGCCGGAGCAGGCCCGCGAGTTGGACGACAAATTGATCGCCGCCTGGACGGGGCATCCCCATCTGCGGGTCATCGGCAACGACCGGGATTTCGACGGAAAGATGAAGAAGCTGGTTGCCGAGATCTCCGCCCTGCTGGGGGAACCGGAGCCCTTCGAGATCGAGCGGAAATTCCTCATCGAATATCCGG
>JAEEGI010023254.1_pt1 | contig 12190 bp, 7 predicted proteins | sample 8958751 | NCBI WGS metagenome assembly JAEEGI01 (sample SAMN16246545, study PRJNA631951) | gut metagenome | biome: gut microbiome; feature: rumen; material: KS-attached | host: Bos | place: Iran: Karaj | collected 2018-10 | reverse complement strand
GGTATAGCAGACATCAGACATCTTACTTCTTACATCTTACTTCTTACATCTTACATCTTACATCTTACTTCTTACTTCTTACATCATCCATCTTACAGGTTGTCCTTCTCGATATCCTTGAAGTACTTGTAGGTAGCAACCTTCAACTCGTCAGTAGCGGGTTCGTCGCAAACGATGATACCATGCTGGTGAGTCTGCAGGGCAGAGATGGTCCATGCCTGACAAACGGGACCCTCAATTGCGGCCTGCAGGGCGCGAGCCTTGTGGTGGCCGTTGCAGAGAATCATGACCTCGCGGGCAGCCATCACGGTGCCTACGCCAACGGTCAGGGCCAGCTTGGGCACCTTGTTCACGTCGTTGTCAAAGAAACGTGAGTTAGCTATGATAGTGTCAGATGTCAGCGTCTTGACGCGGGTCTTAGAAGCCAGGCTTGAGAAAGGCTCGTTGAAAGCGATATGGCCGTCAGGACCGATACCACCGATGAAAAGGTCGATACCGCCAGCTTCGGCAATCATCTCTTCGTAGTGAGCACACTCAGCCTCCAAGTCCTTGGCGTTGCCGTTCAGGATGTGGATATTCTCCTTGGGACAGTCGATGTGGTCGAACAGGTTGCGAGCCATGAAAGAGTGGTACGACTCAGGATGTGACTCAGGTAGTCCTACATACTCGTCCATGTTGAACGTCAGCACGTTCTTGAATGATACACGGCCTTCCTTATTAGCCTTAACAAGGCAGGCATACATTCCCTCGGGTGAGCTGCCAGTAGGCAAACCCAGCACAAAGGGCTTCTCTGCTGTGGGCTTGAAGGCATTGATACGCTCAATGACATGTTCAGCAGCCCACTGCGACATTTTCTGATAATCAGATTCAATAATTACTCTCATAAGTTTAAAAAATATAAAGTTTTTTGTCTTATCGGGTGCAAAGGTAATATTTTTTAGTGAAAAGTGAAGAGTGAAAAGCGAAAAATTTGCTGCCGTATACAATAATTTCCGTTTTTTTTGTAACTTTGCAGCCATATATTTTATATATGAAGGAATTTGTTATATCAGAAGTGAAGGCTGAGACTGCCGTGCTGGTAGGTCTGATTACCCAGCAGCAGGACGAGGCTAAGACAAAAGAATATCTGGACGAGTTGGAATTCTTGGCCGATACCGCTGGAGCCGTGACCGTGAAGCGTTTTACGCAGAAGGTGCAAGGTCCCAGTCAGGTTACGTATGTGGGCAAGGGTAAACTCGAGGAAATCAAACAATATATCAAGCAGCAAGAAGATGCCTACGATGAGTGGATGGATGCTCATCGGGGATTCGATGGAACGATAGTTACGCTGGGCGATGAGGATTGTCCCCAACCTGTGGGTATGGTTATCTTCGACGACGAGTTGAGTGCCAAGCAGATCCGTAATATCGAGAGCGAGCTGAAGGTAAAGATTTTGGATCGAACCAGTCTGATTCTCGACATCTTCGCCATGCGTGCGCAGACTGCTGAAGCCAAGACACAGGTGGAGCTGGCACAGTATCGCTATATGCTACCCCGTCTGCAGCGCCTGTGGTCCCACCTGGAACGTCAGGGCGGCGGCTCCGGTTCTGGTGGCGGAAAAGGCTCGGTGGGTCTTCGTGGTCCTGGTGAGACACAGTTGGAAATGGACCAGCGTATTATCCGCCAGCGTATCTCGTTGCTGAAAGAACGTCTTGTGGAAATAGACAAGCAGAAGACCACGCAGCGCAAGAATCGTGGCCGCCTGATTCGTGTGGCGCTGGTGGGCTATACCAATGTGGGTAAGTCGACCATGATGAACCTGCTGTCGAAGAGTGATGTCTTTGCCGAGAATAAGCTCTTTGCCACGCTCGACACCACCGTGCGCAAGATGACCATCGACAATCTGCCCTTCCTGTTGGCTGAAACCGTCGGATTTATTCGTAAGCTGCCTTCTGACTTGGTGGAAAGTTTCAAGAGTACCCTTGACGAGGTGCGCGAGGCCGATATGCTGGTACACGTCGTGGACATCTCGCATCCGGACTTCGAGGAACAGATTCAGGTGGTGGAGAAAACACTGTCTGATTTAGGCTGTGCCGATAAGCCGTCCATGCTGGTATTCAACAAGATTGATGCCTACACCTGGACACCGCAGGACGCTGACGACCTGACGGAGCCCACGCGTGAAAACATCTCGTTGGACGAACTCAAGAAGACCTGGATGGCAAGGATAAGTGAAGAGGGAAGAGTGAAGAGTGAAGAATTTGCTACCGCCCCACTGTTTATTTCAGCGAAGAAGAAGGAGAATATCGACGAACTCCGCGAAGTACTTTATAAAAAAGTACGCGAGCTGCATGTACAGAAGTATCCATATAACGACTTCCTATATACGATAGAAGAATAATTGAACCAAACACAAATAATTTTATGAGAGATTACAGACAACTGACACAAGAAGAGATTAGCGTGCTCGAAAGCAACAGCTGTTGGGCAGAGGATTGGAACAAGGTAAAGGTGGCTGAGGAATTCCGCCCCTATAATTTCCATCGTGTGGTATTTTATGGCGACATCTGTCTGGGCGTATTTGAAAAGACCGTCGAGGTGGCCAAAGGATTTACCAAGCATTCGGGCATCAATGACGCCACCCTGCGTAACGTCACGGTAGGCGACAACTGTCTGATAGAGAAGATAGGCAATTTCATCAACAACTATACGATAGGCAACGACTGCTACATCTCGAATGTCTCGACCATGGAGACCACCGAGGGTGCCACCTTTGGCGAGGGCCACATGGTGAGTGTGCTCAACGAGATGGGCGACGGTAATGTGATGCTGTTCCACGACCTGAACTCGCAGTTGGCAGCCTTCATGGTAAAGCACTTTAACGACAAGCAGCTGAAAGATAATATCGTCCGCCTTATCAATGAGGAGATTCGTTTCTCTCAGCCTGAGCGTGGCACACTGGGCAATGGCGTGAAGATCATCAACTCAAAGGAGATTACCAACACCGTTGTCAAGGACGATTGCGAAATCAATGGCGCTGCACGCCTGTCAGACTGTACCATTATATCGTCCGCTGACGCCTCTGTATATATTGGTACAGGTGTCATCTGCGAGAACTCAATTATCTGTAACGGCTGTAGCATCACCAACTCTGTGAAGATGCAGGACTGCTTTGTAGGCGAGGCCTGTCAGATTACCAACGGCTTCACGGCTGAGGCCAGCGTGTTCTTTGCCAACTCATATATGGCCAATGGCGAGGCCTGTGCTGCTTTCTGTGGTCCGTTCTCTGCATCGCACCACAAGTCGAGCCTGTTGATTGGTGGCGAGTTTTCGTTCTACAATGCCGGTTCGAATACCAACTTCTCGAACCACGCCTACAAGATGGGGCCGTTGCACTATGGTACCTTGGAGCGTGGCTCAAAGACCGCTTCGGGCGCCTACGTGCTGATGCCCGCTAAGATTGGTGCGTTCTCTGTGTGCTTTGGCAAACTGATGAACCACCCCGACATGCGTTGTCTGCCCTTTGCCTACCTGATGGCATACGGTGAGACGATGTACATCGTTCCCGGTCGTAACATTACAACCGTAGGTCTCTACCGCGATATCAAGAAGTGGCCCAAGCGCGACAAGCGTGCACCGTCGTGCCGTAAGAGCATTATCAATTTCGACTGGCTTTCGCCATTTACTGTCGGTGAGATTGTAGAAGGTAAGAAGATTTTGGAGAACCTTCGTCAGGCTGGCGGCGATAACGTGTCGAGCTACAACTATCACGAATACATCATCAATGCCTCGTCGCTCCGCAAGGGTATCAAATACTACGATATCGCCCTGCGCATCTATATGGGTGCCGTCCTAAAGCGCGCCGTCAAGGGCGGATGGCTGGGACGTCCTACCTCTACTACTGGTTTGGGCCGTTGGAACGACCTTAGCGGTCTGTTGCTGCCTGACAGTGAGGAACAGCGACTCATCCGCGACATCAAGGACGGCAATATCGAGAGTATTACCGACGTGCTGGCCCGCTTCAACGAGATTAACGACAACTACCGTGTCTATCAGTGGACATGGACCTACAAACTCATCCTCGACTACTATGGACTTGACGACCTGACGGACGAGGCTATTCAGCATATCCGTGAGGACTATGTCAAAGCCCGCCGTGCCTGGATTGCCGAGATTCGCAAGGATGCCCAGAAGGAATTCGAAATGGGTGATGTCGAACAAGAGGTTTACGACGATTTTATCTCAAAACTTGATCACGAAATAGACTATGAAGACTAAACGTATTTGGCTATTAGCTGTTGGCTGTTTGCTGTTGGCTTCTGCCTGTAGCAAATACAAGTATGAAGAAGTGAAGGGTGACCTGTCGAAGACGCGTATCTATACGCTCGACAATGGTCTGAAAGTGTACCTGAGTGTCAACGAGGAGAAACCCCGTTTGAATGCTTTTATCGCCGTGCGTACCGGTTCTAAGAACGACCCGGCAGAGACTACGGGTTTGGCTCACTATCTGGAGCATCTGATGTTTAAGGGCACAGATAAGTTTGGCGTTACCGATGCCAAGAGCGAGGCACCGCTGCTGGCTGATATCGAGGCCCGCTACGAAAAGTATCGCACACTGACCGATCCTGCCGAGCGCCGTCAGGCCTATCACGAGATAGACAGTGTCAGCCAGTTGGCTGCCAAGTACTTTATCCCCAACGAGTACGACAAGTTGATGTCGGCCATTGGTGCCGAGGGTACCAACGCCTATACCAGCTTCGACGTGACGTGCTATGTAGAGGATATTCCCAGCAACGAGATTGAGAACTGGGCCAAAATTCAAAGCGAACGCTTCCAGAATATGGTCATCCGCGGTTTCCATACCGAATTGGAGGCTGTTTACGAGGAGTATAATATCAGTCTGACACGCGATTCGCGCAAGCAGTTGGCAGCCTTGTTGGGTAAGTTGTTCCCCAACCATCCCTATGGCCTTCAGACCACGTTGGGTTCACAGGAACACCTGAAGAATCCTTCCATTGTCAACATCAAGAACTACTTTAACAAGTGGTATCGTCCTAATAATGTCGCCATCTGTATGGCGGGCGACTTTGACCCCGACGAGGTTATTGCCATCATCGACAAGTATTTTGGTGCATGGCAGCCTGGCGAGGATGTCGCTCAGCCTGAGTTTGCCGCCCTGCCTGATTTGACGGCACCGCAGGACACCACCGTGATTGGTCCCGAGGCCGAGAGCCTGTGGCTGGGCTGGCGTTTTGAGCCAGGTGCCTCGCTGCAGAGTGATACGCTGACCGTCATTGAGCACATGCTCAGCAATGGTACGGCAGGTCTGCTCGACCTCGACATCAACCAACAGATGAAGATGCTCGATGCCCGTTGTTTCAGCTATATGCTGCAGGACCACTCTTTTGTAGCTATGACGGGTAATCCCCGCGAGGGTCAGACCCTCGACGACGTACGCCAGCTGTTGCTTGCCGAGATGGAGAAACTTAAGAAGGGCGAGTTCAGCGATGACCTGTTGCCTTCTGTTGTCAACAATCTGAAGCTGCAATATTACAATGCCCTTGAGAGCAACGAAGACCGCGTCTCTATGTTTGTCGATGCCTTCATCAACGGCACACCCTGGGAACAAGTCGTCAAGGCGCAGGAGCGTATTGAAGGCATCACCAAACAGCAGATTATTGACTTTGTCAACCGTTATTTCAACGACAACTATGTAGCTGTTTACAAGCGTCAGGGTGTCGACCCCAACCAGAAGAAGATTGACAAGCCCGAGATAACGCCTATTCCCACCAACCGCGATACGGTAAGCCAGTTCGTGCAGGACATCCAGAAGGCCGAGGTAAAACCCATCGAGCCTAAATTCGTCGACTTCCAGCGTGACCTTACCTTTGGCGATATGAAAGTAGGGGAGAAGGATGCCGTTACGCTGCCCTACATCTACGTTCAGAACGTGGAGAACGGACGTTTCACCCTCTCGTTCCGCTATGATTTTGGCGAAGAGTCTGAGTTGAAGTATAGCTATGCTGCCGAGTATCTCGACTATCTGGGCACCGACAAACTCACACCTGAGCAGGTCAAGCAGCAGTTCTATAAGCTGGCCTGCAACTATAGCATTTCCGTCAGTGCCCGCAGCATCACCGTGTCGCTCGAAGGTCTTGGCGAGAATATGCCCGAAGCCCTAAAACTGCTTGAAAACCTGTTGCAGCATGCCAAGGTTGACAATGAAGCCTGGCAGCAGTTTATTGCCGTGCGTGAAAAGCAGCGTGCCGACAACAAGCTCAACCAGCAGTATAACTTTGCCTATCTGTCACGCTATGGTCAGTATGGTCCCTATAACGCCTATCGTAATGCGCTGAACGCTCAGCAGTTGCAGGCCATCAATCCACAGGAGTTGCTCGACCTGTTGAAACAGTTGAGTCAGTACGAGCATAGCGTGCTCTACTATGGTCCCGCTACCGAGCAGCAGCTTTGTGAGGCCGTTAAGGCCCAGCACGTCGTGCCAGCCGCCTTGAAGCCCGTACCCGAGGGTAAGCACTACACCTTGCAGGCCACACCTCAGAGCGAAGTGCTGCTGGCACCCTACGATGCCAAGAACATCTATATGCAGATGTACTATATCGACGACTACAAGTCCAATCCCGATGAGGCTGCCGTCAAGGAGGTCTTCAACGAGTACTATGGTGCCTCGATGGCCAGCATCGTCTTCCAGGAGATGCGCGAGAGCCGCGGTCTGGCTTATAATGCCTACGCAGGCTATTTCGATCCCGACTATAAGGATGAGAAGGAAAGGGCCTTGGTACATATTATCACGCAGAACGACAAGATGATGGACTGTGTACACCAGTTCCTCAATATCCTCGACACCATTCCGCAGAGCGAGGCCTCGTTCCAGATTGCCAAGGAAGCTGTCACCAAGCGTATTGCCAGCACACGTACTACCAAGTACGGACTCATCAGCAAGTGGCTCTGGGCCAAGCAGCGCGGTATCGACTACGACGAGAACGAGCGCATCTACAAGGCACTGCCTGGAACGACACTCGATGATATCGTGAAATTCGAACAGGCACGTATGGCCCATAAGACTTGGCGCTACGTCATCCTTGGCAATGAGAAGGAACTCAATATCAAGGCCTTGGAGCAGATAGCCCCCATTCGTCGTCTGACTACAGAGGAAGTTTTCGGATACTAGTGCTTCGCTAGTGAAGAGTGAAACGCTTCGCTAGTGAATAGTGAATAGTGAATAGTGAATAGTGAATAGTGATTAACTAAACAAAATACAATTATGGCTAAAGCTGTTGAATTTAAGTATGCCCCCATGTTTCAGGTGGGCGAGGACAAGACGGAATACCGCTTGTTGAGTAAGGAAGGCGTGACAACCGCCGAGTTTGAGGGAAAGACAATTGTCAAAGTGTCGAAGGAAGCCTTGACCCTGTTGGCACAGCAGGCCTTCCACGATGTGGAGTTCATGCTGCGTCGCGAGCATAACGAGCAGGTCGCCAAGATTTTGACCGACCCTGAGGCTTCAGAGAATGATAAGTATGTAGCCCTGCAGTTCCTGCGCAATGCCGAGGTGGCTGCCAAGGGTATCCTGCCTTTCTGCCAGGACACGGGTACCGCCATCATCCACGGCGAGAAGGGTCAGCAAATCTGGACCGGTTTCGAGGATGAAGAGGCTCTGAGCCTGGGTGTCTTCAATACCTTTACGCAGGACAATCTGCGCTACTCGCAGAATGCACCGCTGAACATGTACGACGAGGTAAACACCCGTTGTAACTTGCCCGCACAGATTGATATTGAGGCTACCGAGGGTGCTGAATATAAGTTTGTCATGGTAGCTAAGGGTGGCGGCTCTGCCAACAAGACCTACTTCTATCCCATGACTAAGGCTACCATCCAGAACGAGGGCACACTGATTCCGTTCCTCGTTGAGAAGATGAAGTCATTAGGTACGGCTGCCTGTCCTCCTTATCATATTGCTTTCGTGATTGGTGGTACCAGTGCTGAGAAGAACCTGCTCACCGTGAAGCTGGCTTCTATCAAGTTCTACGACGGTCTGCCCACCACTGGCGACGAGACGGGTCGTGCCTTCCGTGATATCGATTTGGAGCAGAAACTCATCAAGGAGGCGCAGAAGATTGGTCTGGGTGCCCAGTTCGGTGGTAAGTACCTGGCTCACGACATCCGTGTGGTTCGTCTGCCGCGTCATGGTGCCAGCTGTCCTATCGGTATGGGCGTGTCTTGTTCTGCTGACCGTAACATCAAGGCTAAGATTAATGCTGACGGTATCTGGTTGGAGAAGATGGATGCCAATCCCACAGAGCTGATTCCTGAGGAACTGCGCAAGCCTGGCGAGGGCGGCAAGGGTATCGAGATCGACCTGAACGAGGGTATCGATGCCGTTCGCAAGGAGCTGTCTAAGTATCCTGTCTCTACTCGTGTCAATCTGAAGGGTACCATCATCGTGGCCCGCGATATCGCGCACGCCAAGCTGAAGGCTCGTCTGGATGCTGGCGAGGGTATGCCCGACTACTTCAAGAAGTACCCCGTGCTCTATGCCGGACCAGCTAAGACGCCAGAGGGCTATCCCTGCGGTTCGATGGGCCCGACCACGGCTAACCGTATGGATCCGTACGTGGACGAGTTCCAGGCTAACGGCGCTTCGCTTGTCATGATAGCTAAGGGTAACCGTAGCGACGTGGTGACCGAGGCATGTAAGAAGCATGGTGGTTTCTATCTTGGTACCATTGGTGGTGTGGCTGCCGTTCTCTCGCAGAGCAGCATCAAGAGCATTGAGTGTGTCGAGTATCCTGAACTGGGTATGGAGGCTGTCTGGAAGATTGACGTTGAGGACTTCCCCGCCTTCATCCTCGTCGATGACAAGGGCAACGACTTCTTCAAACAGTTGAAGCCCTGGTGCCCGAATTCAAAGTGAAAAGTGAAAAATGAAAAATGAAAAGTGAAAAGTGAAAAATTTGCTACCGCAGATTTAAATGAGGAATAAGAAATGGATGACGGCATTCTTATTGCTGCTGCTGTTCACTGTAACGGCGGCAGCACAGGATGCTATTATACAGCGTGGATGTCGCGTTGGAACACCCAGACCGGAAGGCATGGCGTTGCGTCGCGGTGCCTCAGGTGGTCAGCCCAAACTGGTGGGTGGTGACTTCTACAAGGGTGACCTTCACCAGTTGGTGGTAATGGTGGCCTATGCCGACAGGGATTTCAAGGGCGACGAGACTGCTACGCTGGCGTTTTGGAACAATATTTTCAATGCCGAGAACTATAAGGAGAGCTCCTACCGAGGTTCTGTCCGCGACTATTTCTGCGCTCAGAGCTACGGCCAGTTCCGTCCCGTCTTCGACTTGGTATATGTGAAGGTCAGCGGCAATGCCAAGAAGTATGCCAGCACTGCTACGCATGATGAGAACTCGCAGTATCTGGTGCAGGATATCATGGAGGTGTTGAAGACCCGCGACATCGACTGGAGCCTCTACGACTGGAATGGCGACGGTTTCGTCAACCAGTTGCTCATCATCTATGCCGGAAAGGGACAAAATGCCGGTGGTGGCGATGACACCATCTGGCCTCATCAGTGGTGGATAAGCGAACACCTGAAAGACCTTCAGCAGGATGTCTATTGCGACCCCATTCCCGTCACCTATGGCAAGAAACAGTACCTGGTGGACAGCTACTGCTGTGTGCAGGAAGATGTTAATGTGTCGAGTGTGAAGACCTCCTTTGGCACCATCTGCCACGAGTACTCCCACTGCTTTGGCTTCCCTGACTTTTACCGTGGAAGTAAAAAATACGTCAGTGACTGGGACCTCATGGACTCGGGCAACTATAATGACAAAGGATTCTGTCCAGCCTGCTATTCCGCCCATGAGCGCTGGTTGATGGGATGGCTCACCCCTATAGAACTGGAGTACGACAGAACCGTCACTAACATGCCTGCCCTGGTGGACGAAGGTGTGGCCTATCTGATTCGCAACGAAGGATATGCAGACGAGCATTACATCGTGGAGAATCGCCAGCAAACGGGGTGGGATAGCAATCTTCCCGGTAGCGGGATCATCATCTTCCACATAGACTACGACCCCAGCATCTGGACCAGTATATACGATACTCCCAATAGCAACAAAATACAGCGTTATACAATTTTCAAGGCCGATGACGGCAGGACTGTTTCTGATCGCGGATGGGCTTATCCTTATCTGGGTAACGACTCGCTGACGAACCTCTCTACGCCAGCAGCTACGCTCAACAAGGAGAATACCGACGGCACGAAGCTGATGAACAAGTCGCTCTACGATATGACAGTAGAGGGTGGTCTCGCCTCCTTCCGATTCGTGGATGGTCCTGTAACGGGCGTTGACGTAGTCAAACCAGCAGGCACCCCGCAGCTGCTCTACCGTCTGGGTTCCGTCAGTATCCTCCGTTACCCCAATGGCGTTGTCAAAAAGGTGGTGAGAGGTGAGAGGGATGATGTCTGATGTATGATGGATGATGTCTGATGGATGATGTCTGATGTCTGATGGATGATGTGAGCATCCTCTTTGAAATACCTTGCAAATAAAAACATTGCCAGCCTTGCGAGGCTGGCAATATTTATTGTTAGTGATGCGAATTACAATTCAATTTCGAGCAGTTCGTCCTCGATGAGCAGTGGAGCATCAGCGTTTCCTACTTCAACAGGATCGGTGCTTATTTCAAGTACGGAACCCGCTAACAGTGTTTGTTGGCTCATTAATTCGACGATGTCCATTTCTGGGCTAATATATGTTTTCTTCATAACTTTTGTCCTCCTTCTCTATTACTTAATGATTACCTTCTTGCCATTCACGATGTACAGACCCTTTGCAGGCTGAGCAACCTTGCGGCCCTGCAGGTCAAAGACGACACCCTCGCTTTGTTTAACGGCGGTGGTGATGTTCTGGATGCCGGTCAAGTTACCAAAGACAATGCTCAGCTCAGGAGCAGGCACAGGCACGTCAGCCTTCAGAATGTAAGCTTTGCCAGCAGCCAGCTCGCCCTTCTTGACAGGATGGAATGCACCGTCGCTCAGAACGTAGGCATCACCGTCGTTCTCTACATTATAAGATGCAGTAGCACTACCCTTTAGCAAATTCTTGGCAGGAGCAGATGCAGATGCTGATGCAATAACAGGCACATCGTATGAAGCGGCAGTACCCTTCTTCAGAATCAAAGCTGTACCAGCAGGAACAGTTGTTACTTCCTCCACAGTGATAGCGGATGCCGTTGCCTCAGTGGCTACATAGGCCTTAATGTCAAGACCAGTGAAGTCGAGAGCAGCAGGAGCAATGTAAGTTGTGTATTCCTTTGCAGGAGTGATAGAGGCCTTTGGAGCAGTTGTGGTAACTTGAATGCCATAGATTCTTACGCCACTGGTACTCTTGAGGGTAACGTCACCATCAGCCTTGACGGTAAAGATTCTAGTTTCGCGAGTAGATGCTGCTAATTTGTTTTCTGCTGTTTCATTTACGTTCCCTAATGTCAAGCCACGGCTTTCAGAACCCGATGGATTCTCGAAATCAACAGCAACATAGTAGCCTTTTTTCAGGTCGGGTACGGAGATAGTAAGATTTGAACCGTTCAACTGTAAAGAAGTCTTATTCAGGTAAATCTTTTTATTTGAAAAACTGGAGAAGTTTATAAATTTAGTTTCAGGAATAGTAACTCCACCAGCCTGAATCGTGCCACTCATTGTTACTTTATTCTGGTATGTGTTGCTACCATTTGCTTCCCAATTAGTGGCATCAGCAGCGAGTTTGTCCCATGTACCAGATGTGCCAAAAGTGCTAAAATCCCATGTGTACGGATACGTCAGCACAGAGGAAACGGTTACCGTATAGCTTGCAGAACCATCTATATAACCATCGGTCTTATGTGTAAATGTAGCGGTGATAGTAGCCTTGCCTTCATTGGTTCCAACAAGTGAGAGCTCACCTGTAGTGGAGTTGACTGTGGCAATACTCGTATTGTTTGAGCTATAAGCTATGGTGTATTTGTCACTGATGTCATGATTTTCGTCGTCCAAGATAGATAGCGTCGGGGCAGAAACTGCAGAACCTGGGGTTACACTCAGCGAAGCTGGAGTGAATGAGCCTATTGGAACTATATCCGATGATGTACGGATAACCTCAACTTTGGTAATAAAAAGGTTTGTTCCAGTATTCGCACGAGTAGCAGT
>JAEEGI010023253.1_pt1 | contig 12191 bp, 11 predicted proteins | sample 8958751 | NCBI WGS metagenome assembly JAEEGI01 (sample SAMN16246545, study PRJNA631951) | gut metagenome | biome: gut microbiome; feature: rumen; material: KS-attached | host: Bos | place: Iran: Karaj | collected 2018-10 | reverse complement strand
ACACCGGCACCTCCATAGGCCAGCGCGTCAATGGCCACCGTCAATAACTCTTTTCTCTCAGAATCCTGCCTCATACCCATTCTTCCTTCATCCGCTCCAGCTCAATTTTCGTCTCCTTCCGAAGCCTTTCCTATTATTGGAGAAAAGTCCGGCAAAGGAAATGTCCAAAACGCTTTTACCAAGGAGCCATACCGTTTTTACGGACAAAAATCGGATATTGACCACTCCGGCGTTTGACGTTTACTTTGTTTTATTCTCTATAGAATTTTATTCCCCCAAAACACAAAAAGGAGCGAAAAACACGCCATGAACATTTTGATGATTACCTCGAGCCCGCATCCCAAAGATGCCTCTTCCTCCACCCTTTTGGCCGAACACTTTGCTAGGGGCGCGCAGGAAGCCGGGCACACAGTCACTTTCTTCGACGCAGGTCATGCAAATTTGCATCCCTGCCTGGGCTGCGGCCACTGCGGCACAGCCGGGCCCTGCGTCCACAAGGATGACATGGCCCAGGCCCGCGCCGCCATTCTTTCCAGCGACATGCTGGTTTTCGTGACGCCGCTCTACTACTTCGGTATGACGGCGCAGCTCAAAACCCTGGTCGATCGTTTTTATGCCTTCAACGAAGAACTGATGGGGAAAAAGCTCAAAACCGCTCTGCTCACCGCCGCCTGGGACAATGAAGACTGGATCATGCAGGCCCTTGTCAGCCACTACCAGACCATCTGCCGCTACCTGAACTTTCAGGACATGGGCATGATTCTGGGGCTTGGCTGCGGCACACCAGCCATGACAGCGGCTTCGGGCTTCCCGGAAAAAGCGTACGAATTCGGCAGAAAGCTGTAACTTTTCCCAATACACGGAAATAAAGGAGATTCCCATGAGCGAACCATCCATCGTCTACTTCGCCTCGCCTGGCGGCAGCCACGGCAACACCCGGCTAACCAAGATTGCGCGGCTCTGCGACACCATCAACCTGAAGGACCTCGTCAAAAAGGACGACCTGACCGCCATCAAGCTGCACTTCGGCGAAGAGGGCAACGACACCCACCTGCGGCCATCCTGGGTGCGCGTGGTAGTGGACAAGGTGCTGGAAGCCGGCGGCAAGCCCTTCCTCACCGATACGTCCACCCTCTATTCCGGCAGCCGCAAAAACGCCTACGATCACCTGCTGACCGCCTACCGTCATGGGTTCACCCCCGCGGTGGTCAATGCGCCCATCATTCTGGCTGATGGCCTCTACGGCGAAAATGACGTGCCCGTCGCCATCAACGGCAAACATTTCAAGGAAGTGTACATCGCAACCGAGATCCGCCGCGCGCCCGCGATGGTGGTGCTTTCCCACTTCAAAGGGCACATGATGGGCGGTTTCGGCGGTGCCATCAAGAACCTGGCCATGGGCGGCGCATCGGTGCGCGGCAAACAGGCCCAGCATGACACTCATGTCCAGATCGAAGCCACGAAATGCGTGGGCTGCGGCAAGTGCGTCGATATCTGCCCGCAAAAGGCGCTTGTGCTGCGCGAACAGAAAAGCGTGGTGGATACTCAAAAATGCTACGGCTGCTTCGAGTGCATGACGGTCTGCCCTACCCAGGCCATCAGCATCGACTGGGCCACCCAGATGGAGCCCTTTGTGGAACGCATGACCGAGTACGCCTGGGGCGTGATCACAGGACGCCAGAACAAGGTGTGCTTCATCAACTTCGTAATGAACGTCACGCCGGACTGTGACTGCGCAAGCTGGAGCGATCTGCCCATGGTGCCCGATCTGGGAATTCTTGCCTCCACCGATCCGGTGGCCCTCGATCAGGCCTGCTTCGATCTGGTGAACAAAGCTCCCTGGATCAACAACGTAGACAAGGACAAGCACGTCGATTTGAGCAAGGCGGACAAGTTCACCGCGCGCTGGCCCTATACCCGCGGCGAGGTACAGCTTGCCCATGGCGAAGCCCTGGGAATGGGCAGCCGTCAATACAAACTGGTGGAAATCCCATGAAAAGAAAAACGTTCTGGTGTGAAACATGCCGATGGCGTCGTTACGCCGAAAACCATCCGGAAAAATTGCTGGCACGGGTATGGCGTTGGCACACCCGCTGGTGCCCGCTCTGGAAGGCCTATATGAGAGCTACGGACGGTGCTCCCTTTGCCGATAAACAGGGCTGAGACAAGGTTTCCGATACGAAAAGGGTCTGCTGACTGTATCCCAGCAGACCCTTTTATTGTATCCATTTCCATTCCTTTCCGGAAGTTTCGGGCAAAAATCAGAAACGATTGGGCACGATATTCAAAAAAGATATAAAGTATAATAGTTTTGTATTCGTATATCTTGCAAGAAACGCATCCAACAAAGGAAACACATTCATGTTGAAAGCGATACGGATTGCGCTGGCGGCGCTATTTTTCACCGGCATCACATGGCTTTTTCTCGACGTGACCGAAACGGCGCAACACCTGGTGGGCTGGATGGCGCGCATCCAGTTTCTGCCCGCGGTTCTGGCACTAAGCATCGGCATTGTGGCGTTGCTTGTTTTGCTGACGATCCTCTTCGGACGTATCTACTGTTCAACCATTTGCCCGCTGGGAGTCTTTCAGGACATCTGTGCCTGGCTGGGCACGCGCCGGAAGAAGAACCGCTATCACTTCAGCAAGGCCAGCAACCGGCTGCGTTATGGCGCACTAGCCGCTTTTATCGCATTGAGTATCCTGGGTGTGCATTCTCTGGCGCTTCTGCTTGCGCCCTACAGCGGCTATGGCCGCATCGCGCAAAACCTGTTTTCACCGCTGTACCGTGCAGGCAACAATTTGCTGGCCACTCTCGCCGAACGTGCCGACTCCTACGCCTTTTCCGCAAGCGACATCTTCATCTGCAGCTGGCCTGCCTTCGTCATCACTCTCATCTTTTTTACGGTGATTGTTTTCCTGGCCATGCGCCATGGCCGCCTCTGGTGCAACACGATCTGTCCGGTGGGCACGGTGCTGGGATTTCTCTCGCGTTTTTCCTGGTTCAAACCCGTGCTGGACAGTAACGCATGTGTCAACTGCCACGCCTGTGAACAGCGCTGCAAGGCCTCCTGCATAGATATCGAAACCCACAGCGTGGATACCAGCCGTTGTGTAAGCTGCATGAACTGCATCGGCAGCTGTCCCCAAGGAGCCATTCACTATGGGCACAGCTGTCAGAAAGACGAAAAAGAACAGATGAACAAGGATGCCGCCGCTCCACTTTCCGCCTTTGCCGCAACCCGACGCAATCTGTTACTGGCCCTGCCCGCCGTCCTGTCCGCAACAATTCCGGCAAACGCGGCGCAAAATGCCGAAGGTAACCGCACGGACGGCGGTTTGGCCGAACTCAAGTCCAGAAAGGCCCCCAAACGGATCTGGCCACTGCGGCCGCCGGGAGCGCAAAGCCAAAAAAACTTCCGTACCCGCTGTACCGCCTGCCAACTCTGTGTGGCTGTCTGTCCCAATGGCGTGCTGCGTCCCTCTTCCGCCCCGCTGGGCTTTATGCAACCCGAGATGGGCTTTGAGCGTGGCTTCTGCCGCCCGGAATGCCGCCGCTGTTCCGAGGTCTGTCCAACCGGCGCCATCCAAAACATCGGGGACGACGAAAAGAGCTCCATCCACATTGGAAAGGCAATCTGGGAGAAATCCCTGTGTCTGCCCGCAAATGGCGACGACTCATGCAACAACTGCGAACGTCACTGTCCCAACGGCAGCATCAGCCTGATTGATTACACCGCAACGAACGGTCAAAAAGTGCAGGTGCCTGCCGTGGATACAGAGCGCTGCACCGGCTGCGGCGCCTGCGAATATGTCTGTCCTGCACGCCCCTTGAGCGCCATTCACGTGACTGGCTACGAAGTGCATCGAATCAACTGAAAAAAGCATCGGGAGACCAGAAGATTATGGACAAACAGCAAAATCAGCATGGGCAGCACAAGTGGAATCGCAGGGAGTTCATCAAAATGGCCGGCGCAGGAGCAGCGGCGGTAGCCGCCCTGTCCATTACCGGATGCGATACAGCCAAAGATGGTCCAACTGTCATTCGTCCGTCTGTTCCTGGCGCCATGACCTACCGTACCAGCAAAAAGGGTGAAAAGGTGTCGCTTCTGGGTTTTGGCATGATGCGCCTGCCCACGGTGGACAAACGGGCTCTCCAGCGCAAATCGACCGCGGCCATTGATCAGGAGCTGGTCAACTCGCTGGTAGCCGAGGCGTTGGATTACGGCATCAACTACTTCGATACCTCGCCGCGCTACGCCCAGGGACAATCGGAAAAAGTTCTGGGCATCGCGCTCAAACCTTTCCCCCGCGATAAATATTTCATCGCCACCAAACTGTCCAACCAGGCGGAAAGCGATTGGAGCCGCGAGGCGTCCATCGCCATGTACGAGAGGTCTTTCCGGAATCTGCAGGTCGAGGTGATCGACTACATGCTGCTGCACGGCATCGGCATGGGCAATGACGCCATGAAGGTCTTCAATAGCCGCTACATCGACAACGGCATGCTGGATTTTCTGCTGGAGCAGCGCGAAAAGGGACGCATCCGCAACCTGGGCTTCTCCTACCACGGTGACATCCGAATCTTCGACCACGCGCTCGCCATGGGCGTGGACTGGGATTTCGCGCAGATCCAGCTTAACTACATCGACTGGAAACACGCCAAAGAAGTGAACTCTCGCAATACCAACGCCGAATATCTCTACGGCGAACTGCGCAAGAGAAATATCCCCGCCATTATCATGGAGCCGCTTCTGGGCGGCCGGCTGGCCAGCATGAACGGCAACCGCAAGGCCATCGCCATGCTCAAGGCGGCCGATCCGGAATCCAGCCCGGCGCAGTGGGCCCTGCGCTACGCCGGGCATTTCGACGGCGTACTGACCGTCCTCTCCGGCATGACCTTCCGGGAACACCTGCGGGAAAACATCCGCACCTGCTCACCGCACAAGTCCCTGAACAAGGATGAACTGGAGATGCTGGAAACCGTGGCGCAGATCATGGTGAAATTCAAGACACTGCCCTGCAACACCTGCCAGTACTGCATGCCCTGCCCCTACGGACTGGACATCCCCTCCATCTTCGAGCACTACAACCGCTGCGTCAGCGAGGAAAACTACGTGGCCGACACGCATGACGCCCACTACAGCGCCGCGCGAAGAGCCTTCCTCGTGGGCTACGACCGCAGCGTGCCCAAACTGCGCCAGGCCGATCACTGCACCGGTTGCGGCCGCTGCGTACCCCACTGTCCGCAACGCATCGATATCCCGAAAGAAATGGTGAAAATCGACCGCTTTGTGGAGTCGCTCAAGCAGCAGAAGACGCTGGAAACGGAAAAAGTTTGATGCCTCCATGGTTTTTTGATTGTGAGCGTGATCAATTGCATTGCCGCGCGTTTCACAGCGAGTGCATTTCCCGCCGGTTGACCATGTGCTCGATGTCCTCCGGAGAGTTTTCCGCAAGGAACCTTTCCAGCCCAGCCACGATTTTTTCCCTGTCGCGCGGCATGTTCACCGCGAAATGCACCGGGTTCAGATAGTGGCCGCAAAACAGCAGTGTTTCCGCCTCAAGATGACGGACGAAGATGAGCAGCTCGCGTACCTTCTCCGCCTCCGGGGCCTCGGTAAATTCGCCGCACGCCCGCATTTCCCAGAGCGGCGTATTGGGGAATACGGTGAGTCCGGTGGTAGAGATCATCCGGGAGCGCACCTGATTGAAGAGCCGCGCCGTGGCGATCGCGTTGCGCTCGCCCGTGCCCGCGCCGCCTCCGCCCACCATGTACATGGGTACGATGTCGATGCCCGCCTCGTTGAGGCGCAGCATCTGCTCCAATGCGGTTTGTGCGCTCGCGCCCTTGTTCAACATCTTGAGGATCTCCTCGTCACCGCTCTCCACGCCAAGGAAAAGCTCGCGAATGCCCGCTTCCCGCAGGGCCTGGAGTTCCTCCAGCGTCTTTTTGCACACGTCGGTCACCCGGGTTTGCATGGCGATTTCGGAAAAATCGGGGAAGTAGCGGCGAATCTGTCCGATGTAGCCGAGCAGGCGATCCGTGGGCAGCACCAGAGGATTGGAGCCTACCATCCAGATTTTAGTGTTTTCGGGATAGATGCCCTGCCGACTCTTGTTTTCGAGCTGCTCCTCCATCTCCTCGGGAGTGACGCAGGCGAACCTGTACTCTTTGGAGACGTAACAGTAGACGCAGCGGTTCCATGTGCAGCCCTGGGTAACGCGCAACAGCATGGCGTTCGCGTCCAGGGGATGGCGATATTCCGGTTCGGTAAAGCGGGACAGCATGATAACCTCCGTTGGGAAAAAGAGCTTCGTTTCCGACCGCTTTCACAATACAATCCGGAAAAGAGCGTTTCCAGTACGCATTTTTTTCTTCCTGCAACTTTTTTGCAACCAGTGGAGATCCATCATGGAAATAGCGACGATACCGCGCAAAAAACGCGTTCCGGCCACGGAATATGAGGACAAGTGCCCGCTTCTGGCGGCCATGGAGCTGATCGGCGGCAAGTGGAAACTGCCCATCCTCTGGCATCTGGCCGAGGACGGGGATGGCGCAGAAGGCGGCGTGCGCTACAATGCTCTGCGGCGTCAGGTACGCGGCGTAACCAACATGATGCTGACCAAGTGCCTGCGTGAGCTGGAGGCGGCCGGTCTGGTGCTGCGCCACGATTTCGGCGAGAACCCGCCCCGGGTGGCCTACGAACTCAGCGCCTCGGGCCGCGGCCTGATGCCGATTCTGAAGAAGCTCTACCGCTGGGAGGCGAAACGGATGAGCGAGGCAAAAGGCGGAAAAGAGGGAAAAACATGCTGACGATGTTTACGAAAGCTTCAAACAGAAAGGACGGAGTGATGCTTTCCGGGCACCACTCCATCTTTACAGGAACAAGCAGCGGACAGGTGTTTCACTTGAGTCACGTCCCCCGGCAAAGCCGGGGGGGTACCCAAAATATTTACCACGCCTGCAAGTACTCTTATCCCAAACGGACAAAATGACCGAAAGGATGTCCGAAAAGATGACCAAAAGGAAAATGAGATGATCCCCTAAAAGTGGACCAGTATGACAGCTTATCCTGTCCATTTTTAGGGGAGTACTTCACTTTTCCAGACGGCACCCTGCCGGTTACATCCGTTTGAAAACACCTCGGAAGTATTGCCCTTTAACTGTTTTACCCAACAATTGAGCTGGGTCTGATGTACGCCGTATTCGGTGCTCAATTCGGCCATGGTCTTGTTACTGCTCAAGGCGGCCAGGGCAACCCTGGCCTTGAAGTCCGGAGCATCGTCCCGCCATTTTTGCTTTCCTTTCAGAGGACAAGATAATCTATTATATCTCTCCATTTTTAGGGGAGCACCTCAGTGCCAGGTGTGTGCCCATCCCCATTCGTCCAGTGGATCATACAAATGCTGGCTTGATGTTAGGGGTGCACTTGCAACCTCACAGCAAGGCACTATGACAGGAGGAAATCAAATGTCGCAAATCTGTGAACTGATTAAATACGAAGGCGATAACAGCACTTTTATCTGGAAGCATCCGGGCGAAGATTTCAACAGTCTGACGCAACTGATCGTTCATGAATCGCAGGAAGCCATATTCTTCATGAATGGTCAGGCACTGGATATGTTCGGTGCTGGCCGCTATACGCTCGAAACGCAAAACATTCCGAAGATCGGGAAGATTCTGAACCGTGCGGCCGGAGATCGGACACCTTTCCATTGCGAAGTCTATTTCATCAACAAGACCGAACAGATGTCCATAAAATGGGGTACCGACAGCAAGGTGCAGTATATTGATCCGCAGTACGGTTTCCCGCTTGCAATAGGTGCATCCGGCGAGATGTCGCTTCGTGCCGGAGACAGCCGCAAGTTGCTTCTGAAGCTTGTCGGTACGGAAAACTATCTCGGCCAGCAGAAACTCGTTTCCTTCTTCCGCGCGTTCCTTATGACCCGGGTCAAGACATATATCGCGCAGGTCATCAAGGCGAATGCGATCAACATTTTCGAGATCGATGAAAACCTGACGGCGTTTTCAGAGAATATACATAAACTGCTGATCCCCGATTTTGCCGATTACGGTATCTCACTTGAGCGGTTCTTCGTCACAAACGTCGTAAAACCGGACGGCGACAGACAGTATGAAAAATTCAAGGAACTGCATTTCCGTCAGTATGCCGACATCGCCGAAGCGAAGCTTCGCCAGCAGACCGACATCATCTATGCACAAACCGAAGCGCAAAAAGTTGTCATTGATTCCCAGGCGCAGGCAACGAAGCGTGCGCAGGAAGGATATACATACGCTCAGGAGCGCGGTTTCGACGTTGCGGAAAAGGTTGCGCAGAACGAAGCTGTCGGACAGTTTACCAACATGGGCATGGGCCTTGGAACAATGGCGGGCGTTGGGGGGGCTGTCGGCGGCATGGTTGGCGGCGCGGTCAATAATGCGATAAACGCGGCTTCACAGCCCGTCCAACCAGCACAACCGCAAACAGCTCAGCCTGCTGACGATATGGCTGCCTTCAAGGCAAAAGTCGAAAAACTGACCGTGATGAAGGAAGCCGGAATCATAAGCGAAGAAGAGTTTGCCCAGATGAAAGCCAAATTACTTGCGGACATTATGTGATAACGGAGGAACAGTACAATGAAAAAGGATTTTCAATTTTACGCTCTGATATGGGCTGTCTTGCTCGCGTTATGGTGCGCAGTCGTATTCCTTGTCCGTCCGGTTATCCCGGGATATGCCATCAACTATGACGCACGTTTCTGGATCGCCTTCGTGTTTATCGTTGCAGCGTTTATCGGTAATCTTGCGTGTGCTTATTTTGCGTTCAAAGCGGAAAACCTGGAAAAGTTGTTCCTGAATTTTCCTTTGATTACCGTCAGCTGGTCGGCTTTGATTGCCATGCTCGCCGTCGGCTCCGCATTTATGCTGGTTCCGGATTGCCCCGCATGGATTGCCGCGATTATTTGCATCGTCGTGCTGGCATTCAACGCGATTGCTATTATCAAGGCATCGTGGGCGGCAGAGACGGTAAGCAAGGTTGATGGAAAAGTTGCAGCCCAGACTTCATATATTAGAAATCTCACGGCCGATGCCGCCAGCATCCTTGCCCGTGCAAAGAGTGACGCGGTAAAAGCGGAGTGCAAAAAGGTTTATGAAGCCGTTCGTTATTCCGATCCTGTGTCAAACGAAGCGCTTTCCGTGATCGAGGCGAAGATCACCGTAAAAGCGGACGAATTGTCTACGGCCGTCGCAGCGGACGATGCAGAAAAGGCAAAAGAAATTGCTAATGAGATTGTGATTCTTGTCGGGGATAGAAACAGGAAGTGCAAAGCGCTTAAGTAAGAATGAATTATGGAACGTGTCTCTGCAGATAGTGACATTGACCAGATCTAACTGGAGAATAATGTCGAAAAACGTGTAATTAAGCCATACTTGTCTTTGAACACGACAAAGAAAACAGACTCTTCATTGCAGAGGTAATGTATAAAATGTCCATCTTCAAATGTAAAATGTGCGGCGGCACAATAGAATTTGAGCAGGGCGCAACGGTCGGCGTGTGTGACAGTTGTGGCACAAAGCAGACTTTGCCCCGCCTTGACGACGACCGCAGGGCAAATCTCTACGACCGTGCAAACCATTTCCGCAGAAACAACGAGTTCGACAAGGCGGCGGGCCTCTACGAGCAGATACTGAACGAGGACAGCACCGACGCGGAGGCGTACTGGTCGCTGGTACTCTGCCGTTATGGAATCGAATACGTGGAAGACCCCGCTACGCGCAAGCGCGTGTCGACAGTAAACCGCGCCCAGTTTACCTCGATTTTCGATGACGATAATTACAAGTCCGCGCTCCGATATGCCGACAGTTATCAGCGCGCCATCTATGAAGCGGAAGCAAATGCCATAAACGAGATACAGAAAGGTATCCTTGCCATTTCCCAGAAGGAGGAGCCGTTCGATGTCTTTATCTGTTACAAGGAGACGGACGCGAACGGCCGCCGCACGCAGGATTCCGTTCTTGCTAACGATCTCTACCATCAGCTGACAAACGAAGGTTTCAAGGTCTTCTTCTCGCGCGTCACGCTTGAGGACAAGCTCGGAACGGCATATGAGCCGTACATCTTCGCCGCGCTCAATTCTGCGAAGGTCATGGTCGTACTCGGTACCAGACCGGAACATTTCAATGCCGTCTGGGTGAAAAACGAGTGGAGCCGCTATCTTGCTCTCGTCAAGGAAAGCGGCGGCAAGAAAACGCTGATCCCTGCCTATCGCGATATGGATCCCTATGACCTGCCGGAAGAGTTTTCTCACCTTCAGGCGCAGGATATGTCGAAGCTCGGATTTATGCAGGATTTAATCCGCGGCATCAAAAAGATTGCCAGGGCGGATGAACCGAAGGCGGCGGTAAAAGAAACCGTGGTCATCGGCGGCAGCGCAAACGTTGCTCCCCTTCTTAAACGTGCCTTCATGTTCCTGGAGGACGGTGAATGGAGCAAGGCGGATGATTTTTGTGAGCAGGTGCTAAATCAGGATCCGGAGAACGCACGGGCGTATCTCGGAAAACTGATGGCGGAGCTGCGGGTTCGTTTGCAGGAAGATCTCGCCGACTGTGAGCAGCCATTTAATGACAAATCAAACTTCCGGAAAGTTGTGCGCTTTGGTGACGAAAAAACCGTCTCCGTATTGAACGGATATATTGCCCATATCAATGAGCGCAATGAAAACAACCGGCTGACGGGCATCTATAACGGCGCTGCTGCCGCCATGAACGCAGCAGATTCCGAAGTGTCATTCAAGTCGGCGGCGGAAATGTTCAAAACAATTCCCGGCTTCAAGGATGCAGACGCCCTCGCCGAACAGTGCCTTGATAAAGCTGAAGTTTGCCGCAAGGACGCCATAGAAAAGCGTATCGCAGATGAAAAAGCGGCAAAGAAACGCAAGAGAATTGTAGCAATTGTAACGTCAATCATAGTGGCTTGTATAGCTTTTGTTATTATGTTGACTACAGTGATTATCCCGAATCAACAATATCAAGAAGCAAGGAACGCCATCAAAAATTCTTCTGTTGGTAGCACTATAAAATTTGGTCACTATGAGCAAGACAACAACAATTCAAATGGCAAAGAAGAAATCGAATGGATCGTATTAGCTAAATATGGAGATAGAATTCTGATTATCAGCAAGTTTGCGCTTGATTGTCAGCAATACAATACCTCACTCACGAGTATTACATGGGAGCAATGTTCTCTACGAAAGTGGATGAATGAAACATTTTTGAAAGCTGCATTTAATTCTGGAGAACAAAAACTGATAAAAAATTCCACTGTAACAGCAGACCGAAACCCATCGTACAGCACATCACCTGGTAACAATACCACGGATAAAGTGTTCCTTCTCAGTATCACTGAAGTAAACAAGTATTTCAGTTCAGATAGTGCACGGCAGTGCCGGGGAACGGCATATTGTTACGCACGGGGTGCTCTGAAAGCCGACAATGGCAATTGCTGGTGGTGGCTGCGGTCGCCCGGCCTCGATTCTGACGGTGCTGCCTGTGTCCTCAGTCTCGGCTCCGTCGGTGACCGCGGTCGCTTTGTCTACAGCCATGATAACGCGGTTCGGCCCGCTTTGTGGATAAATCTTGGAAGGTAAATGTATTGAGGTACTCCCCTAAAAATGGACAGGAACGATAGCTTATCCTGTTCAATTTTAGGGGAACACATCAGTACAACTCGCAGCTGATCTTCAAGCGGCCTTTCCGGGAACGGGCGGTTTCTCGGCCTCCAATCTGTGGCGAATGAAGAGTTTCGCCGAGACCTACAGTAGCACGGAAAAACTCGCACCACTGGTGCGAGAAATCGGATGGAGTCACAACCTGATCATCCTTGAACGCTGCAAGGACATGCAGGAGCGGGAATTCTACCTGCGCATGACGAGCAAGTTTGGTTGGTCGAAAAATGTGCTTATCCACCAGATCGACAACCAGAGCTACGAGAAATCGTTACTCGGCCAAACCAATTTCGACCGCACGCTGCCCCCGGCGCTGCGCGCACAAGCCAAGCTGGCAGTGAAGGATGAATATGCCTTCGACTTTCTTGAACTGGGCGAACAACACAGTGAACGCGAGCTGGAACGCGCGTTGCTTGCCCGTATTGAGGACTTCCTGCGCACGATGGGCGGCATGTTTGCCT
>JAEEGI010023241.1_pt1 | contig 12195 bp, 10 predicted proteins | sample 8958751 | NCBI WGS metagenome assembly JAEEGI01 (sample SAMN16246545, study PRJNA631951) | gut metagenome | biome: gut microbiome; feature: rumen; material: KS-attached | host: Bos | place: Iran: Karaj | collected 2018-10 | reverse complement strand
GGAAGAAACTCAGGAAGTCCTCACATACTACGGACTTTCAGACTATTACGAAGAGGTAAGAAACAACTACGACGGGTACCGTTTCGGAATATGTCACATGTATTGTCCGCGGGATGTAATGAACTTCTGTAAAGATAACTACAAAAAACTGAGCGATAACAGAAATCTCATTCAGGCAGACAATTACTGGATAAACACCAGCGGTAACGATGTTATTGAAGAAGTGATGGGTTTTATCGAGCCCAATGACGTTGATCTGATGCAGGACCTTCTTGACGGTAAATCTATAACCGCAAAAGTAAGAACCTGCCTGTGTTATGCAGATTTACAGAACCATGACATAAATGACTTCTGGACTCTAATGCTTTATACCGGGTATTTGACTTTTGATCCGCTATCCTATAATCCGAAAAATGATGAATACAGTCTGTATATTCCTAATGAAGAAATAAGAGAGTGTTTCAGATTAAAGATTAAGGATTTTTATAGGAGCAATTCCGTTATGAAAGCCAGTACCGCTGAACTGGTAAAAGCATTGTTTGAAGGTGATGCCGAAAGGGTTGAGAACAACCTTTTCACGCTCCTGGGTAAATACGTTTCCATCAGAGATTTTGCCACGAACGCTCCAAAGGAAAACTACTATTACGGCTTCATGAACGGATTACTGGTAAACGGCACATCATTCATTGAGGAGCATAAATCCAATTTTGAATCAGGGGATGGCTACGTGGATATCATAATTGCTTCAAAAAACAGTGATACCGTGGCTATTCTGGAACTTAAACATACTGATAAGCCGTTTGGCGCAAGATTGATTGCAGCTCAAAAAGCGGTGGAACAGATTACAGAAAAAGGATATGCAGCTGTTTATATGAATGATCCTCTTGTACGGAATGTATATGCCTATGGTATCTGTTTTCATAAAAAAGTATGTTCAGTTGTTGTTAAGAAAATGAAATGAAGCTATAAGCTGTTTTTATCGAGGGCAACGATCTGGATTAATCTCGCAAAAGATAAAAAACACTCCGAATTAAGAGTGAATTCCATATGTTAACAGACGGATCAAGAATTATACAGCAATTGCCTCAATGACTGCTTCGCTATGTACGTGCAAAACTATGCTGCAGCCCGGTGCTGTATGGAGTTTACCATCTCAACACACTATTCATACTATTCGTTTACGAAAAAGGAAATTTTTCCATGATTGATTATGAATATGCCCGCTACGAACTGAGAACAAAAGTCGCATCCAGGCCGAAAACTGTATATACCGGCGTCAGGGACGGCAACATGGCCCGCAGTGTTTTTCCTCTGTTTTTTTATTTTTTTCTTTTTCTGGTTTTCGTCGTGATCCACGTTGTTGCCAATCTGGATTTTTACGGAGTCCTCTATGCTGAATACAGCGGTAACTCTCAGGAGGTAAGTGCGGTTGTCACCGATGTAAGTTATTACCGGGATAAGGTGTATGTTAAAGCCAGGGGGGTTGACGGTACTGCATTCAGCTTCAAATACGGCAGCTACAGCGGAAAGCCGGGGAATATTGTTACCGTCCGTTATCTTAAGTCCAATCCGGAATTTGCCGTTGCCGTCGACGGCAGTGAACAGTCGGCTGATCTGCTTACTCTGGTTCTGTCGGGGCTTCCTGCACTGTTTATCCTGATCCTGAATATTTTCACAATCGGAAACTATTTCAGATTCAGAAGACTTCTGAAAAGTGAACTGTATCTGGAGGTGCAGTGTACCGATCGCAGTGAATCAATGACCAAGCGAAATAAGAATAATGTCCGAACTCTTTATGCATCCTATTATGAACTTACAGTCAGAGGATATCCGACGATCCTGTTTAAAGGGATCTGGAGTGCGGCCAAGCCCGGGGGAATTGAGTCCAATCAGCGGTTTGTCTTCAGGATTTATCTGACGGAACCTGACAATCCCGATTGTGAAAATTATTATTTTCTGCAGCTGCCGCGGGAGCCGGGACAGAACTGACTCAGTACTTCGCAGTTTTCCCTCTGACGGTATACTGCTCTGTGCTGCCGGATTGATTGCACGATTTTCTTCTCATTCATCGTTTGATTTGTTCAATTTGAGTAAAACAAGAAGAATAATCGGATAATGAGAAGAAAAAATCGATCTTGCCGAACCGCAACTGTTTAATTCTTTCGGCTGACATTTCCGTCAGGAGCAATCTTCTTTTCAAAACGGAACATCCCCTCAGGAAACTGTTCGTTCATCTCCTTTTCCGTATCAGGATCGCCGGGATCGGGATGCTGACTGTTGTAGAATTCTACGACGTGAAAGCCTCGCGGTTTACATAAAAATGGAGATTTCGTCTTTCGAAATATGGAGTAACAGTCTCCCAGAGTGTAACCTCGGGCTGCATACTTTCCACTGCACACCATGCGGCGAAACCGACTCCTTTAATGTGCATCCGGGGAGAGACAAACAGCAGTTCGAGCTGCCCGTGTTTATCCTCCACCTTGATAACAAATCCTCCGACGGGCCGTCCGTTCTGCATTATTCGATATGCTTCACCGATGTCGATAGATTCTTCAATCGTCCTGCGTGAAATAATCTCTCCGTCCTCTTCAAAATGTTCATCCCGGCAGCCGAATTCGACCAGAGCTCCGTAGTTGAATGCCTCCTGGTTATCGCGTATGAACTGCTCACGATCATCTGAAGTTAAAGGAACAAGTGTTATCTCTGTCAATTTGTGACTCTCCGTATAACTGATATTAACAGTATAGCCGCGTTGCCTGCCGACTTCAATGTGATAGGCCGGAAGCCTGGTGTGAACAGTTTAGTAAGATTTGAAAGCGGCGGGATACCCGAAAGGTCGCTCTGTAAATCCTGCTAAAAACAGTTAATGGTAATGTGTGCATTATTTTTTGCGGTCACCAGCCGCACACTCAGTATTACAGAGGAGATTTCAGGGATGAAACAGATCCAGATTGCACAGCATATAGATGAACCGCCCCATTTTCTACTGTGGGCGGTGGATGAAATGGTACCGCCGGTTTTAGGAATAGTTGCAGGAATTCTGCTTGGACAGCTGTTCTACTGTCTGAGTGCAGGTCTGGTGGTCAACCATTTCTATAAAAGATTCCGGGATCACCGGCCAAACGGCTACCTGCTGCATATGCTCAACTGGTATATCGGGGTTCCGCTCAAGGGGTTCTGCTTCAGGCATGTTTTCATCAGGGAATTCTGGTAATGGAACTTAAAGACTATCTGAAAAGCTATGAGGGTGCCCGCCGGGAGAATTTTCTCAGCCGTGTGGCGCTGATTATCTGTCTTGTAATTATTCTGATCCTGCTGATTGCGGTACTGTCAAAGAGAACCCTGGTGACAATCACCCCGTATACGCTGGTGCAGGACTCCTGGATCAGCAACAGTGACGGGGCTGACTCCTACCGTGAGGCCTGGGCGCTGTTTTTGGCCCAGGAGCTTGGCAATATAACCCCTGACACCATTGATTTTGTCAGCAAAAGGATCGGTCCGCTGCTGTCACCGGCCATATATCACGACTTCATGGCAATCATTAATTCCCAGGCTGAACATATCAAGGAGGATCGCATTACGCTCAGATTTGAGGCCAGATCGGTTCTGTATGAGCCTGAAACCAACAAGACCTTTGTTACCGGCAATCTGTATACCAGAAGTGTCTCCGGCAAGGAACTGCGTGATTTCAGAACCTACGAGTTTGAAATCGGGATCAGTAATTTTGCCCCGGTGCTTCTTTCAATGAACACCTACAATGATGTTCCAAAAACAATGAAACAGCTGCAGCTTGAGGAATCACGCCGCAAATCAAGAGAGGAGAGAGCAGGTGCGTCTAACTAGGATCGGACTTTTGACGGCACTGGGTCTGGCTTCACTGACTCATGCCCAGAGTATACCCCAGGTGCCGGCGGCGGTGGTTGACCGGGCTAGAAATAACGTGTACGGGGCTGAACGGACGGAAGATCCCGCCATCGTGAGCAGTATCAGTGTTGAATTCGGGAAAAATATCATGATCCCGGTTGCCCTTGGATTTACCAACCGTTTTGTCACCCCGTTTGCAGATCCGGTGGTGGTTTCCACCTCACTGTCCATGGCAGGGCAGAACGGCACCGGAGAGGTACTAATCCGCAATAATACGGTTTATGTTTCAACCACCAAAGATTATCCGGTGACCATGTTTATTACCCAGCGTGACAGTGAGCAGTACGCCATTTCCCTGACCCTGCTTCCCCGCAGAATTCCGCCCCGGGAGATTGTCTTTACCATTGACGGCTATACCGCTGTCAGAAAGTCGGAGTATAAGGAGCCCGGGGCCGGACGAGATGACAGCAGAACCGCCCAGATCAAATCAGTGCTGCGGGCGGTTGCACTTAATGAAATTCCTTCCGGATTCGAACTGCAGAACATCACGCCGGGAAGCTACCGGCCCGACTGTTCCGGCGGGGACGCCGAGGTGTCCTTCGATGGCGGTCAGCTGCTTACCGGCAGCAGGTTCGATGTTTTGATCGGCACGGTACGCAACCGGGGAACGTCGGTAGTACAGACGGATGAAAAAATCTGTGCCGGCCGCGGGACTGCGGCAGTGGCGCTGTGGCCGCGGATTATGCTTCAGCCCGGTGAAAGTACGGAAATCTATGTGGTCACCGATAAATCCGGCTTTTCCGGTAATGATGGGTTCAGACCGAATCTGCTGAGGGGCAAATGAGTAGACAGAACAGTTTTTTAGGCAGACTTCCGCCAAGGGCAAGACAGATCCTTACCCTGGGCGGTGCAGCCGCGGCGGTGCTTGGCGTGGTTTATCTTGGAGTCAGTTCCCAGGAGCAGGTGCACCGGCAGAGCAGTGACAATGTGATTAAAAATGTTCTCACTGATAAAAATACCAGGGAGATGACCATTGATAATATGGCAGCTGAAATGAGGCGCCTGGTTAAAGAAAATGCCGGACTGCGCCGTGAAATCGAGGTTCTGAAGGAGGAGGTGGATCGCAAGGACTACAATGCCGGGATCAAGATCGATCCACAGGTGCTGCGCAGTCAGCTCAATGCTCTGACCCAGGAAATCACCAGACAGAAGGAGCAGATCCGCCGTCTTGAGGGAAACGGTTCACGGCAGCAGGTATTCGGCAGGGATTATTTCCCTGCGGATGAAAGACTGCAGCATCTGCCGGAACCTGCTGACAGACCGGCTGCACCGCCGGTTGCGGAGCCTGGTGAAACTGTGTCTCCCCCGGTTCATGAGAGCACAGATCCTGCGGACAGCCCGACGGCAACCCGCATTGAACCGCCGCAGCAGCCGGTTTTTTCAGTGGTTACCTCGGAGAAAAAAACGGAGGTACAGTCCCGCAGACAGACTGACGAAAAGCCCGCCGGGATCTATCTTCCGGCCGGAACGGTAATTTCCGGAGTGCTGCTTAACGGTATGGATGCACCAACCGGTCAGGAGGCAAGAAAGGAACCGTTCCCGGCAGTGGTAAGGATCCAGAAGGATGCCATTCTGCCCAACCGTTACCGCAGTGACATCCGGGAATGTTTTCTGATTGTTTCCGGTTACGGAGATCTCAGTTCCGAAAGAGCATATCTGCGGGGTGAAACCATTTCCTGTATCGACAGCAGAAAAAATTTTATCGAGGGCAGTCTTAATTCATATGCCGTCGGAGATGACGGTAAAGCCGGGATCCGCGGCAGACTGGTAAGCAAGCAGGGACAGATCATTGCCAAAAGTATGATGGCGGGTTTTCTTTCAGGTCTTGCCGATGTTTTCAATGTTGATGCGGTTCCTACCATAAATACCTCGACCTCGGGCAGGGTCTCATATGAACATGTTTACAGCGCCGGTGCGCTGCAGGGTGCCGCCACCAGAGGGATCAGCAGTTCCCTTGAACGTATTGCCGATTTCTATATAAAAATGGCGGAGGGACTTTATCCGGTCATAGAGATTGACGCGGGAAGATCGGTTGATCTGGTGGTTTCCAGAGGATCCTCCCTTAGGCTGCGTAACGATGAAGAGCAGAAAGGTCCGGCTGCGGCAGGCAGATCAGCAGCATCGGCGGTCAGTCATAACAGTTACGGAGGAGGAAAATGAAAATACTGAACAATACCGCTGCGGCACTGCTGTGCTGCTGCACTCTGAACTCATGCTCCTATCTTGATATCGGGGAGAGTGAGTTTTCCTGTCCAGGCCGCAGCCGCGGGGTGATCTGCGCCGGCACCAGGGAAATATACAACCGTACCCACAACGGAAGTATTCCGGTTACGGTTGCGCCGGAGGAGGCCGCAAAAAAACGCGATTCAGCCGCGGGAACTGTTTATGCCGGTGAAGGAGGAGGCTCCGGCAGGCCGGATCACGGGGTAATTACCTCGGCGGCGGATGAACATCAAGAGCAGATCCGGGATAACTACATCATCCCGAATCTGCCTGATCAGCCGATCCCAGTGCGTACCCCGGCGGGAGTTATGAGGATCTGGCTTGCCCCCTGGGAGGATCTTGAGGGGGATCTGCATGTCTCCGGGTATATTTATACCGAAATCGAGCCGCGCAGATGGGTAATTGCGGAGCCGGAGGATTTACACTCGTCCGGATTTAATTCTTTAAATTAATTTTTTTTAACAGGAGGTAAGAGATGGATCTCAATATTAATTTTAAATCAAAAAAGGTGCTGGTGGTTTCACTGGCGGTTCTTTTCCTGATAGCGGCAGTCCAGGTTCATGCCGGCACCGGCGGAGATGAGTTCAAGGATCTCTATGACCAGCTGATGGGCTGGGTGCAGGGTACCCTCGGCAAGGTGGTGGCGGTGTCCATGATCCTCGTGGGGATCATCGCCGGGGTGGCACGCCAGTCGATTATGGCTTTTGCGGTGGGTATCGCGGCAGGTCTCGGTCTGTACTATGCACCGACCGTAATTGACAAAACCCTGTCTGCGGTTCCCCTTGAAAGTGATCCGCAGCTGCTGTACCGCGCTCTGAGTCAGCTGTGCATGTAGGTTCCGGTTTATTTGTCGTTATAATTTTTCAATCCTGCAGTTTGATTTCTGCGGGATTTTTGTTTTCCCGCTCTCAGGCCGGTCCTGAAATTCTTGTAAATACCGGATCAAACTTTTATGATTGAAGCTATAGGTGTTTTCGTGGAGCTTGAGTTTAAAATAACCTGACTGAGCCTGATGTCCTTATACAGGACTGCCGAGCGTCAGCGCCGGCCGGGTAACGCAGGTTTGGCCGAAGCTCCGGATCCGGAACGTCGGAAGTTGTGACTGTTCCGGTTAAAGTTATGCAGAGGAGAGTTTAGTGTGGCCAGGCAGTGGACAGAGGAACAGAAAAAATTTATCGAAAGTTTTTTAAGACGTAACCCGGTAAAGGATTCGGTTCATTTTGACGAAATCCGCACCATGTGCATGGGATTTTTTCTGCTCAGACCGGAAAAACCCCGGCTTGCCGACAGTCTGATTCAGCAGTACGCACAGACGGCTGAGAAACTTTTTGCAGAAAGAATTGATACCTGGGTGGATGAAATGAAACTGGCCGGCGCTGAGGCTTTTGACTCAGATCTTAAAATACAGGATTTTGTCGGCAGAATAGATGCTATCCGCCACTCGGTACTGACTGACATGGAAGGGGTTTATTCTGATCTGGGGCAGCGGGTTTTTTCAATGGAAAAAATCCCGGTTGAGGATGTGCCTGACATGGCAGCTCCTGATCCTGCACTGATTGAGAAGTACAATCTTCTTTTTGTTGAAGCGCAGCGTAACGCTGAATATCAGATGGATGCAGGTTACGATTTCTACCTCTGGCGCAATCTTGTCAGAGCAGGCTACATGGGACTGCGTCCGGTAGAGCCGCTGCTGGGCCCGCAGGTTCTTGAAATGATTACCGGTTTTACTGAAAAATATCTGGTTTCCGGTGATACTGATCCTGAACTGTACAAGAGTTTTCCGCAGTCGGCCGGTATGGAGTACACCGCAAGTATTGAACCGGTTGAATGGGACGGGGTGATGTTTTCCCCGGGCTATGAGGAGGCATTCCAGCTTCTTTCAAATGTTTCACATAATTTTTATGTGGCTGTGTTTGAGGCCTATGACCGGACGGCGCAAAAACTCGGCCTTGAAGTGTCAGCTGATGATCTGGTTACCTTTCAGCATGAATTCTTTTTCAATATTTCCAGACTCTGCTGTACCATCACCAGGGATTTTCTGCGGCAGCTGCGCGAACATTCTCAAAAGGCAGGTAACTACCGTTTTTATAAAAGTCCTGCAGTCAAGGGATCATAACGGCTAAGGCTGATATTTTAAATACCGTTCCGGCTGCGTGTATATGCGTACAGTGGCAGGAGATCCGCTGTATGGTTATTCAGCAGTATTCTCCTTTGAGGTGATTTTAGAAGCTTAGTAACCGGTACGAATCAAAAAAAAGAAAACCCCGCCTCTGCGGCAGGGTTTCATCTTGGTTATATTTTCAAATGTTTGTAAAAGGAATTTTTTTTCTACCTGATCCGTATTACTTAACGTATTCAAAGTAGTATTTTCTGGTTACAGGAGAGAATTCGCTGCTGCTGCTCTCCTTGAATAATCTGTTAAATAAACTCATAGCGGTTCTCCTTAAAATGAATTTTTTTAAAATCCGACCCTGTGTTATCTGCAGTAGCTGAAGAAGTATTTTCTTGTTGCAGGTGCATAAACAGTTTTCTGGGCCTTTGCAACGCGTGCTGTATATAATTTCATGGTCTGTTCCTCCAAATCAGGGAATAGGGATTAAAAATCTAACTTTTCGTATTCGAAGTAATACTTCCTGGTCATAGGTGAAACATGTTCAACCGGGTAACCTTTAAATAAACCTGATAAAAATTTCATTTTAGTACTCCTTGTGAAACGTGATTTGCTTCACAGTTTTTATAATACGGATTTTTAAAATATGCACAACAAAAAGTGTAAAAAAAGATAACAAAAAACGTTTAATAGAATAAAATATATACAATATGTATATAAAACATACTGATATAAACAATAAATTTGATATATGTCACATAAATTTGTTAACCAAGCCTGCCCAAATTATTTCATTTCCTCCTCAGTGACAGCGCATAAACCGGCACAAACAGATCAACAACAGGTTAAATTCAGCCGGATATCTGATATCTGCAGCATATAATAAGAAAGGTTTAGAACTGATCGTCCGGCCTTAATTTTTCTGTAAATGTCAGCCCGAATGGTCGCTTTATTATTTCAGCCAGGTTAAAAAAGATCCTAGTATTCCGATTATTTTTACTTTCAGATTGGATTGATATGAAAATACTGGGAAAGAAAAAACTGAACCGGAAAACCCGACTTGCCAAAAATGAAAAGATCTGTTCGATTGTTTCTGTCGCCGCCTATAATCCGGACAGCAGAATGTTTATTACTCTTGACAATGAGGCGGGGTTCGCCTGGCTGTGTGAGCCCGTCTGCTATGAGGATGAAAATATAATCGAGAGGATCAAGGGTTTTCTCAATGATGAATTTCCTAAAAACACCGTAATTCAGTTCTGCCTGTTCAGATCTCCCGACATTTCTCTTGAAATGCACGCGCTCAAGGCGCTGCGCCGCACCGGTACCAGCACATTTCTCAAAAAAATCATCGATCAGCGGGTCCGTTTTATCAAGAAATATACCAGACAGAACCTGATTACCCGTTCAGACCGGGGTACTTTTGACAACGGGATTATCCAGGATCTGAAACTGGTAATAACGGTAAAATGCCCGATTTCCTCGGTGGCTCCGGATCTGGAGGAGGAAACCAGACTGAATACCATCGCCGATAAGGTTCAGACCAGCCTTTCCAATCTTAATCTCTGTCCGCTGCGGATGGACCGCCGCCTTTATATCCGCTTCATGCAGGTGCTGCTCAACCGTTCCCCGGATGCGCAGTGGCGCCGCCACCGGGTGACGCAGCAGCAGGTTCATGATGATCGGCTGATCAACGAGCAGATTTTTGATCCGGACACCCATCTTTCGGTTCACCGTGATTATCTGCGGCTGGGTAAGAAAAGTTTTATGCAGTGTCTGTCGGCCCGCCGCCTGCCTGATTCCATGTGGCCGGGGGATGCTCTTAACTATATCGGTGACATTGCCGGGGGACTTAGCTGTATCAAAGCCAACTTTTACATTGCCTTCAACGTTTTCTATCCGAGTGCCGAGCAGCTCAGACCGGCACTTGAACGCAAGCGGCAGATGGTGGTCAATCAGGCCATGGGCTCCCTGGTGCGTTTTGTGCCGCTTCTGGCCCGCAAGCAGGAGGGGTTTGATCTGATGGATCAGAGCATGCAGTCGGGCTACCGTCCGCTGCGGGTTTCCTACAGTGTGGTGGTGATGGGATCGGGCAGGGATGAACTTACCAGACTCGGCACCTCGGTGCGCAACCTGTGGCGGGAGCAGCATTTTGACATGATGGTGGATGACTGCTGCCAGCTGCCCTGTTTTATTAACAGTCTGCCCCTGTGTGCCGATGCCGGCTCGGTGCGGGATTTGTTTCTGTATTTTACCATTACCTCGGAAATGGCGGCCCCGATGCTGCCGATCATGGGGGAATGGAAGGGTACCGGAACCTTTCACGTTGCGCTGTTCTCCCGTAACGGCCAGCTGATGAGCGCCTCGCTTCATGACAGTCAGACCAACAAGAACGCGGTTATTGCCGCGGAATCCGGTTCGGGAAAATCCTTTTTTGCCAATGAACTTCTGCTTGCCTACCTGTCGGAGGGGGCTCAGATCTGGGTGATTGATGCCGGTAAATCCTATAAGAAGCTGGCACAGATCCTCCACGGTGATTTTCTGCAGTTTGATGAAAGCTCCACGGTGTGTCTCAATCCCTTTGCCATGATCTACGACTACACCGAGGATGAGGATGCAGTGGTTTCCCTTATACAGAATATGGCCTCCGCCTCCAACAGCCTGGACGAATTTCAGATCGCGGGTCTTAAACGGATCATGTCCAATCTCTGGAGTGAATACCGCAACAGAATGACGGTAGATCTGATTGCGCAGCAGTGTCTGCGGGAGGATGACAAGAGACTCCGGGATCTCGGCTCACAGCTGTTTCCTTTTACCAGCGGCGGCTCCTACGGCCGCTATTTTCACGGCAGCAGTACCATCGATTTTAAAAATGATTTCACGGTTCTGGAACTGGATGAACTTAACGGACGGCGTCATCTGCGCCAGGTGGTGCTGCTGCAGCTTATCTATCAGATCCAGCAGCAGGTTTTCCTGGGTTCAAGGGCGCGCAAAAAAATTATCATGATCGATGAGGCATGGGATCTGCTCAAGGACGGAGATGTGGCGGTGTTCATGGAGCACGCTTACCGCAAGTTCAGAAAATACGGCGGCAGTGCGGTCATTGCCACCCAGAGTATCAACGATCTTTACAACAATCCCACCGGCCGGGCCATCGCGGAAAATTCTGCCACCATGTTTCTGCTGGGACAGACCTCGGAAACCGTGGAGTCCATCCGCAAAAGCGGGAGACTGGCGGTAAGCGAGGGATGCTATGAACTGCTGAAAACCGTACATACCCTGACCGGGGTTTATTCTGAAATTTTCATCAAATCTGCAACGGGGATCGGGATCGGCCGGCTGATTGTAAGCGAGTTTGAAAAGCTGCTTTATTCCACCAGTGCCGCTGACGTGGCCGCCATCGGACGTTATACCGCCGAAGGTGCCGACATTTTCTCCGCCATAAGTTCGGTGCTGCGGGAGCGCGGCATAGAAAGCGAGGAATACGAACAGATCGATGAGGAATACCTGGAGGAGGAACGTACCGACCGTACGCCGGTGCAGCTTCCGGAGAACAGTACAGTGCGAAATCCTGCTGCTGCGGCAGGATCTCCGGACACCACAGGGGAGGACGGCGGTGAAAATTAAGCTGACGCGGCGCAGCCGTTTTATGCTGGCGGCGGGGATCTCAATCTGTGTGATGTTGATGTGCTCACAGCGCACCTCACTGGCACTTTTCGGACGCTACCGTATCTACCGTGATTCGCAGATCGTCAGATGTCTTCCGGACTACCGCTGGTATCTGGTGGATCTTCAGGATCACGGGATGATCCCCGGTGCGCTTTATTCCTTCAGTGCCAGAGGACTGAAACTGTATCCTGACGGTACCAATATGATTAAAATCCTGAAGGGTTCAGAGGGAGATCACATCCGGATCAGCCGTAAGCGCATTTATATCAACG
>JAEEGI010023240.1_pt1 | contig 12195 bp, 11 predicted proteins | sample 8958751 | NCBI WGS metagenome assembly JAEEGI01 (sample SAMN16246545, study PRJNA631951) | gut metagenome | biome: gut microbiome; feature: rumen; material: KS-attached | host: Bos | place: Iran: Karaj | collected 2018-10 | reverse complement strand
ATGATGGGCGACGTAATCGGTGACCTGAACTCCAAGCGTGGCCGTATCCTCGGCATGCAGAGCGTGGAAGAAGGCATCAGCCGTGTAGAAGCCCAGGTTCCTTATGCGGAGATCATGGAATACGCCGTTGACCTGCGGGCTCTGACCCAGGGCATGGGCACCTTCGAAATGAAGTTTGACCATTACGAAGACGTGCCGGCCAAGATGGCGGAAAAGATTATCGAAGAGAGAAAGAAAGAAGCGGAATAAGCGCTGAAAATTACAACCCCTGAATAAATGCAAAACTGCCGTGCAATCATGCACGGCAGTTTTTTGTTGTATATATGAACTTGCAATAGCGCGGCCAGAGAAAGAATCAGTTTTGGGGCATCCGCAATGCACAGCCATCCGTATAGCAGACATCCTTGCCGCCAGCTACATTATTCAGCGCTTCGCCGTCAAGTTCCTTATCGGCCAGTTCAGCCAGATACGCTTCGGCTTCTTCTTTTGTAATCTCGCAGCCGCCGGTCTTAGCACACGCGATCAGTTCGTCGGCGGTTTTGCACTGCAATGCTTTTTCAAGCATTTCTTTTGTAATTTCATTTTTGTTGATTGGCATAATTGGATCCTCCTTAGGGGTTAAATATTAAATACCTTTTATTATATATACAAGTATATATATACAAGACAGATTCATCAAAATTGACACTCATTTCCACAATTCTACAAAATGATGCGTCGGCCCGTGGCCTTTCCCTAAGGCTATGCCATGTCTGATGGCAGTGGTTACATAAACTTTGGCTGCTTTGACGGCTTCTGTCAGATGCATGCCTTTCGCCAGGTTCGATGCTAAAGCGCTGGACAGAGTGCAGCCGGTGCCGTGGGTGTGCTGCGTATGGATGCGGGTGCCGGGCAGCCAGGTTCCCTGTTTGCCATCATACAGATAGTCGTCTGCCTTGCTCCCTTCCAAATGCCCGCCTTTCACCAGAACGGCTTTGGCGCCGAGGCTGATAATATGCGCAGCCGCTTTTTCCATATCCTGTTCGGTTTTAATAGCAAAGCCACAGATGGCTTCTGCTTCCGGCAGGTTGGGTGTAAGCAGTGTGGCTAAGGGTAACAGTTCTTTGATTAACGCGTCGCAGGCTTCCGGCTGCAGCAACGGATACCCGCTCTTGGATATCATGACGGGATCCACAACGATGACGGTCGGTTTCCACTTCTTCAACGCTTCCGCAATGGCATGGATGCTTTCTGTCCGCGACACCATGCCGATTTTCACGCCGTCTACCCGGATGTCGCTGAACACGGCATCAATCTGCGCCGTAATGATGTCCGGGTCAATATCCTGCACCGCCGTCACCCCGCAGGTGTTTTGCGCGGTAACTGCTGTGATTACGCTCATGCCGAACACACCGTGGGCCGCAAAAGTTTTTAAATCCGCCTGAATACCGGCGCCGCCGCTGCTGTCGCTGCCGGCAATGGTCAATAAATGCTTCATTGGCACCTCCCAATGATTATTAACGTGCTATAAAGAATCCCCCGCCGGGGCCTCATTAAACTTTTTATAATTTACCTTTCATAGAAAGAATCCCTAACGCCGCCAGCGATTTTGCGTCGTAAAGCAACCCTTCTTCTATCATCGGAACAATCCTGTCGCGAGGTATCGCTTCCACCGTTATGAACTCATCAGGATCCGTATGCTGCGCGTGGCTGTGCAGCCCTGTAGCTGCATACAGGTAGATGACTTCATTAGTAAAGCCCGGCGTGGTGGCAATAACACCCAGATACTCCCAGTTGTCTGCCTCGTAGCCAGTCTCTTCGGAAAGCTCCCGCACGGCGCAGACATCCCTGTCTTCACCCGGATCAATCTTCCCCGCGGGAAGTTCGTACATAACGGTACCCATGGGATACCTGAACTGTTTCACGAAGATGATGCTGCCGTCGGGCAGGATAGGAGCTACCGCAATGGCCCCCTGATGGTCCGCCATCTCCCGGGTGGTGGTTCTGCCGTTGGGCAGGCGCACTTTGTCTACGTGTACGTGGAGCAGTCTGCCTTCAAAGGCAGGTTTGCTGCTGACAAAGACCTCGTCTAAAGCGGGATCGCTTATTTTCTTTATCATGTTTTGTCCTCGTTTCTGTATTTCTGAAAAAGTTATTCCGATATAATTAGCTGAAACAATCTGTCGTCAGCAGATTGTATTAATTTAAACCATTTATTAAAACAGCGGCTGCTTGCTGTTTTTAAATTCATTGGCAGCCCTTATCAGCGCGGCCGCGTTGTCCGCCGCGGCTTTGGTCGCGTGTTCGCCGGCAGTCATTCGAACCAGTTCTTCCACTCTGCCTTTTTTGTCCAAAACAGTCAGGTCTGTGCGGGTGCGCCCTTCGGCAGTCTGTTTCTGTATCCGGATATGCCGGTCGCCGAAGGCTGCAATCTGGGCCAGGTGCGTGATGCAGATCACCTGGCCGCGCCGGGCAATCAGGGCCAGCTTCTCCGCCATTTTCTGGGCGGTGACGCCCCCCACCCCGGTGTCGATCTCATCGAAGACCATGGTGTTGACCCCGCTGATGCCGATAAGCACCGTCTTCAAAGCCAGCGCCAGGCGGCTCAGTTCGCCGCCGGAGGCAACCTTTCCCAGAGGTTGCAACGGTTCCCCTGCGTTGGCGGAGAAAAGCAGTTCCATCCGGTCTTTGCCTTCCGGGGTAAAGTCCGGCTTCTCTGCAAAGGTAATCTGCAGCCTGCCATCGGGCATGGCCAGGTCATGGATGTGGGTCTCCGCTTCCCGGCAGAGTTTCTCTGCGTTTTGTTTTCGCAAAGCTGTCAGCGCGTTGGCTTTGGCTGTCAGCTCCGCTGTGATTTTTTCCAGTTCTTTCTGTGCTTTGGCAATCCGGTTGTCCAGGTCCTGCAGCTGTTCCTGCTGTTCCTTTGCCTGTTCCAGATAGGCCAGCACGGCCTCTTCCCCGTTGCCGTATTTGCGCTGCAACCGGTACAGCAGGTCCAGCCTGTCCTGCACTTCGGTCATGCGGTTGGGGTCAAAGTTCTGTCCGTCCACATAGTCCTGCAACCGACCGCAGGCGTCGTCCGCAGCGATCCAGGCGCTGTCGATGCCTTCATACACCGCCTGCAGCCGGTTGTCATAGCGTGCCGCATTGCCGATTTGTTCCCGGATTTCCGCCAGCTGGCTCAGGGCGCCGTTGTCCTGCTCCAGCATGCCGTACGCTTTTTGCAGGGCGCTGATGATCTTGCCGCTGTTCTGCAGCAGTTTGGCCTCGTCCTTCAGGGTTTCTTCTTCCCCGATCTTTATATTGGCTTCGCTGATTTCCTGTATCTCCCAGGCCAGCCGGTCCAGCAGTCGTTCCCGCTGGCTTCCCTGCTCTTCCAGCTGCTCCAGGTCCGCTTTGGCTTTTTCATATTTTTCGTATTGTAACCGATAGGTTTCCAGCACCTGTTCAGCCGTTTCGCCCCCGAACGCGTCCGTAAAGAACCGGGGCGCTTTGGGCTGCAGAAGCAGTTGATTTTCGTGCTGGCCGTGGATATCCACCAGTAATTCCGCGAATTGTTTCAACACTGCCAAAGGCACCGGGATGCCGTTGACACTGCTCTGGCTTTTTCCCGCAGCGGTCACTCTGCGTTTTAAAAATAAAAAATCATCGGCTTCAATGCCCTGTTCCTGCAGCAGGCTGTGGATCTTCTCATCCTGCCCGTCGAAGACGGCCTGCACCCAGAAGGCGTCGGTTCCGGTCCGCACCATGCCGGCGGCAGCCCGGCCTCCCAGGGCGATGCCGAAGGCGTCAATCAGAATGGATTTGCCGGCCCCGGTCTCCCCGGTGAACACCGTGAAGCCTCCGGAAAAATCCAGTTTCGCGTCTTCTATTAAGGCAAAGTTATGCACGTGCAATGATTGCAGCATATTGGTGAATCATCTTCCTTTTACAGTGATTTGCAGGTTACGGCAGTTTGGTTGCAAACTTTTCCGCAGGGAGTTTATGCTTTTGCCTGCCGCCGCCTTACCGCTTTCCTTTTTTATGTGGCAGGGATTCTGCTTCCACTTCGTCCCGGAACCGGAAGTAGGAAGTGAGTTCCTCAGCGATCTCCGGCCGTTCGATGGCCACGAAGATGGTGTCGTCGCCTGCTACGGTACCCATGACCCCGATCCATTTCATGCTGTCGATGGCGAAGGCTACGCCCTGGGCCGTTCCCGGCAAGGTGTGGAGCACCACCAGGTTACCCCCCGCCTGCACTGAGATTACGGAATTGCGGATCAGCCGTTCCAGCTGTTCGGAAGACATGATGTGGCTGCGTTCTCTTGGAAAGGCGTAGCGGTAGCCGCCCCGCATGTCGGAAACCTTTACAAGCATCAGTTCCTTTATATCACGGGACACCGTAGCCTGTGTCACCCGCATGCCGCTTTCCTGCAGGGCCCGGGCCAGATCTTCCTGGGTCTCGATGTTGCGTGTCTCCACCAGATTCCGTATCATCTGGTGACGTTCCTGTTTGCTCATGGAAAGTCCTCCTCGTATGGAAGTTCAATAAATTACAGGTCGTGGATCAGTTTTTCCTGCCAGGTTTCATAATAACTCTTGTCTGTTAAGCGCATCAGCCGCAGGCATTGCCGGTTTTTGGTAATCCGCACCACGTCCTTCATGCCGATCTCACAGACCGGTATGCCGTCGGCGGACAGTGCCATGGGGGCGGTATTCCGGGGCAGCAGGCGGATCTCCACTTCTTCCGTGGCCGGGATGACCAGAGGCCGGGTGGCCAGGGAGTGGGCGCAGATGGGTGTGATGATCATCACATCCATACCCGGCTGTACCAGGGGTCCTCCCGCAGACAGAGAGTAGGCGGTGGAACCGGTGGCGGTGCCTACGATGAGCCCGTCCGCTGCGTAGCGCGCGGAAGGCTTGCCGTTGATGTACAGCTCGATGTGGTTGGTGGTGGAAAGGTTGCTGCGGGCGGCCACGAATTCGTTGATGGCCAGCTCGCTATGGGGAACTTTTTTCCCTTCGGCAAAAGTCTGTGCCTGCAGCAGACAGCGTTTCTCGATGGTATATCTTCCGTCCGCCAGCAGCTGGAACGCCTGCGTCAGGGTTTCGAATTCGACTTCCGCCAGAAAACCCAGATGACCGAAGTTCACGCCGAACACCGGCACGTTGATTTTCACCATGTCCCGTGCCATGCGGAGGAAAGTGCCGTCCCCGCCCAGGGAGACTGCGGCGGTCAGCCTGGAGTTCCGCCCGGCGAAGGTCTCCAGATTATACATTTTCGCGATCTGTTCCGGCGCCACCACCGTAAAATTGAACTGGCGGCACAGGGCCAAAATAGCTTCAAAGTGGATCCGTACTTTGACGATACTCATATTGGGAAAGATTCCCAGACGTATGTTATCCATTATTACTTCCTTTTATTTGCAGCGGCCGTAAGCGAGCGGCGGCTGATATTTTTTCAGGGATACTGAAGGAACTCCGGCGCTGCAGGCGGATTATTTGTCCAGTTCCGCATGGGATGCCGCTACGACGGCGTCGATGTCGACGGGCCGTGCAGGGGGTTGCGCTTCCTCCGCCCCGACCCGGTCTGCCGGTTCCCCTTCCGCTCTGAAAGCTTCTTTTCCGCTTCCGTTGGTCAGGTACAGCAGGTACTCGATGTTCCCTTCCGGCCCTTTCACCGGCGAGAAATCCAGGCCGCCGATGCCGAAGCCTTCTTCTCCGGCCAGGTCAATGATGCGCCGGATGACTTCCTTGTGTACTTCCGGGTCCCGCACCACGCCCTTTTTACCGATATGTTCCTTGCCTGCTTCAAACTGGGGTTTGACGAGGGCTAGGACGAAGGCGCCGGGCGCCAGCAGTTTTTTCACTGCAGGCAGGATTTTGTCCAGTGAGATGAAGGCCACGTCGATGGAGGCGGCGTCAATCGGCTCCGGCAGACTGTGTTCGTCCAAAGCGCGGGCGTTGGTCCGCTCCATGTTGATGACCCGCGGATCGTTCCGCAACTTCCAGGCCAGCTGGCCGTAGCCTACGTCGACGGCATAGACCTTGCTTGCCCCGTTCTGCAGGGCGCAGTCCGTGAAGCCGCCGGTGGAGGCGCCGATGTCCGCCATCACCCTGCCGGCGACGGTTACGGGGAACACCTGCAGGGCTTTTTCCAGTTTCAGCCCGCCCCGGCTTACGTATTTCAGCTGGTCCCCCAGAAGACGGATTTTTGCTTCCGCTTTCACGGAGGTACCGGGTTTGTCTATTTTCTGTTCGTCCACCAGCACCTGTCCAGCCATGATGGCCGCCTGGGCCCGGGCCCGGCTTTCGAAGAGGCCCTGTTCTACCAGATAGGTGTCGAGACGGACTTTTTTAGCTTTTTCCATATGTTTCTTTCTTGTTGCTGAATTTTATTCAATGAAACCGCAGGCGCTTTGCGTCTTCAAAACGCTTCGTATGCGGTGATCGCTTCTACATCCAATGGGAGATTTTCTCCGCCATCTGTTCCGGCGTCAGTCCGATGTCATGCATCAGCAGCTTTTTATCGCCCTGGGAGATGAATTCATCCGGAATGCCAAAGGGCAGCACGGCGGTCATATGCATCAGGCCGTACCGGTTCAGGGCTTCCATCACCGCATCCCCGACGCCGCCTTTCAGCACCCCTTCTTCCATGGTGACGATGCGATGGGTCGTGGCTGCGTTTTCACAGAGCAGGTCTTCGTCCAGAGGTTTGGCGAAGCGCATGTTCACTACGCCGGCGCTGATGCCTTTTGCCTGCAGCAGGTCCGCGGTCTTTTCCGCTTCCGTCACCATACTGCCGATGGCCCAGATGGTCAGGTCCCTGCCTTCCCGCAGGGTTTCCGCCTTGCCGATGGGCAGTGTGTGCAGCGGTTCGCTGATATCCACGCCCACGCCGCTGCCTCTGGGGTAGCGCAGGGAGATGGGGCCGGCGTTGTATTCCATAGCTGTCAGCAGCATGTGCCGCAGCTCGTTTTCATCTTTGGGCGCCATCACTGTCATGTTGGGCAGGGGGATCAGGTAGGCGTAATCGAAGACCCCGTGGTGGGTGTAACCGTCGTCCCCTACCAGTCCGGCCCGGTCCATGCACAACTTCACCGGCAGGTTCTGCATGCAGATGTCGTGGACCACCTGGTCGTAGGCCCGCTGCATGAAGGTGGAGTAAATGGCTGTAACCGGTTTGATGCCTTCCGTGGCCAGCCCCGCCGCGAAGGTCACCGCGTGCTGCTCCGCGATGCCCACGTCGAAGAAGCGCTCCGGGAAGCGTTGGGCAAACAGGTTGGTGCCGGTTCCTTCCGGCATGGCTGCCGTGATGGCCACGATGGATTTGTCCTTTTCCGCCAGTTCCACCAGTGTTTTACCGAAGACGCTGGTATAGGTTGGCGGCGCGCCGGGCTTGCTGATCTTCTTGCCGGTGGCTATATCGAAGGGACCCGTGCCGTGGAATTCGTTGGGCCGTTCTTCCGCGGGAGCGTAGCCTTTGCCTTTTTTGGTGACGACATGGATCAGGACAGGGCCTTCTTCCCGTTTGGCTGCCGTCAGCATGGGCAGCAGCGCTTCGATATCATGACCGTCCACGGGGCCAAAGTATTTGATGCCCAGGTATTCGAATATGGACCCGGGGGATACCAGGTATTTTACCCCGCCTTTCACCCGGTCGATGACCTCCAGCACATCGTCGCCGTGTTTCATGTCCCCCAGCCAGTTTTCCAGATTGTGCTTCAGTTTGTTGTAGGTCTCGCCGGTACGCAGCTGGTACAGGTACTGGGACATGGCCCCCACGTTTTTGGAGATTGACATCTCGTTGTCGTTGAGGATGATGATGACCCTTCGCCCGGTGTCCCCTATATGGTTCAGCGCCTCAAAGGACATGCCGCCGGTCATGGCGCCGTCCCCGATGATGGCTACCACGTGATAGTTTTCCCCTTTCAGGTCACGGGCTGCCGCAATGCCGTCCGCCGCGGAGACAGACGTGGAAGAATGGCCCACACCGAAGGCGTCGTGTTCGCTTTCCTGCCGTTTGGGAAAGCCGGACAGGCCTTTATATGTGCGCAGGGTGGGAAACGCTTCCTTGCGTCCGGTTATGATTTTGTGGATGTAGGCCTGATGCCCTACATCAAAGACGAGTTTGTCCCGGGGAGAGTCAAAGACCCGGTGCAGGGCCAGGGTCAGTTCCACTACGCCCAGATTGGGAGCCAGGTGTCCGCCGTTTTTGGACACTACATCAATGAGCAGCTGCCGGATCTCTTCCGCCAGCCGGTTCATTTCCTGCAGTGTGAGAGTTTTCAGGTCCAGCGGGCTGTTGACTCTGTCCAGAATTCTATTCTCAGACATTATATTTTGCCTTTCAGTGTTTTCGTGTGTTGCGTTGTGAGAGTCATTAAAACATTGGTGTTGCGTATACGTCCGCCTGCGGGTTACGCCGCAAGTGTGGCGGTGCTTGCAATCAGTTTTTGCGGTTGGTCATGAGTTTGGCGATTTCCCGTAAGGGTTCCGCCTTTTCCCCGAAGCTGTCCAGGCAGGCCAGGGCTTCCTTCGTGGTCTCGTCCGCCATCTTCCGGGCCGTTTCCAGTCCGTATAAACTTACATAAGTCGACTTGTGGTTTTTCTCATCGCTGCCGATGGGTTTTCCCAGTTCTTCCGCGGTGCTGGTCACATCCAGGACGTCGTCTTCAATCTGGAAAGCCAGACCGATCAGTTCCGCGAAGCGCGTCAGAGCCAGCAGCTGTTCGTCGGTGGCTCCCGCCAGATGGGCGCCGCCCCGCACGGCCGCGATGAACATGGCTCCGGTCTTGCCTTCATGGAGGGTTTTCAATTCTTTGGCGCTGATCTGCCGGTTTTCCGCGTCCAGGTCCAGAGCCTGTCCCCCTACCATGCCGAAGTTGCCGGCACACATGGCGGTTTCTCGGACCACTTCCACCAGGGTGGAAGGTTTCACATTCCGCTGTTCCAGCATCACTTCAAAGGCCAGGGTGAGCAGGCCGTCCCCTGCCAGCACCGCCATGGCTTCGCCGAACACCTTGTGGTTGGTGAGGCGGCCCCGGCGGTAATCGTCGTTGTCCATGCAGGGCAGGTCGTCGTGAATCAGGGAATAAGTGTGGATCATCTCCAGCCCGCAGGCCGCGGGCAGGAAATCGTAGCCGTTGGCTCCCACCGCTTCCGCCGTAGCCATCAGCAGGATGGGGCGCAGACGTTTGCCGCCTGCCAGCAGGCTGTATTTCATGGCATCGTCCACATTGGAGATGCCCCGTTTTTCCATGCGTTTTTCCAAAAAATTGTTAACCAGCTTTTTACGGCTGTCGTAGTACTGTTTAAAGTCCATGTAATTGATTCCTCCGGTATTAATTCGATTGACGCGGTCGTTCACAAAAAGCGCCGGCAAGTCTTACTCTTCTTCCGGATCTTCCGGTTCTTCGAAATCTTCCGTATGGAAATCCTCGTCATTGACGGGATTCACTTCCAGTTTCTGCACGGCTGCCTTAGCCTTGTTCAGTTTTTCCAGACAGATCTTGCTCAGTTCCGTTCCTTTCTGGAATTCCGCAATGGCTTCTTCCAGAGGCAGATCGCCGCTTTCCAGCTTTTCTACCGCCGTTTCCAGTTCCGCCAGGGCTTCTTCAAACTTTATGTTCTTGGAGGTCTTTTTCGCTACCATATTCTTCACGCCTTTCCTTAACTATCACTTTCTATCTGCTGGATTACGGAATACACATCCCCATCGCTGAACCGGGTGCGTATCTCTTCGCCCCAGTGCACATCCTGCACCGATTTTACGATTTGTCCCTGTCCGTTGGTGGTGACGGAATACCCTCTGGAAATGATCTTCAGAGGGCTCACCGCGTCCAGATGGCCTGTTGCCAGGGCCAGCCTCTGCTCCTGACTCACGGTCAGGCTTTTGGCCAGGGCGGTGAATTGATTCCACGCGTTCTGATACCGGTTCTCGTAAGGTTCCCAGAGTTTTTCCTGTTTGTGAAGGGCTTTCAGGGCCGCTGCCACCCGCTGTTCCGGTTTGATTAGCAGGCGTTCCGGGTGCCGCAGGGTCTTCATGGCCTGCATCAGACGCAGTTCCCGGTTTTCCAGGCGCCGGGGCAGGGTCTGCTGCATGCGCATGAGCGCCCTGTCCAGTCTCTCCGCTGCCCTGTCCGTGATGCGAAGGGGGTCCTGCAGCATGCGGCTTTTCATGAGACGCCGCAGGATTTCCGTGCGTTGCTGCAACATATGGCGTATGGCAATTTCCAGCCGCGCCTGCCGGTCCAGTACCTGCCGCCGCAGCTGCCGGGTATCTTCCACGGCCAGTTCCGCAGCCTGGGAAGGCGTGGCCGCCCGTTTGTCCGCAGCAAAGTCGCTTAAGGTAAAGTCTGTTTCGTGACCGACGGCGGAGATAACGGGGATTTCCGAAGCCGCCACCGCCCGTATCACGATTTCTTCGTTGAAAGCCCACAGGTCTTCCATGGATCCGCCGCCGCGGCCGACGATGAGCACATCCGCCAGCCGGTGTTTATTCATGAAACGGATGGCGTGGGCGATGTCCCCCGCCGCCGGTTTCCCCTGTACCTGTACCGGGTACAGCAGCAGTTTCACTCCAGGATCCCTGCGCCGGGCTACTTTTATGACATCCCGCACCGCCGCCCCTGCCGGGGAGGTGATGATGCCTACGGTTTTCGGGTGGGCCGGGAGCGTTTTCTTTCTTTCTTCAGCGAAGAGGCCTTCCTCTTCCAGTTTTTTCTTCAGCTTTTCATAGGCCTGCATCAGGCTGCCGATGCCTTCTTCGATCAGCATATCTGTGTACAGCTGGTACACTCCGTCCCGCTCATAGATGGCGATGCGGCCGACAGCCAACACGGTATCCCCGTTGTTGGGATAGCGAAGCAGCTGACGGGCCTGGCGCTGGAACATGACGCATTTCAGCACGCTGCCTGCGTCTTTTAAGGAAAAGTAGCAGTGCCCGGAAGGGTATCGTTTGAAGTTGCTGATCTCGCCACGGACCTGTACGTGGGCCACCTGGCCGCTGCCTTCCACCAGTTTTTTAATCAGGTGGTTCATTTCCGTGACTGTGTAAATATGGACCTCAGCCATGATGCTCTCCTGAAGTGATGCGCGTTTTCAGCGTGTTACGTATGGCCGGGGCAGGCGCGGGGTTCAGTGCTTCAGTTTCCCTGCTGCAGTTATTCAGCACTGCCCTTCTCCCTGCCGCCGCGCGTAGGCCGCGCAGCCTGACGCATTGTCGCCGCTGTAACGGTTGTCCGGCATCCATACCCGGATGCCCCGCTTCGCCAGCTTTTCTACTATATGGTTACGGATCCACCGGTTGGCGCAGACGCCCCCTGCCAGGCTTACATGTTTCACGTTGTGTTCCGCCGCCCCGTTCCGGATCATGCGGACAAAGGTCTCCGCCAGTCCCCACTGCACGCCGGCAGCCAGGTTAGCGGCTGTGATATGACTGTCTTCCACCTGCTGTTTTGCATCTGCAAAACCGGTTGCTGTATTTCCGTCCGCCACGTTTACGGAGTCAGACTGATTTGAAATTTCCGTTTCCTGTTTTGCTTTCTCTATTGCCCGCAGCACCCAGGTGCAGGGACCGGAAAGACTGACTTTTGTTTTATGCACGGAAACCGGAATCTGCGGTATTTCCGTATGCTGTTCCGCTAACTGTTCCAGGGCCGGTCCCGCCGGGAACCCCAGCCCCAGGGCCACGCCCACCCGGTCTACAAACTGGCCGGCATGCAGATCCAGGCTGCCGCCGATTTCCGTCAGTTTGTACGCGGAGCTTTCCTTCACCGCCAGCAACAAATCTGTGGTTCCTCCCGATGCGTGTAAAAAGAGAAAGCGGTCCGCATCCGGACCGTTTGCAGACCACAGCGCCGCTTCCAGATGGTTTTCCTGATGACTGATCTGCCACAACGGGATGCCGTACAGTGCGGCCAGCGACCGGGCAAAGCCCAGTCCGGCCAGGAACGCCGGCATATAGGAGTCTTCCCGCGGGCGGGGACGGGCGGATACGCCGATGCCCCGTACGGTAAATCTGTGCCCCCGCGCGGCTTCTTCCATCAGCTCCGGCAGATTGCGGGTATGCTGGTAGAGCATCTCCGACTGCTGCAGTCCGCAGCCACCCGGTTTCACTTTTAAGATCCGCCTGGCTTCCGCTGCCGCATGTCCCTCCCTGTCCATAAAGAACAGCGAGGTGGTGTAGCAACTGGTATCGATACCAAGATTAACTTCTTCTGTCATGCTGTTCTG
>JAEEGI010023238.1_pt1 | contig 12196 bp, 8 predicted proteins | sample 8958751 | NCBI WGS metagenome assembly JAEEGI01 (sample SAMN16246545, study PRJNA631951) | gut metagenome | biome: gut microbiome; feature: rumen; material: KS-attached | host: Bos | place: Iran: Karaj | collected 2018-10 | reverse complement strand
GGCACGGGCATGCGGGGGATGAGCGGCATCCGGGAAGACGTGCCGCTGCCGGGTGCTGAGGGTGTCCGGATCATCCGGCCGCTGCTGGGTTTCTCCCGGAAGGAAATCGAAGCCCATGCAGTACGTGCCGGCGTGCCGTTCCGGGTGGATTCGACCAACACAGATGTATCTTTCGCCCGTAACCGCATTCGGAACCGGGTTTTCCCCGAACTGGCGGCCATCAATCCTTCGTTCCTGCAGACTTTCCGGCGGGAAATGCGGCAGTTCAGCCAGATGGAGGCCTTGCTCGACGGAGTATTCTCGGCTGGTCGGGACACGCTTTGCCGGGAACAGGACGGGGTGCTGGTCATTGACATCCCGTTGTTGCGGCAACAGGAACAGACCGGCTGGTGGCTCTACCGGCTGCTGGAGGGCTACGGTTTCAATGCTGACCAGTTGGAGCAGATTGAGCGTTCGCTGGACGGCTTGAGCGGCAAGACGTTCATTTCGGCGACGCACCGGCTGGTGAAGGACCGCCGGGAGTTGCGCGTCTATCCTTTGACACTGACGCCGGACGACCTTACTGCCCGGCTCGACGTGCGGACCTTCACAGTGACGCCGGGCTTCGATCCGAAACGGAAGCCGGAGGACGTGCTGTTCGTCGATGCTGACCTGGTGCGTCTGCCGCTGTCGGCGCGCGCTCCGCGTCCTGGCGACCGCTTCCGCCCCTTCGGCATGCACGCAGGTTCCCGCCTGCTGAGCGATTTCTTCACCGACTTGAAATTGGACGTAGCGCAGAAGGAGCGCGAAATCGTGGTCACCACACAAAATGAAAATGGCGACGAAATCATCGTCGCCATCCTCGGCCGCCGCATCGACGACCGCTTCAAAATCACCGCTGCCACGCGGACGGTAGCAGCTATTTCTTTTCTTCCTCGGCCGGCTTGACTTCTTCGGCTTCGTAGCCGAGTTTCACGATGGCGGCGGCGAGTTTCTCTTTGTCGGTCTTGGCGGCGTCGTACTTGATCCAGACGGTGCGGTCGTCAAGGTTGACTTTCATGTCCTTGATGCCTTTCTCGTAGGGGAGGTTGGCTTCGACTTTCTTGACGCAGTTCTTGCAGTCAATGGTGGTGACGAAGGTCACTTCCTGGATATCGGCCTGTTTTTTCTGTTTCTTGTCCTGGGCGAAAGCGGCGGTGCCGGCCATGAGGAGCAGGGTGAGGGTGAGAAATAAAAAGCGTTTCATGGTTGTATGGTTTTGATTGTTATTTCCAAAGAGTATACCGAAGTCCAATATAAATCTTGCGGCCCATGAGGGGACCCCAGACGTTGCTGGCGTCGAAAATTTGCGGGATATGAGAGGACGACGTCATCGTGTGCATGCCACCGTCACTGAAGTTGAGACCGAACGGGTCTTCGGCACCGATGATGGCATGGTGCTGGCGGTAGCCCAGGATGTTCTCGGCACCTACGTAGACATCGATGCCCCTGAACTTGCGGGTAATCTGCGCGTAGAGCATCGGATAGACCGGCGATGTCTCCATGTCCCAGACTTCCGCCGCGTACCTGGGAATCCGCATCGGGCCGTTGAGCTGGGCCGTGAAGTCGAAGGTCCACTTGTTCATGGCCGTGGCGTATTGCATGTTGAGCACGCCCTTGTAGCGGCTGGTCATCGGCCGTTCCACGAGGCCCTGGTCCTTGAGCGTCACCTTGGCGTCGGTGTAGCGGAAGGTCGCCGTGATGTTGAAGCGCTCCAGCGGATTGACCGAGAAGTCCACCTGCCAGGTGTTGGTGTAGGACTTTCCGTCGAGGTTGTAGAATTCGATGGCCAGCATGTTGCGCTCCGCGTCCACGACCACCTGCTTGTTGAAGTCATTGTGAAAATAGTCGAAACTCAGGTAAGTCTCCGTGTCTTCAGCGCCGAAGGGCAGGTAGAAGGTCACGTTGCCGCCCCAGGTCCAGGCGTCTTCCAGCAGGTCGAGCTTGTTGGGGATGACAATATCCTTTCCTGTTGAGAAGATGCCGAGGTTGTCGGTGAAGATGTTGGCGGTGCGGTAGCCGCGGCCGCCGAGGGCGCGCAGCGTCACCCAGTCGGCGGGCGCCCAGCGGACGTTGGCGCGAGGGGCGAAGAGCCAGCCGTGAAGGGTGTTGTATTCCAGATTGACGCCGCCTACGAAAGTCAGTGCCTCTTCCCAGGTGTAGGTGTATTCGCCAAAGCCCGAAATCGCGTGCTCTTTGCGGCTATAGTCGGACCAGGGTTTCAGATTGCGCAGGTCGTCATACTGCCAGGTGGCGCCGAACTCCACTTTGTGGAATTCGTTGATCTCGTTCTGGTAGATGAGGTTGGCAAAGGCGGAGTTCTGGGTGGCGTCGTAGTTCTTCAGGCCGAAGAACGAATTGAATTCGTGGTGGTTGAAGTCGGTCACCAGGGCGATGTTGGCGTGGTTGTCCTCGGCAAGGGGCACGCCGATCTTGAAGTAGCCGTTGACGCCGCGGTTGCGGATCTTGGAACCCCAGATGTTGTTCTGCAGGTTGTAGGCGTTGTCCTTGGTGGCGTCCATCTGGCCGCCGAGACGGTCGTCGTTGAGGAAGCGGCCGCCGAATCGGATCTGCATGCCGCTCGGAGCGTAGTAGAGCCAGCGGCTGGTGAAGTTCAGCTGCAGGTCTTCGGGTTCGTCGCGGAAGCCGTCCTGGTTATGGTCCATCTTGTAGGCCGTTCCGCCCACGTGGGCCATGTTGATCATGCTCCACTTTTCGTTGAACTGGATGGCCGAAGCGACGTTGGCCTCGAACATGGCGTCGGAACTGCCGTAAAGCTGGATGAAGAGCGGGGTCTCGTCGGTAGGCTTGCGGTGTTCCATGTTGATCTGGCCGGTGATGGCTTCCAGGCCGTTGATGACGGATGAGGGGCCTTTGGCAATCTGGATGCTCTCCAGCCACTGGCCGGGGACGAACGACATGCCGAAAGGCGAGGCGATACCGCGCATCACGGGCCGGTTTTCGTCGAGCATCTGGGTGTAGGTGCCCGAGAGGCCGAGGAGCTTGATCTGGCGGGCGCCGGTCACGGCGTCGGCGAAACCGACTGTGACGCTGGCCGAGTTCTCGAAGCTTTCGGCCAGGGCGCAGCAGGCCATCTTGCACAGGCCGGCCGCCGTGATGACTTCGATCTTGATGCTCTTGAGTTTGGGCATCGTGGACTGCTGGGCGACGACCTTCGATTCATCGAGGTCGTTCTCTCCGGTCAGGTAGAACCTGGCTTCGGCTGTGCCGGGCTCCACCACCACGGTGTCGCGCGTGTAACCTACGTAGGTGGCGATCAGCGTGGCGCGGGCATTCAGTTTCAGCGTGAATTCGCCGTTCGCGTCTGTCTCGATGAGCTTTTCGCGCTCCATGTGGTAGATCTGGGCGAAGGGCAGGGGTTCAGTGCCGCCGTTTGGCTTCTGGTAATAGACGTAGCCGTGGAAATTCTGTGCAAGGGCCGGCACCAGGCTCAGGCACAGCGTTATGAATGTGAGGATTCTTTTCATGGAGTTTTCTGTTGGGTTGACATGAAGTTGATGCATACGATTCCGGGGCAGGCCCGGAATGACGATAAGCATCTCAGATCAACCAAACAGAAAGGCGGGAAAGGGAGGCATGCTCCGGCAAGGGCGGGGCGTGCGAAATCTGCGTAAGCAGATGGGCGGGGAGCGTCTGGGCGAAACAGGGGGTCTCGATGACCAGCGGGAGGCCGGTGTCCGGCAGGCCTGCGGCGCGGTCGATGCCGCTGTCGCTGTCCTGAGCGTCGGTCAGCACGTAGACATCTGTCGTGCAGCAGCCATGGTCGTGGTCATGATCATGGTCGGCATCGTGGCTGTGGTGGTGGATCTGCTCGCAGGAGACATCGCCCAGCATCCAGACGAAGTGCCGGCTCCCATCTTCATGACAGGTGTGGATGCCGAAGCCCGTGTAGGAGAACACGTAGGCCAGGGCCAGCAGGCAGCAGAGGATTCCGGATGCTTTTTTCATTGGTGCAAAAGTAAAGATTATTGACTATATTTGCAAAATGCAAATGTATAAATCATCATAAATTAGGATATGAAACCCTTCTGGAAAATCGTATTCGGCGGTTGCCTCGGAACGCTGCTCGCCTTGTTGCTGGTCAATCTGTTCTTTTTCTGGATCATCGGATCCGCCATCTCCTCGTTCGGGAAGGATAAGGAACCGGTCATTCCCAAGAACGCCATCTTGAAAGTGGACCTGTCCCAGCCGATCGGAGAGCAGGGGAAGGAATCCTTCACCTTCAATCCGCTGGCCGGCAGCATGAACATGGGCACGAGCGTCTCCCTCCTCGACGCCATCCGGGCGCTCGAGACTGCCGCCACCGACCCCCAGATCAAGTTCGTCTATCTCAAGGCAGACGAGTTGAACATGGATATCGCGCAGGCCGAGGAATTCCGTGCCGCCCTGGCGCGTTTCCGCGAGAGCGGCAAGCCGCTGGTCGCTTACAGCCAGGCCCTGTCCAACGGGCCGTACTACATGGCGTCCGTGGCCGACAAGGTGATCCTCAACGCCTATGGCGACTGCATGATTACGGGCATGAGTTCCAACCTGATGTACTACAAGGACCTGATCGATCATCTGGCCATCGATGTACAGCTCATTAGGCACGGAAAATATAAATCGGCCGGCGAGCCGTACATCAAAAGCGAAATGAGCGCCGAAAACCGGGAGCAGTATGAAACGCTGCTCGGCACGATCTGGGGCGTGATCGCCGATGCCGTGGCTTCTTCCCGTGATTTCTCGGCTGAACAGTTCAACGCCTGGATCGACAACCTGGAGATCACCACGGGCGAAGCGGCTCTGGAAAAAGGCCTGGTGGACGAGCGCTGGTACGATGACCAGGTGCGCGATTATTTCTGCACGCTGAGCGGTGTCAAGGATCCCAAGGACCTGCACTATGTGGGCCTGAAAGAATATGCGGAGGCGAAAGTCAAGCCGAATCTGCGCGCCAAGGACAAGATTGCCGTCATCTATGCCGACGGTGAAATCGTGATGGATGATGAAGGATCGGGCAGTATTGGCAATCATTTCGCCCGCGAAATCGCCAAGGCACGGGCGGATTCTTCCGTGAAGGCCGTGGTCTTCCGCGTGAACAGCCCGGGCGGCAGCGTCCAGGCCTCGGCGGCCATCGAGCGCGAAATCGAACTGCTGAAGCAGCATAAGCCCGTGGTGGCCAGCTATGGCGGCTACGCGGCTTCGGGCGGCTACTGGATCAGCTGCGGCGCCGACAAGATCTTCTCTGACAAGAGTACCCTGACCGGCTCGATCGGCGTGTTCGGTCTGATCCCGAGTTTCGGCAAGGCGCTCAAGAAGAACCTGTATCTGAATGTCTACGAAGTGTCCACGCACAAGCACGGTTCGCTGGGCAGCGGCATGGCCCCGCTGGATGAGAGTGAAGTGGCCGTGATGCAGAAGATGATCGATGAAACCTATGAAGACTTTGTCGGCCGCGTGGCAGCCGGCCGCGGCCTGGCGACGGAGGCAGTCGACGAGATTGCCCAGGGCCGCGTCTGGGCAGGCGGCGATGCCATCGGCATCGGCCTGGTCGACGAATGGGGCGGCCTGACCGACGCCATCCAGTATGCCGCCACGATGGCCGGTCTGGAAAAATACCGGGTTGTCGAGTACCCGCTGGTTGAACCGATGTACAACCAGCTGCTTTCCATGATGAACGAGACGGGTACCGAGCAGGATATCCGCATGCAGGATCTTCCTGAAACGGCTGTCCGTGCCGCAAGCTGGATGCTGGATCTCCGTGGCCCGGAGATTGTATCCAGGATGCCATATATCGAAATTAACCTTAAATAATAAACTTAGATGAAACGTTTTGGATTCATACTGCTGGCCATCGCGGCACTTCTGGTCGCGATGCCCGCCCAGGCACAGAACCTGAAAAGCCTCGGCAACAAACTGAAGAAGGCTGGGGAAAAAGCCGGACAGGCGACGAACAATAATGCTTCCCAGTCAAATTCCGGATCATCCGCCTCCGCAACGGCGAAGCCGGGGAACAACGGCAATACCTGGTTCGTCAGCCAGAGCAATGGCTCGAACCGCAACGACGGTACCATGGAGAAACCGTTCAAGAACATCCAGAAAGCCATTGAGATGGCTTCGTCCGGCGATGTGATCCGCGTGGCCGAAGGCAACTACTTCGGCTTGCTCAACAGTGGTAACATCAAGATTGACAAGGGTATTTCGATCATCGGCGGCTACAATCCCGATTTCTCCGAACGGGATATCCTGGCGCACCGCACCTACATCCAGCCCACGGCCACGTCCAATGGATCGGCTTCCGGTCAGGGAACCATCCAGATCAACGTCATGCAGCCCAATACGCTGGTCGTGCTCGACGGCCTGATCATGGACCGCGGCAATTCCATCGCCTACAACCCGCGGGGTGAAGGCCAGCCGGAAGGTGTCGAGACCCCGATGATGCAGCCGATCGGAACGGCCGGCATCGGTGCTCCGGGTGTGCCCGAAGAAAGTGTCAACACGACGGAGACAGCCCTCGTCTATATCCAGACCGGCTCCAAATGCGATATCACCATCCGCAACTGCGCCTTCCTGAACGGCCCGAATTTCGGTATCCTCGGCTCGACTGCAGCCACGAAGATCATCATCGACAACTGCATCTTCGTCAACATCCGCATGGCCGCCGTGGAGCTCCGCGGCGCTTCCGCAACGCTCAACAGCGAAACGCAGTTCACCAACAATACGATCCTGTTCACCTGGTCACGTCTGAAAGATTTCGGCGACATGGGCTACGGCTTCCGTTACATGCCGAAGATGGACAGCTATCTCGACCACAACATCATCGGCTGCAGCATCTTCTCCGGCCTCGACCGTACGCATGTGGACAGCCCGGCTTCCAAGGAGGCCGAGCGTGTGACGACCTGCGAGAACACGCTGTTCTTCCTGAACCGGCAGGCCGACCTCACCTTGCCGGGCGGCGGCATGTTCCTGCGGGTACGGGTGGCTGATTTCGATGATGTCGAGCAGCTCGCCCGCGTGGAAGGCAACAAGGAAGTGACTGATCCTGCCCTCTTCAACGGCAAGATTAACGAAGCTTACCTGAAGGGCTTCCTCGGTGCAACGTATTCCGAGAAGCTCAGCTACGACCCGAATTCTTCCAACAACACCTTCCGTCAGGCAATGGGCATGAACATGACCGGAACGATGTCGTCGAAGGTGTCGATGTTCGCCAACCACTATCCGGTGGAAGACGCCCTCATGCTCTTCGGTGCCGTACAGGGTTACGGTGCCCAGCTTCCGAAGTAAAGATTCCGGACCATGCGAAGGATCCTTCTCCTGACGATAGCCCTCCTGGTGCTCGCCCCGCTGTCCGCGCAGATGCGGATCCGGGTCAACCAGGCGGGCTATCTGCCTGATGACTGCAAGGTTGCAGTGCTGTTGGCGGAACAGTCCGGTCCGGCCGGCTTTGAAGTGCGGGATGCCCTGACGGATTCTCCGGTACTGAAGGGGGAAGGTAGTGTGGAGGATGCCGGGAAATGGGCTTTCCCTTGTGCCTGGCGTCTTGATTTTTCGTCACTGCAGGCACCGGGTGCTTACTACATTGTCTGCGGGGAGGCCGTTTCACCGGTTTTCCGCATCGGCCCTGACGTCTATGATGGCCTGGCCGATTTCCTGCTGACGTATCTGCGGCAGCAGCGCTGCGGGGACAATCCCTACAATGACCACGTGTGCCATGAGCATGACGGCTACATCGTGTATCATCCCACGCGTACGGGCGAGCATATCGACGTGACGGGCGGCTGGCACGATGCGACCGATTATCTGCAGTACACCACTACATCGGCGACGACCATCTACCATCTGGCCTTTGCCTGGAAATATGCCGCGGACCGTTCGGTTTTCGGAGACCGGTACGATGCGACGGGCCGTCCTGGCGCCAACGGCATTCCGGACGTTCTCGATGAGGTGAAGTGGGGTCTCGACTGGCTCGATAAGATGAATCCGGCTCCGCGCGAGATGTACAACCAGATTGCGGATGACCGCGATCACGCCGGCATGCGCCTGCCCTATCTGGATTCCGTGGATTATGGCTACGGGCCCGGGAAGGGCCGTCCGGTCTATTTCGTGACGGGCGAGCCGCAGATTGCCGGACATAAGGTGAACCGCACGACCGGCGTTTCATCCATCGCAGCCAAATTCGCATCCACGTTCGCCCTGGGCGCTGACGTCATCCGGCCCTGGTATCCGGACTTTGCCGCGAAGATTGAAGGCAAGGTGCAGGATGCCTGGGACTTTGCGCTGGAGAAACCTGGCAACACGCAGACCGCCTGCGTGATCTCGCCGTATTTCTATGAAGAGGACAGCTGGGTCGATGATCTGGAACTGGCTGCCGCTACATTGTATGCGCTGGGCAAAGGGGAGCAATGGAAGCAGCAGGCTTCCTACTGGGGCGAGCTGGAGCCGTATTCTCCCTGGATCGACGGACAGAAAGGCAAGGAATATCATCATTACCAGTGGTATCCGTTCATCAATCTGGGCCACTGGCTGCTGGCGGCGGGCGAAGATGCCGCTGTGACGACGGAGTTTTCCGGATACATGCGCGATGGCCTGGAACGGCTCCGCCGTCAGGGAGCATCCGATCCGTTCCGGCACGGTGTCCCGTATCTGTGGTGCTCCAACAACCTGACGTCTGCAGCCGTGACGCAGGCCTGGCTTTACGGGCAGGTGTCCGGTGACGGGCAGTTCCGGGAAGATGAAACCGCCTTGCGTGACTGGCTCTTCGGCTGCAACCCCTGGGGTACGTCGATGATCGTCGGCTGGCCTGTTGCACAATTGCCGGGCCATGACACGCCGACTGATCCGCATTCTTCTTATGTGAAAGTCAACGGCGACCTGCCGCTCGGCGGCCTGATAGACGGTCCGATCATGCGGCAGCTCTTTCTGGACCGGGCGGGCGCTGCGCTGACACGGGAGGATGCTTTTGACCGTTACAACCAGGGCATGGCCGTCTATCACGATGACATCGGCGATTACGCCAGCAATGAGCCGACCATGGACGGCACGGCCGGCCTGGTGGCCTACGCCGCTGCCCTTGAAGCCCGCGGCCGTGCCTGGAAAGACAGCCATCCTGAATCCCGGAAAGACCGTTACGGTGCCATCGTCCGCGTCAATCCCGACCAGAAAGTCATCTATCTCTGTTTTACGGCCGATGAAAACTTCAATGGAGCTGAGACCATTCTCAAGACCTTGAAGAAGCAGAAGGTCAAGGCCAATTTCTTCCTGACCGGCAACTGCATGCGTCATGTTCCCAATCAGGATGTCATCCGCCGCATCGTAGCGGATGGCCACTATGTGGGCGGGCATTCCGACGGCCATGTGCTGTATTGTGACTGGGGTCCGCAACGGCCGACGCTGATGAGCGCCGACAGCATCATCACGGACCTGAAGGCCAATTATGCCGAGCTGGCGAAGTTCGGTGTGGAGCGGGCGGCGGCCCGATGGTTCCTTCCGCCGTATGAACACTACAATGATTTCAGCGTGGATGTCCTGGAAGGAATGGGCCTTCATGTCGTCAATTATACACCGGGCATCGGCACGCCAGCCGATTATACGACGCCCGATATGGCGAACTACAAGCAGGCCCAGCCGCTCATCGACGGACTCTGGAAGTTCGAGAAGGAGCAGGGTCTGGACGGTACACTGCTGCTCATCCATCCGGGTATCCACCCCGACCGTCCGGAGAGCGAGCGCCTGTACAACCGGCTCGACGAAGTCATCCGTTACTTGAAGAAAAAAGGATACCGATTCGACCGGCTTCCCTAGCAATTTGTCGCTATGTATAAGATAACCAGAAAGAATATGCTGACTCCCACCATCTGCCTGATGGACGTGGAGGTGCCGCGGCTCGCCGCCGCGGCCTTGCCGGGCCAGTTCCTGATCGTGCGCGCCCGGCCGGAAGGTGAACGGATTCCGTTGACGATCTGCGATTACGACCGTTCGAAGGGGACGGTGACCATCGTCACCCAGATTGTCGGCGCATCGAGCCGGATGATCTGCGCGCTGGAGGAAGGAGAATGCTTCACCGATGTCGTCGGCCCGCTGGGCCGTCCTTCCGATTTCGTGGAGCTTCCCGTTGCCGAATTGCGCGGGCGCCGCTACCTGTTCGTAGCTGGCGGCCTCGGCACCGCACCGGTCTATCCGCAAGCGAAATACCTGCACGAGCGTGGCGCGAAGGTCGATGTGATCGTCGGTGCCAAGACGGCCGACCTGCTGATTCTCCGGAAGGAGATGGCCGCCGTCTGTGACCATCTGTATATCTGCACGGACGATGGTTCCGAGGGCCATCACGGGCTGGTTACCGAAAAGATCAAGCTGCTGCTGGAAGCAGGGGAGACCTACGACCAGGCGGTGGCCATCGGCCCGATGATCATGATGAAATTCGTGACGCTGACGCTGAAGGATTCCGGCATTCCCTTGGTTGTCAGCCTCAATACAATCATGGTCGACGGTACGGGCATGTGCGGAGGCTGCCGCATCACAGTGGGCGGAAAAGTCCGTTTCGCTTGTGTGGAAGGGCCGGAATTTGACGGATATGCCGTTGACTTCGACGAGGCTCTGCGTCGCCAGACGCTGTATCGTCCGCAGGAGCAGGAAGCAGATCACAAATGTAAAATCGGGAGGAACTGACATGGCAGAGAAGATTGGACGCGTACCTGTGCGCGAGCAGGACCCGAAGGCCCGGGCGCACAATTTCGAGGAAGTATGTTACGGATATGACGAAGAAGAGGCCTTGCTGGAGGCTTCCCGCTGCCTCAACTGCCGCAATCCCCGTTGCGTGCAGCACTGCCCGGTGGGCATCCATATTCCGGAATTCATCGCGCAGGTCAAGGCTGGCGCCTTTGCTGAGGCGGCTGCGGTGATTGCGCGTGACAGCTCGCTGCCCGCTGTCTGCGGCCGCGTCTGTCCGCAGGAGACGCAATGCGAAGGCAGCTGCATCCTGGGGGTGAAGGGCGAACCGGTGGCCATCGGCAAACTGGAGCGTTTCGTGGCCGACTGGTCGCGTGAAAACGGCGGTGTGCCCGTGGAAAAGGCCCCTGCCAACGGCATCAAGGTGGCCGTTGTGGGCAGTGGCCCTTCCGGTCTGGCCTGTGCCAGCGACCTGGCCAAGCTGGGCTATGATGTCACGATTTTCGAGGTGCTGCACAAGGCAGGCGGTGTCTTGCAGTATGGGATTCCTGAATTCCGTCTGCCGAAGTTGCGGGTGGTGGAGCCCGAGATCGACAGTGTCCGTGCGCTGGGTGTCAAGATCGAAACCAACGTCGTGGTGGGTCGTACGGTCACCATCGACGATCTTCTCGATAAGGAAGGGTTCAAGGCCGTTTTTGTTGGCTCAGGTGCCGGTCTGCCGCGTTTCATGGGCATTCCCGGCGAGAGTCTCAACGGTGTTTTTTCCGCCAACGAGTTCCTGACGCGCAGCAATCTGATGCGTGCGTTCGATCCTTCCAGCGATACGCCGATTTTCGTCGGAAAACGCGTGGCCGTGGTCGGTGGCGGCAATGTCGCCATGGATGCGGCGCGTACGGCGCTTCGCCTGGGCTCAGAAGTGACGATCGTCTATCGCCGTACCGAGAAAGAACTGCCGGCCCGTGCCGAAGAAGTTCATCATGCGCGGGAAGAAGGCATCGAGTTCCGGATGCTGACCAATCCGGTGGAAGTCCTGGGCGATGAAAAAGGATGGGTGCGCGCCTTGCGCTGTATCCAGATGGAACTGGGAGAGCCTGACGCCAGCGGCCGCCGCAGTCCGGTTCCTGTGGCCGGTTCCGAATTTGAGATTCCTGTCGATGAAGTCATCATGGCGCTGGGTACTTCGCCCAATCCGCTGATAGCGGGAACGACGAAAGGCTTGGAGACGGAGCGTCACGGTTGTATCGTGGCCGATGAGGACGGCGCGACGTCACGGCCCGGCGTCTTCGCCGGCGGCGATGCCGTCACCGGCGCCGCCACCGTCATCCTCGCCATGGGCGCCGGCCGCAAGGCCGCGGCTGCCATTCACGAGTACCTTTCGACGAAATAGCGGCCCAGCGTCTTTTTGATAAGGACAGCACCCACGCGTTACAGTGACAACGCGTGGGTGTTTTTGATTTCCTTCATGACGAAGGACGAGAGGATGGAGCCGATGGAATCAATGGTGCCCAGGACGTTG